>Ga0209557_1001154_pt1 | contig 14941 bp, 16 predicted proteins | sample SaaInlV_120m_DNA_4_FD_184672 | JGI IMG/M metagenome (GOLD analysis project Ga0209557, IMG submission 184672) | Marine microbial communities from expanding oxygen minimum zones in the Saanich Inlet - Saanich Inlet SI074_LV_10m_DNA (SPAdes) (version 2) | ecosystem: Environmental > Aquatic > Marine... | reverse complement strand
GCCGACGAAGCCTACCGCATCGGTGAAAGGCTCGGTCCAGTCGCCGCCTACCTCAGCATCGAAGAAATGATCCGCGTCGCGACCGAATGTGGCGCCGACGCGATCCACCCCGGCTATGGTCTGTTGTCCGAAAATCCCGAATTCGTTGATGCGTGCACTGCCGCTGGAATCAAATTTATCGGCCCACGCGCTGAAACAATGCGCCAGCTGGGCGACAAGGCATCGGCGCGCCACGTGGCCGTTGATGCCGGTGTGCCTGTGATCCCCGCCACAGAAGTGCTGGGCGATGATATGGCATTGATCAAGAAACAAGCAGCTGAGGTTGGGTATCCGTTGATGCTCAAGGCGTCATGGGGCGGTGGTGGTCGCGGCATGCGCGCCATCAATTCTGAGGACGAGCTTGAGGAAAAGGTGCTGGAAGGCCGCCGCGAGGCTGAGGCCGCGTTCGGCAACAGTGCCGGTTTCCTTGAAAAGATGATCGTGCGTGCGCGCCACGTTGAAGTGCAGATACTGGGCGACAGCCACGGTGCAATCTATCACCTGTGGGAACGCGACTGTTCCGTGCAACGCCGTAATCAAAAAGTGATTGAGCGCGCCCCTGCCCCCTATCTGTCGGGCACCCAACGCGAACAGTTGTGTAATCTCGGCAAAAAGATTTGTGAGCACGTAAACTATGAATGTGCGGGCACGGTCGAATTTCTGATGGATATGGATTCGGGCGAGTTTTACTTCATTGAGGTGAACCCCCGCGTGCAGGTGGAACACACCGTCACCGAAGAAGTCACGGGCATCGACATTGTGCAGGCGCAAATCAAGATTGCCGAAGGCAAATCCTTGGTTGAGGCCACGGGCTGCGCGTCACAATACGACGTCAAACTTGACGGGCATGCGCTGCAAACGCGCGTCACCACTGAGGACCCGACCAACAACTTCATTCCAGATTATGGCCGCATCGGCACGTACCGCACCGCGACAGGTATGGGCATTCGTCTGGACGGTGGAACGGCCTACTCAGGTGCCGTGATCACGCGCTACTACGACAGTTTGCTGACCAAAGTGACCGCATGGGCCCCCACGCCCGAAGCTGCGATTGCCCGTATGGACCGCGCCTTGCGTGAATTCCGTATCCGGGGTGTCAGCACCAACATCGCCTTCGTTGAAAACTTGCTAAAACACCCGACGTTTCTGAACTATGAATACCACACCAAGTTCATTGACCAGACGCCCGAGCTGTTCAATTTCAAGCCGCGCCGCGACCGTGCTACCAAAATCCTGACCTACATCGCGGATATCACCGTCAACGGTCATCCAGAAACCCAAGGCCGCCCAAAACCGGGTGCCGAAGCCATCGCGCCAAGAGCCCCGACCCCGCGTACCAAAGACAATATTCCCGGCACGCGCCAGATTTTGGACCAGTTCGGACCAGAAGCCGTGGCGGATTGGATGCGGGACCAAATACAACTGCTGATCACGGACACGACGATGCGCGATGGGCACCAGTCCCTCCTCGCCACGCGCATGCGGTCGGTCGATATGATCCGCGTGGCCCCGACCTATGCCGCGAATATGAGCTCATTATTCTCGGTTGAATGCTGGGGCGGTGCGACGTTTGATGTGGCGTACCGCTTCTTGCAGGAGTGCCCATGGCAGCGCTTGCGCGACATTCGCGCCAAGATGCCAAACATCATGACCCAGATGCTTTTGCGTGCGTCCAACGGGGTGGGTTACACCAACTATCCTGACAACGTAGTGCAGGAATTTGTCCATCAGGCCGCCGTGTCTGGCGTTGACGTGTTCCGCGTGTTTGACAGCCTTAACTGGGTCGAAAACATGCGCGTGGCGATGGACGCTGTAATCAAGGCCGAAAAGGTCTGTGAAGGCACGATTTGCTACACGGGCGACATCAATGACCCTGACCGCGCCAAGTACAACGTCAAATACTACGTTGAAATGGCTAAGGAATTGGAAAAAGCGGGTGCGCATGTGCTTGGCCTCAAGGACATGGCAGGATTGCTGAAACCTGCCGCTGCGACACAGCTTGTAAAAGCGCTGAAAGAAGAAGTCGGCCTGCCGATCCACTTCCACACGCACGATACATCTGGGGCGGCGATTGCGACGGTTCTGGCAGCATCGGACGCTGGCGTTGACTGTATTGATGCGGCCATGGACGCGCTGTCTGGTAACACGTCCCAGCCTACGCTTGGGTCCATCGTTGAGGCGCTGAAGCACTCAGATCGCGACACGCAGCTCGACGTGTCGGCGATCCGCGAAATCTCAAACTACTGGGAAACAGTGCGCGCGCATTATGCCGCGTTCGAATCCGGCCTTCAGGCCCCCGCGTCCGAGGTTTACCTGCACGAAATGCCCGGTGGCCAGTTCACCAACCTCAAAGCACAGGCACGGTCCTTGGGCTTAGAGGAACGCTGGCACGAAGTCGCACAAACCTATGCGGACGTGAACCAGATGTTTGGCGATATCGTTAAGGTCACACCGTCTTCCAAGGTCGTCGGTGACATGGCGTTGATGATGGTCAGCCAAAACCTGACCCGTGCACAGGTTGAGGACCCCGACACCGACGTCTCCTTCCCCGATTCAGTCATCGACATGATGCGCGGCAATCTGGGCCAGCCTCCCGGTGGTTTTCCTGACGCGATCATCAAAAAGGCGCTCAAGGGGGAAAAGCCGAACCTCAACCGTCCCGGTAAATCCCTCAAGCCAATTGATCTGGACGGGGTGCGTAAAGAACTGTCGGACAAACTCGACGGGCGCGTCTTTGATGACGAAGACCTTAACGGCTATTTGATGTACCCCAAAGTGTACCTCGATTATGCAGATCGCCACGAAACCTACGGGCCTGTGCGCACGCTGCCGACGCGGACGTTCTTTTATGGCATGGAACCCGGCGAAGAAATCGCGTGTGAAATCGATCCCGGCAAAACGCTGGAAATCCGGATGCAGGCCGTCGCTGAAACCAATGAAGAAGGCGAGGCCAAGGTATTCTTTGAACTAAACGGTCAGCCGCGCACGATCCGTGTGCCCAACCGTTTGGTGCAATCCACAACCATTCAGCGCCCCAAAGCTGAGGACGGCAATGAAAACCACATTGGCGCGCCTATGCCCGGTGTCGTGGCCACGGTTGCAGCTGTAGTGGGCAAGCAGGTCAAAGAAGGTGATCTGCTGTTGACGATTGAAGCCATGAAGATGGAAACAGGCATCCACGCCGAACGGGATGCCACCATCAAGGCCGTTCACATCAATGCAGGCAGTCAAATTGACGCAAAAGATCTACTGGTCGAACTGGAATAGGGCAAAATTCGCAAGAATTTTGTCGCCGCTGCGCTTGCGCGGCAGCCCCGCGCCCCGCAGGGTCATCCCCAAAGGGGACTATGAATATGATCAACGATCTTCCGGAAACCATGTCCGGCATCGCGACACTCGGCCATGGCGGGCTCGATATGCTGGTGTGGCGCGACGACCTGCCGGTGCCCGTCGCTGCCGCAAACGAAGTCGTCATCAAGGTTGCGGCGGCGGCCGTAAACAACACCGACATCAACACGCGTATCGGGTGGTATTCAAAGGCGGTCACAGGCGGCACGGATGCTGTTGGTGACATCAACGACGCAGACGCAAGCTGGTCTGGCACAGCGCTGAAATTCTCGCTGATCCAAGGGGCGGATTGCTGCGGTTATATCGTGACTGTTGGCGCGGATGTCGATGCAGCCCGCATCGGTGAACGGGTCATCGTGCGTTCCATGCAATCCACAGGCAGCGGCAACTTGCCTTTCATCACGGACACCTTTGGCTCTGAACACAATGGCGGGTTCGCGCAATACACCAAGACCTACGACGCAGAGGCCTTTGTCGTTGATGACACCCTGACGGACACCGAATGGGCCGCCATGCCTTGCGCGTTTTCCACGGCCGAGGGCATGTTGCAACGCGCGTCCCTTAGCGCTGAGAGGGTTTTGATCACAGGCGCATCTGGCGGCGTGGGTGCGGCCGCTGTGCAGCTTGCGCGCATGCGCGGGGCCGAGGTTTGGGCCATGACCCAAGCCACCAAGGCCGACGCCGTCACCGCGCTCGGTGCGCATCATATCCTCAGCCGCGACGCGGTGCTTCCACAGGCGCATTTTGATGTGGTTATCGACCTAGTGGGGGGAACGTCTTGGCCTGCCCTTCTCGACGCCCTTAAACGCGGCGGGCGTTACGTGACAGCGGGTGCAATTACAGGGCCCATTGTCGAACTGGACTTGCGCACGCTCTATCTCAATGACCTGACGATGTTTGGCAGCACTTATCAGGCGCGATCCGTGTTCGAGGACCTCATCGGATATGTTCAGGCGGGCAAACTGCGCCCTGCCATCGCGGCCAATTACGACCTGCGCGATATCCGCGCCGCACAAGACGCGTTCAACGCCAAAACCCACGTCGGAAAAATCACCCTGACGGTGCCCCAATGACCCAGCGCCTGTCTACACTTTCGATCCTTGTGCCCACTTATGAAGAGGGTCTGGCATTCTTCGTCGACCAACTTGGCTTTGATCTTATTGAGTACACGGACCAAGGCCACAAACGCTGGATCAAAGTTGCACCCAAGGGGGCCGAAACTGCGTTCTTGATCGCCAAGGCCACGACGCCAGAACAAGTCGCCGCGATCGGACATCAGGGCGGCGGACGTGTCTGGCTGATCTTGGAAACGGACGACTTTGCGCGCGACCATGCGGCCTATATCGCAGCGGGAATCACCTTCGAAGAAGACCCGCGTCACGAATCCTACGGCACTGTTGCGGTGTTTAATGACCCGTTTGGCAACCGTTGGGATCTGATCGAATTCGCCTAAAACCCCGTCTCGGGGCGCGCGGTATCATTCCAGTCACTACACAGAAATGTGACCCCCAAACCTAGCGGAAAAGCGCCTATGCCGCAGCGCAGAAAATGTGTGATTTTTAACTTAAAATCAGATATTTATCCGATTTATAGAATGCCGAAAGCGTAACTCCGCCGAAGACCATCGGTTTTGATCCTGACAGCGCGGGTCATCACATATCGGCGCGACAACCAAATCGGGCTGGGCGATGACGGTGACAAAAGCTTGATGAAACGCATGCGCGCGCAGGCCAATTTTACAGAAACTGTGCCGTTTTCATTGGTGTTGATGCTGTTGGTTGAATTCCAGTTCCCTTCGCTATGGGTCGTGAACCTGATCGGCGCGACACTGGTTCTGGGTCGGATTGCCGACGGGATCGGGTTTTCGACCTCACCACCACGGATGAATTTAAGGGTCGGGGGAATGGTTCTGACATTGGTGTCTGTCATTATCTCTATCATCGCCCTTATTCTTACGACGTTGAACGATGTGATTTTTGCAAGTTTTCTGCAGGTTGGGAAAAAGTCTCATCTTTGTGGAATTTTCCTCTTGCGGGGTGGGATGGGACTTTGTAGATCACCCACACGAATAGGATGCGGGCGTAGCTCAGGGGTAGAGCATAACCTTGCCAAGGTTAGGGTCGGGCGTTCGAATCGCCTCGCCCGCTCCAATTCGATCCTGCATACCCCGCAGGAAGCACAGGCTGTCCAAGGGATCTCCCTAGGTGGCCTTTTTGCTTTCTAGGGCCAATTTGCTTTGGGACGTGCTTACAGCGTCGTACTGCACCCGCCACACTCCCCCCATGGATGAAACTGTCAAATCCGTTGTGATCAGCGCCGTGATTTATCTGGCCCGCCAAACGCGCCCCGATCTTCACACCGAACCAAAATATGACGGCACGGTCTTCATGACCAAGGCCGGCACCCCGTCGACCCTGTCGGGCGGTGTGTACGCCTACAAAGACCATGTGTCGGTCGAGTTTTCCAATGGTGCGACGTTCTCCGACGCTGCCAACCAGCTTGAGGGCAAAGGCATATTGCGCCGCCACGTCAAATTGCACAGCCTGTCTGACATCGCGGCTAAGGATGTCGCAGGGTTCGTCGCCCAAGCGCTGACACCTTAAAGAATAGGCAGCTGCGGCGTGCTATCCGCAGGAAGCACCCCGATTTTTCGCGGATCGTCTGCTATTTCAATCTGGCGCGCATAGGCCGTGAACCCGCTGCGCATGTAAAACGGCAACGCCTGCGGGCTGTCGAGGGTACAGGTGTGCACATGAAACCGTTTGATCGGCTTGGCCCAGGCGAGTGTTAGGGCATGTTCCATCAACCACCGCCCTGCCCCCGTTCCCACCATCGCGGACGTAAGCCCGAAATACCCCAGCTCACATTCACCGGCATGGCGAAAATCAAGCTCAAGCATGCCTTCATCCCGCCCATCCACTTGGACCGAATAAATCTGCACGGCATCGTTGCGCAAGATCCCGCGCAGCTCCGCGTCGTCCATGCCAAGGCGCGAAAACCACATCCAGTCCTGCCCTCCCACGCGCATAAACAGATCACGATACCATTCCAGATCAGGGCTTGGGTGGGCGACAAGTTGCGCCGCCACATCGGGCACCACGCGTGGTTCGGGGCGTTCAAACATCTGTAAATGCGTAACAATTGCTGCGATTTGGCCCTGCGGCACATCCCAAAATTCAGACTTCATATCAATTCCTAATCACAATTCACGCACGTCTTTACCTGCCAATAACCTTGATCGTGCCACAAACCTGCCACGTGGAAACGGTCGATTTACCATTAAGAAACAATAAATATTTGCAGGACCAGTCATATGCCCATCATCAAACTTTCAGCATCTGAAGCGATTGATAGCGTAAAGTCCAACCCCAATAGCCGTTGGCCCAAACGTGGCACGATAAACCGCCTGTCCCCTATGGCAAAACCAGGGTTTTCAACTGGCTTCACCCTGCACGCTGGTGGCACGATTTTTACAATCGGGTCCTGCTTTGCGCGCAATGTCGAACGGGTTCTGCAAGATCGTGGGTTCAAACGACCCGCTTTGGACGTGCTCGATCAAGACGAAGACTTCGCATCCGTCGGCAACCGCGTGCTGAACAACTATGGTGCCCCGTCAATCTGCAATGAACTCAAATGGGCGTTTGAGGACGAGACAGATGAAGACGCGTGTTTTTATCAAATGGGCAACGGCTGGGTCGATCTGCACTTGCACAACACAATGCGCCCCGCTGATCTTGAGGTCGTGCGCAACCGCCGTCGTGCCCTGCGCGCGGCCTATCGCTCAATCGTGGACTGCGACGCGGTGATCATCACTCTTGGCCTGTCCGAAGTCTGGTTTGACACGAAAACCGGATTCTACTTCAATATGACGCCGCGCCAGTCTATGTTGCGCGAAGCGCCGGATCGCTTTGAACTCCACGTTCTCAGCTACAGCGAAACCATCAACTGCCTACGCGAAGAAATTGAACTTATTAAAGAAAAAGGCCGCGATGGCATTCAAGTGATTGTCACAGTATCCCCCGTTCCGTTGACCGCGACCTACCGCGATGCAGACGTGATGACGGCCAATTGTTATTCCAAATCCGTCCTGCGCACCGCCGCTGAAGAAATCACGCAGACCTTTGACTTTGTGCACTACTTCCCGAGCTTTGAATCCATCACCTTATCTGATCGCTCCGTTGCCTACACAGATGACGAAATCCACGTGTCCCAAGACATCGTGGACCTGAACATCGGGCGCATGGTGCAGGCTTACACTGGGGTCGAGGTTGAATTGACACTGGAAGATGTCCGCATCGAGCTTGATACATACCGCGCCCGCCCGAAAATCGGATATGAGGTGCTGACAGATAACATCGATTTTTGCGCAGATCCCGAAGTTGCCGGTGTTCTGGCCGAATGTGCCACATCGGTCGGTCGCTATGACGTCGCAGAACTGACGCTGACGAATGACGACAGTGGAATGCTGCAAGCACAGCTTCACATGGTGCAAGACAATGCGCACGGCGCGCTTGCGGCGATCAAATCGCGCCCGGAAGATGCCCGTCAATTGGCCCGCTTCTTTGGTTTGCGCTTCCGTGCAAATGTGATGATTGATCAATACGACAATGCTGTTGAAGCAGCGGTTGAATGGGCTGACATGGCTCCCAACTCCCCGACGCCGTTCAAAGTCCTCGCCAAACTATTGGCCGCACAAAACGACCCACGCGCAGAAAAATGGTTTGCACGCGCGGTGGATGTGTCTGGCGGCAACACGGGCCTGATCCTCGATATGGTGGATTACCTGTTGAAAACGGGCAACCGTGCGGGCCCAAAAGACCGCCTGTCAGACATCACGCAAGCGTCTGATCAAGAAGAACGGCGCAAGACTCGCCTGTTGCGCGCGGTATAACGCCTGTTGCCCAACCGCAAACTGTTCTCAAAATCCAAACCGCACGCTTGGCGCGACGCGGGCGGCCCCCTATAAGCCACGCAAGATGCATCCCTAAGGATTCCGATATGCGCACCGCTTCGATCACCCGTAAAACCGCCGAAACTGACATTTCCGTTGAAATTAACCTCGATGGAACAGGGATTTATGACAACCAAACGGGCGTGGGGTTCTTTGACCACATGCTGGATCAACTGGCGCGCCATTCCTTGATTGATATGACGATCCGCGCCACGGGTGATTTGCACATCGACGATCACCACACCGTGGAAGACGTCGGCATCGCATTGGGTCAGGCTTTGGTTGACGCCCTTGGCGACAAGCGTGGCATCAACCGCTACGGCGACTGCCACCTTGCGATGGACGACGCACAAGTGCGCTGCGCCCTCGATCTGTCCGCCCGCCCCTACCTGATCTGCAATTTGAACCTACCGACCGCCAAAATTGGCACGTTTGACACCGAATTGGTGCGCGAATTTTTCCAAGCGCTGTCCACGCACGGCGGCATCACACTGCACATCGACACGTTGCACGGGTTCAACAGCCACCACATCGCTGAGGCCGCGTTCAAATCCGTCGCCCGTGCGTTGCGCGTGGCCGTGGAAACAGACCCGCGCAAGGCAGACGCGATTCCGTCGACCAAAGGTGCTTTGTAAACGATGACTACGGTTCTGGTTGATTACGACAGCGGCAACCTGCATTCGGCGCAAAAGGCGTTTGAACGCATGGCCCGCGAAGTCGATGCGGGCGATGTCATCGTCACGTCCGACCCTGATGTCGTGCGCCGCGCGGACCGCATTGTTTTGCCCGGCGACGGTGCCTTCCCGCATTGCCACGCGCAACTGCACGGTATTTCGGGCCTTGCCGACGCGATTGTCGAGGCCGTTGAGGTCCGCGCCGTGCCGTTCATGGGCATCTGTGTGGGGATGCAAATGCTCGCCCTGCGTGGATTCGAATATGAAGAAACCGATGGCTTTGGCTGGATCAACGCGGAGATTCATAAGATCGCGCCAAGCGATTCAACCCTCCCTGTGCCGCACATGGGCTGGAATGATCTGGTGATCGACGCACCCCATCCGGTTCTAAACGGGCTGGCAACAGGCGATCACACCTATTTCGTGCATTCATGGCAGATGAAAATGGGCGATCCTTCGCAACGGTTGGCGCATTGTGATTATGCCGGTGACATCACCGCGATCGTGGGCCGTGACACCATCATCGGCACGCAGTTTCACCCCGAAAAAAGCCAGGATGCGGGGCTGCGACTGATTGCAAATTTCTTGCGATGGACGCCATAAAAAAGGCCGCGTAGGTATATTCTTGAACGCGGCCTTTATAAACTAGATCATATACTTAGGTACTACACCTAATGTGACACATTAATTGCGTGTCCAAGTTCCACCATCGCGACAAATCCCCAAAACACAGCCCGAAACAGACAGCGTGTTGCCGTTAAGCTGAAGGCGCGAGTTATACGTCTTATCACGATCCGGCGACCAGACCCGACCACGGTATTCACCCCCGCCACTTGAGGTCGTGTCAAAAATGATCTGACGACCAATGTTGGCGGAGGCCATTTGCGCGCCGCTGCTGTCAAACGACTGGATCAACGTACCACAAAGTGCCGCCCCACATGGCGCAACTTGCACGATGCCAGAATTGCCATTGTCGTCTGTTGGCGTGCGCCAGTTGCCTTCAAGCGGGTCCGCGAACGCCGCACCTGCAAAGCCGACCGTCGCTGCGAGTGTAAGCAAAATCTTGTTCATTTGGTTGTCTCCTCCCTGAGATTGGGGGAATCCTGCCCGACTATTGGCAATTTGGGCAAGCGTAACGTGGGGTCGCGTTGCATCTGCCCCCTGCTCGGCTATATGCGGGTCGAGATTTCAAAACAGGTGCCGCCATGATCCTTTATCCCGCAATCGACCTCAAAGACGGACAAGCCGTGCGCCTTGTGCATGGCGACATGGACCAATCCACCGTCTTCAATGATGACCCCGCCGCCCAGGCCCGTGGTTTTGTTGATGCAGGTTGCGAATGGCTGCATCTTGTCGATCTGAACGGGGCTTTTGAGGGTGAACCTGTTAACGCCGCCCCGGTTGAGGCGATCCTGAAGGCCTGCCCCGTCCCCGCCCAGCTCGGCGGCGGTATTCGTGACATGAAAACGATCGAACGCTGGATTGATCGAGGACTAGCACGCGTGATCCTTGGTACTGTGGCCGTCGAGAACCCTGATCTGGTCCGCGAAGCAGCGCGCGAATTCCCCGGCAAAGTCGCTGTTGGACTAGATGCGCGCAACGGGTTTGTGGCTACTAAAGGCTGGGCCACCGAAACTGAAATTCAGGTCACTGACCTCGCAAAATCGTTTGAGGATGCGGGTATTTCCGCGATTATCTACACTGACATCCTGCGCGACGGCGCCATGAAAGGCCCCAACATCACAGCAACCGAGGCCTTGGCCCGCGCCGTCAACATCCCCGTCATCGCATCGGGCGGCGTGTCGTCCATGGATGATCTGAGCGCCCTCAAATCCACTGGAGTCATTTCTGGCGCGATTTCGGGGCGTGCCTTGTATGACGGGGCGATTGATTTGGGTGCGGCGCTCAAGGCTCTGGCCTAGGCGCGCGGGTCGGGGTAAAACAACGCCATGTTGAAAACCCGCATCATCCCCTGTCTAGACGTCGCCAATGGCCGCGTGGTCAAAGGTGTGAATTTCGTTGACATCGTGGATGCCGGCGACCCCGTCGAATCTGCAATCCGTTACAACGATATGGGCGCGGACGAGTTGTGTTTTCTCGACATTATGGCGACTGAGGAAAACCGCGGCACCATGTATGATCTGGCCACCCGCACGGCTGAGGCTTGCTTTATGCCCCTGACTATTGGCGGCGGTGTGCGCACCCATATTGATGTGCGCAATCTACTGCTCGCGGGTGCTGACAAAGTGTCGTTCAACTCTGCCGCGGTCGCTGATCCTGACGTGCTGACAGAAGCCGCAATGCGGTTCGGGTCGCAATGTATCGTTTGCGCCATTGACGCCAAAACCGTCGCACCAGGGCGTTGGGAAATCTTCACCCACGGCGGGCGGCGCGCAACTGGAATTGATGCCGTGGAATTTGCCCTCACGGCGCAAGCCAAAGGGGCCGGTGAGATCCTGCTGACGTCCATGGATCGCGACGGCACAAAGGCTGGCTTTAATTTACCCCTGACCCGCGCGATCACGGACGCTGTGTCTATTCCTGTCATCGCATCAGGGGGCGTTGGTACGCTCGATCACCTCGTCGAAGGGGTGACACAGGGCGGAGCATCTGCCGTTCTTGCCGCATCGATTTTCCACTTTGGAACCTATACAATCCCACAAGCCAAGGCCCACATGCAGGCCGCTGGCGTGCCCGTAAGGATTTGATATGTCGATAAAAGACCTCGCCCAGACAATCACGGATCGCGCCAGTTCTGACCCATCGGAGAGCTGGACCGCAAAACTGTTGTCCAACCCCGACAAGGCCGCTGAAAAGTTTGGCGAGGAAGCCGTTGAAGCAATCATCGAAGCCACCAAAGGCGACCCCGCAAGGCTCACTTCGGAAGCCGCGGATGTGATGTATCACCTGCTGGTCATGTGTGCCGCGCACGGCGTCACGCTGTCCGATATCGAGGCTGAACTTGCCAATCGCACATCCCAATCCGGCCTTAGGGAAAAGGCAAACCGATGATCCGCCATATCGCATTCTTTTCCACGCTTGATCCCAATAATCTTGATGCCATCGAAGCGGGGCTTTGGGTGTTGAAAGACAATCCCCATGCGGTGCGGTTTTCGGTATCGCGCAATCTGAATTTGGACGAAATCCCAGGTCCCCACCCTGATTTCGTTGTAATGGCAGACATCGAAAATGAGGATGAATTGGCCGCCTACAAAGCCCATCCCTTGTACGCTGAATCCATTCGCCTCGTGCGCCCATTACGCGATATTCGGGTCGCCGCTGATCTGTTGGTAAACGACGACTGAATTGTCATTTCACAACTTGGACGACAGCACGCCCGTATTGAAACCACCCATGCGCAATTCTCCGAACAATCGCTGATATTCTATCTTTGGACAGCGGTCCATAATCACGGTTACACCGCGCGCCCCAGCCACCGCTGCCGCATCTTCATGTTCCACCCCGATTTGCATCCAGATCGTTTTCAAATCAGGCCAACGCGCCAATGCCTCATCAACAAGTGCGGGCGCCGCATCCGAACGTCTGAAAATATCAACCATATCAATATCAAACGGGATATTCGCCAGCGTGCCGTAAACGGTCTCCCCAAACAACTGCTGTCCGACCAAACCGGGGTTCACAGGGATCACGCGAAACCCTTTAAGCCTCAGATAACGAGCCACAAAATAGCTGGGACGCACGGGATTGGCCGACACGCCCACTACCGCCACCACGCAGGTGCGCTGCAACACATCTTTGATCATTGAATCGCTATACATGTCGCCACCCTATCCCAGCAGACGTCTACAAAAAAGCGCCCGCAACGATGTACGGGCGCAAAGTACGGAACGAGGGACAGTGAGTTCAAACAGAAGAGTTCCTACCTCCTTTTGCCGTGGATACATATGATTGAACCGTGCCTCTTAAAGGCCCGATCAGGCGAATGTGATCAACCCAGCCCCGTTGGCCAATTGGCATCCCCAAGTACGATGTTTCCCGGGATGTCGCGCGCCTATCGACGGCGCACTCCAGTCGAAAAAATTCAGATACAATTTGTCGTCGTGAATGGTTCAAGCTTCGGGTACGGTGGTCGCGATGTACCAACGGGCCATCGCAAACGCACAGTAGCCTCCGTATTGCGGCGCGTCGGCCTCGAGTTTTCACGTTGATCTAGAAGCATAAAGGGCGACTGCCGCCGCATTTGAAACGTTGAGCGATCCAAATTCACCTGCAAAGTCGATTTTTACCAAAGCATCACAGGTTTCTTTGGTTTTTTCACGCAAACCCGGCCCTTCGGCACCCAGGACAAGCGCAATTGCGCGGTCGCGTTTGCCCTCAACAGCGTGTTCGATCGTGCCCTCGGCCTCCCCGTCCAGACCAAGAACCAGATATCCTATGCCCTGAAGTTCTGCTATGGCATCCGCCAGATTGCGCACCCGCAGGTAAGGTTGGCGTTCCATCGCGCCACTGGCCGTTTTCGCTAAAGCACCGGTTTCAGGCGCGGCATGGCGCGACATTGCGATAACAGCCTGTGCGCCAAACACTTCAGCAGAGCGCAGAATCGCGCCAACGTTGTGCGGATCGGTCACGCGGTCCAGCAACAAAACGCGCGGCGGATTCACACCATCACCCATGCAGCGGTCCTCAACCTTACCCCAATCCAGCGGCTTTACCTCCAATGCGGCCCCTTGGTGAACAGATTGCGGATCAATCGGGGCCGAAAAATTGCGTGGTTCGCACATTACGGGCTCGGGACCATTCGCCACAGCATCGCCAAGGCGATCAAAGGCGTTTTTTGTGACCACAAGGCGCAATTTTTCGCGTGCGGGGTTCAACAAGGCATCGCGCACGGCGTGGATGCCGAACAGCCAAACCGTATGGTTCGCCGCCGCGCGTTTGTCGCGTTCTTTACCAACAACCCAGTTTGGTTTTTTCATGGTTTTTCCTCAGAATTTGCACACTCATGCGGGGGATCGACAAAAACCGCAAGGGCCACACCAAAATTGCACCGAATTTAGGTTGACGCCTTAATACGCCAAAGCTATCCACGGCGTCAGTGGGCGTCAGGCCGCAAGGTGTGGCAGGAGACTGTAACTCTCTCGCGGAAACGCACGCCTGGTTCGATTCCAGGGTCGCCCACCACTTTACCCCCGAAACTCGTATAAAAACGTATATTATAATTTATAATCGCTGATACAAGGTCGTTTTAAAGGAACGCTTTATAGTTTTCTGGGAGTTTTTGAAGGTCAACCACTCAGCATCACTTCACAAGGGCGATTCCGTCAGAACCGTTCCTGTAAGGTTGGTCAAACGTAAGATCATCAGAGTAGTTGCCAAAGGTATGCCCTGCGATTTCATGGGCCATCTGTCTGGGTCACAAGTCGATCAGGTGCGGAAGTCACCACAGTCCTTATCGGCAAGTGCAGCGGGTTGGTTTTCGAGCATATTCTTCGCTGGATAATCAGTACCATGAGCCTGAGCCATAGCACTACTCTGCTTCGTTTTGTGAGCAATCGGATAGAACCACGCTTCCAATGCTCACGTGTTTTCATCTCTAATTTTTTATAATGACCGACACCTCCAGCGAATAGCTCTATTTATTGCAGCTATTTTTCTTTTTTGGCTCTTATGAAGGCAATTTCACTCGCTCCATGTTGTAGTTCAGGCAAGACCGGCTTTGTTGCACAAATCGTGTTGAGGGCGTGCTTCCGCTTACCCCAGACGTATTTAGTCGACAGCCTCTGTTCGGGGTATGCCAAGTGCAGTGAAGCCATTTAGGATTGCGGCACGGATTTGGATCTTCGCAACTTGCCGGTCGAAGTCTCGTGCAGAGAGACATTGGCCGAGTAATTTCACACAATGCATTTTGGTCTCAACGCGGCTTCGGCGGTGATATCCAGTCAGCTGCCGCCACAATGCCCTTCCTAGA
>Ga0209557_1001152_pt1 | contig 14965 bp, 12 predicted proteins | sample SaaInlV_120m_DNA_4_FD_184672 | JGI IMG/M metagenome (GOLD analysis project Ga0209557, IMG submission 184672) | Marine microbial communities from expanding oxygen minimum zones in the Saanich Inlet - Saanich Inlet SI074_LV_10m_DNA (SPAdes) (version 2) | ecosystem: Environmental > Aquatic > Marine... | reverse complement strand
AGCTCTCTTGCGGGTCTTGTGAAAGGCCTCATACCCGCTCATTTGGACCTGTACTTCTGCGATGAGCGCGATGAGCTTATCCGTCCTGGCACACAAGAACGGGTTAAATGCGCGGGCTTTGTTCATTTATTAAATATCCAGGAAATATCCTTCACCACACCCGCTCCAAGTGTTCCCGCATGACCTCAAGTGCATACCTCGAGCCGTAGTTGGCAGCCACTCCGCCCGAGGTGGAAATGGCGGGAAGCAGCCCTTTGCCACATTCTGCCAAGATGTCTGCTTTGCGGACAAACCCGCCATTCGCACTTTGCAGATGAACGACCGGTATCAGCGCTTTGTGCATGCATTATAGTGCGGCGCCGGTGTGACGCTTTCAATCTGTTGATCCGAAACACGCCGGTTGAAACCGAACGTAGAGCACTCAAGAAAAAGCGGGTTTTTCGAAGGATGGGGCAACGGCCAGTCGCGATTTGCCTCTTTGAGACTCGATTAAGAAAGGAGCTCTTTGCCGCTCGCTTCATCGATGACGAGATGGGTTGCGTATCCGCCGTGCAAAACTGCCAATACGGCATCAAGTTTGCGGTCCCCGTTTGCGACAAACATACGCGTTTCTACTTTGCGTAGTTCATCCAGTTCAATCCCGATCAAGCGCTTGTTGAGATCGTGGTCTACTTGCTGACCATCGGCCGAAATATAGCGCCCGCACAAAATGCCGACAGCGCCGCGCTGCCTAAATTGCGTGAGTTCAGATTTTGTTGCCATTTCAGACGTTACCATCAACGTGTCATCATCAATGCTACCGATAGAAAACAACACCTTTGTCAGGTTCTTAAATCGGTCCAATTGTTGCGCAATAACGGGTTCTTGGCGCAATTTTTCTGCAAGGGCTTCGTCTGACAGAAGTGCGGGAGCGTGCAATGTATAGCAGCGCGCGCCGGTTTTGCGGGCGATTTGGATGGTGCAGTCTTCAGCGGATGCAAGGTCAGGCGACGACATCGATCCGAGGATTTGACACACGGACAGATCGGCCACAGGACGGTTGGGGAACGAATTGGCAGTCAACTGCACCGTGCCGCCCCAAGACACGCCAAGCCAGTCGTGGGGTTGCAGCAAGTCAAACATCGCCATGCCCGACACCTGTGCAACCAGCCGCGTTTGATCTGCGACTGTTTCGCAATTGGACGGGGCAATATAGGCGTCTTGCAGTCCGAATTTCTGGCACAATTTGCGCGACAGACCCGTAGAGGCAAACGCCGATCCTTCGATGCGAATATCCACAATGCCTGTGTCGCGCGCTTGGCGCAAATAGTTCACGACGGACGCCCGCGAAACGCCGATGCGTTTGGAAATCTCGGATTGGGTCAGACCTTCTTTGTAGTAAAGCACGGCGACGTTGGACAGCAGTGCCGCGTGGGAAAGATCCTCTGCCTGTGCTTCAATTGTTGTCATGTCCGCCCCTTCTGGTCGCGTTTTTAACTATTGGGTATTCACCTATTCCGCTACCTTTTTTTGTCCGTCCTGGCCGTAGTTCTTGAGGAACCACGCGAAACAGCGGTCAATTTCTTCTTGGGGCAGTTCTTCGACAGGGCCGCGCAGCATGGCCAGATGCGTCGTCATCGCGGCCTCTTCAAGGTACATCGCGATGCTGGTGGCCTCGGTCGCGGATTTGCCCATGGTGAACACGCCGTGCGCTTTGACCAGCGCGGCATAGCCCCCATCGGCGGCCTCGATGATCGCGGCACCTGTGTCGACCTCACCGGGGGTGGCGTAGCGCGAACAGGGCACGTCGCGACCCAGCATGTGGGTGATCGGCGTCAGGACTGCGGGAATGCGTTCGCCACGCGCGGCAAAGCTGCTGGCATAGGGCGAATGGGTGTGGGCGACACCGCGCACGTCATCGCGGTGTTTGTAGATATAAAGGTGCACGCCTGTATCGACCGAAGGCTTGGTCGCGCCCTCGATCACGTTGCCATCAATATCGACGACAACCATCGTGTCAGGGGTCAGTTTCGCGAACTTCACGCCCGAGGGTTTGATCACGATCAACCCCGTTTCAGGATCGCGTCCCGACACATTGCCACCCGATCCGACGACCAGCCCATTGGCGGGCAATTCATGGTTTTGGGCGCAGACTTCTTCTTTGAGGGCTTCTAGCATTTAAACACCTTCCGGTTTGCCGTGGGGGTAGACGACGATTTTCAGGGATTTTTCCGCGTTGCGCAGCATTTCAAAGGCCTGCGCGCTGTCGGCGATGTCAAAACGGTTTGTGATCGCGCGGGCGGCATCAATGCGGCCCGATTCCAGCAGGCGGAAATAGCTGTAGCTGTCGTGGTGATCGGACGAATATTTCGAGGTGATTGTGATCTCGTCGAAATAGGCCTTGTTGCCGTCGCGGACCCAATCCTCGCCCGGTGCCAATGGTGCGCCAAGGTGCATGGTGCCGCCGACCTCGACCAGTTGTTCCGCCTGCGCCCATGCGGACGCGAATGGCGCGATGACGATCACAGTGTCGGCAAGCCGTCCATTGTTGGCCGCGCGCAATGCGTCAACCGCATCTTCGGATTTCGGGTTGATCGTGTGGGTTGCACCAAATTCCTTGGCCCGTTCCAGACGCCAATCGGAAAAATCGAGCGCAATGACTTTGCCCGCGCCAAACAGCGGTGCCATATGCACGAACCCTTGCCCCATGAAGCCGGCACCGACCACGGCAACCGTATCACCTGGTTGGATGTTGCAATGTTTCAGCCCGCCCATCACGCAGGACCACGGTTCAATTGTCACGGCCTCTTCGTTTGTCATGTGATCGGGGATGCGGTGCGCGTCCATGCGCAAATGCTGACCCGTCACGCGGTAGTATTCGCAGATCCCACCGGGATCGAGCTTCATCTGGCTGTAAAATGGATCACGGGTATAGCGGCCGCGCAGGGCAAGATGCGAGTTGTTGCGCCCCACGTGGTGGTTCACGAACAAGCGTTCGCCGATCTTATAGTCGGTGACGTTTTTGCCCACTTCGACAACCTCGCCGATGGGTTCATGGCCCAGCACCTTTGGCTCTGCTTTCTTATACCACGCCATGGTTTCACCACCGCACAACCCGCTGGCCAATGTCTTGAGCAGGATGTCATCGGGGCCAACTTCGGGCACGGGCCGCTCTTCGAGACGGATATCATCAAGGGCGTGGTAGACGGCCGCTTTCATCATGTTGCTCATGTTGCTTTCCTTTGGATGTCCCAGATGCCGCGTGAAAGCGCGATCATCTGGAGGTAGTTTTCAAACAAGCGATTATAGGTCGCATGGGCTGTTGGGTCGGGTGTGTAATGCAGGTTGTCCTCGACACGGGCAGGGCGGATAGGGTCGGCCAGACCGGCGGATGCTGCCCCGATCAATGCCGCCCCCCATAACCCGTGATCTTCTGCCGCGTTGGCCACGATGGTCACACCAAGCACGTCGGCCATGATCTGGCACCAGAATTTGTTGCGCGCCCCACCACCCGTCAGGGTGATGGTGTCGGATGGGTCGACGGCCGCGCTTTGCATACAGTGGCGCAGTGAGAATGACGCGCCTTCCATGACGGCGCGGGCCATGTCGGCCTTGCTGGTTTTTGAGGTCATGCCAAGGAATGATGCCGTCGCGTGGGGGGCCACAAAGGGCGCTCGCTCGCCGGTCAGGAACGGCAAGAAGGTGACGCCATTTGATCCCGGTGCAAGATCGGCGGCCATCTCGTTAATCTGTTCAGCAATCTCGCCCGCGCTAAGCCCGCCAAAGGCCGAAGGGTGCAGGCCCGCAAACCAATCAAAGGCTGACGCGCCTGATTGCGGGGCCAGAACGCGAATCCAGTCATCGGTGAACGGGTGGTGGACGGTCGCCCCATCGATAGTATCGGCAGCAGCGGCAGGTGGCGCGATGTAGCTAAACACGGCCGTGGTCCCAAGGATGAAGCACATGTCACCAGGCGTGTTCAGTCCGAGACCGGTCATCATCCCCGCAAGATCAAGCGCTCCTACGGCGATGCTTACATCATCAGATAGGCCAAGCTGTTGGGCCAACGCGGGGCGCAAAGCGCCTGCGGCTTCGGTCGCCCGTCGCGGGGTGGCAAGTTTCTCGGAAAGATCAGGCAGGCCAAGCAGCGCAAATGCCTCGGGTGCATATCGCTGGTTTTCCAGATCATAGAAGGGGATTGTTGCATCGCTGAAATCGGTCGAAATCTCGCCGGTCAGGCAATAGGTGATCCAATCTTTGCAAAACAGGATATGGGCGGCGGCGCCCAAAGTGGCGGGCTCTTCATCTGCCAACCAACGCAAGCACGCGCCCGCTGTACCCGGCCAATTGGCCGTCTGGCAGAACTGCGCAAGCTTGTCGGAAGTGCCATCATCAATCCAATTGGCGATCTGCGCCGTGGCCCGCTGATCATTCCACAGAATCGCATTGCGCAGAGGTTTCTTATCCGCATCCAGCAACCACAGCCCGTCGCCCTGGCCGCAAACCCCAATCGTGCGTACGTCTGCAACGTCGACTTGAGAAATCGCAGCGGACAGACATGATAATGTGGTCTCCCACAAGACTGTCATGTCCTGTTCTGACCATCCTTCTACGGGGCGCAGAACTTTCATTGGCTTGCGGTCGGATGCGCGCAATTTGCCCTGCGCGTCATAGACACCAGCCTTAATGGCCGTCGTCCCGACATCCACGCCTATAAATAGCGAGTTTCCCATTTTCCCTCCCGAAAATTGTCTTTGACATATGACACAATGATTGTCATATGTTAACCCATATGATGCCAAGTGAGGAGATTTTCTTGGCTGTTCACTTAGATACCTTAGCGATTGTGCTAAGACTTTTGGGAGGAAGAAAACATGAAATTGAAGATGAAACTGGTGGCAGCACTTGCAGGCTCCGTCTGCTTTGCGACTGCTTCTTTTGCGGATGGTCACCTGTCCCTTGATGGGAAAAAAGTTGGTGTTGCCGTTGTTGGCACACAGCACTTTTGGGATCGCGAAGCGTTCAACGGCGCTGTTTCCACAGTAGAAAGCCTTGGCGGCACAGTCGTTCCTGTTGACGGCGGCCGTGACAATCAGGTTCACGCGGACAACCACGACATTCTGCTCGCACAGGGTGTAGACGCGGTTATTTCCATTCTGGGCGATGGCGCAGTTGAGCCAAAGTTCGAAGCACTTAGCGGCGCTGGCATCCCTGTATTCACAGTCGACCACCAGTCCCCATTCGGCACCAACAACACGACATCCGACAACTACTACATGGGTACAACCATTGGGCGTTACATGGCTGACGCTATTGGCGGCGAAGGCAAGGTTGCCGTGTTCAACGCGTTTGAGGGCGCGCTGCGCATCTGTGGCATCCGTGCTGGTCTGTGGAAATACGTTCTGCAGGATTACCCTGGCATCGAAATCATTCAGCCTGAATTGGCCGAAGAATTCGCAAACGCGCCAGAAGATGCACGCATCAAAACACTCGATCTTCTGAGCCAGTACCCTGAAGGTACGCTTGACGCGATCCACGTGGGTTGCTGGGACCAGCCAGCCATCGGTATCGTTCAAGCCTTGGAAGAAGCAGGTCGTACAGACGTGCTTGTGACGGCGCTTGATGGTGGTCCAGATACGCTGGAAATCATGGCCGAAGAAGGCTCTCCTTTTGTGGCTAACGTGGCCCAGCAGCCGAACTTGATCGGGTCCACTGCGGCTATGAACGTGGCACGTCACTTTGCGGGCGAAACGCTGTTGCCACAGACCTTCGTTGAGGTTCTGCCCGTGCTTGGCCAAGAGGGCGCGAAAGCCGCCTACGAAGAGCTGGGCTACGGCACGCTCGACTAAGCGCAAATAACAGGAGGCCCGCATTTCGGTGCGGGCCGTCCTCGTGCTAAGATTCACAAAAATTTAGATCGGGACATGTGCATGACTGACGCGCTCCTAAAGATGTGTGACATCACCAAGTCGTTCCCCGGTGTCTTGGCGCTTGATAACGTGGCCCTTGAGGTTGCCAGCGGCGAAATCCACGGGCTTGTTGGCGAAAACGGTGCCGGCAAATCAACGATCATTAAGGTTCTTGCAGGCGTCTATAAGGCCGACGCAGGCACGGTTGAGATTGACGGGCACGTCCTGCCAGACGTCACTCCACGCAGTGTTCACGACGCAGGCGTGCGGTTTATCCATCAAGAATTACACCTTGTTCAGCATTTCACGGTCACAGAATCCGTGTTTATGGGACAAGAAGAACAGACCCTTTTGGGGCTGAGTACACGCGCGATGCGTCAAAAGGCAGAAGCCTTTTTTGAAACCGCGCTCGGCACGGAAATGTCGGGCAACACCCTGATCCGCGACCTTGGGATTGCGGAACGCAAGCTGGTGCAAATCGCCCGTGCGTTGATCGACAATCAAGCCAAACTGGTGGTGTTTGATGAACCGACAGCACCCCTGACCAGCGGCGAAACGGACAAGCTGTTTACCGCGATCCGAAAGCTGAAAGAGCAAGGAATCGCGATGATCTATGTCTCGCACTACCTTGCTGAAATCACCGGCATTTGCGACCGCGTGACAGTTCTGCGCAACGGTCAAAACGCGGGTCGTTTCGATGAGGTATTTGACGACAGCGCGCCGGCAATGATCAGCGCCATGGTCGGCCGAGAAATCGACGAGCTGTTCCCGAAGACCGAACACACCCCCGCCGCGCCGCGATTTGAGGTCACGGACCTGTCGGCCGAGAAATTCGAGGACGTGTCCTTCACCATCCACCGCAATGAAATTGTCGGTGTCGCAGGGCTGGTTGGGTCTGGTCGTGAAGACCTGATTGATACCATTTACGGGCTAGCGAAACCGCGCAGTGGCACGATGAAAATTGACGGTGTCGCGCAGAAATTCCGCGCCCCTGCGGACGCTGTTGGTGCGGGCATTGCGTTGGTGCCGCGTGATCGCCGCCATGACGGTTTGGTGCTAGATATGTCGGTCAGCGACAATATCAACCTTGCCGCTCTTGATACCGTCTCCCGCGGAACGCTGGAAAACCGCCGTGCGGCCAACGCCGTGGCGACCGACATGTCCGAAACCCTCGATATTCGCCCGCGCAACATCGCCGCCACGTTGCGGCTGTTGTCTGGTGGCAACCAACAAAAGGTCGTGCTGGGGCGTTGGCTGAACAAGGGCGCTGACATCTTTATTTTGGATGAGCCAACCGTCGGCGTCGATGTCGGCGCGAAGGTTGAAATCTACCAGCATATCGAAAACCTCGCTCAGGATGGCGTTTCGGTGCTGGTGTCCTCGTCCGACCCGGGCGAGCTGATCGGACTTTGCGACCGCATCTTGGTCATGCTGCGCGGTAAAATCGTCGCCGAGGTCAGCACGACAGATCTGGGCGTCGATGAATTGGTCGCCCTCACCACAGGCGGCGCGACGCAGGAGGCCGTATCATGAACCAGACCTTATCCACCAAGCTCCTCGCTGTTTTCCCGATTGCGGTTTTCGCCTGTTTGTTCGCCTATCTCAGCATTGAATCCTCGACCTTCCTGTCGCTTGGCACGTTCGAGCTGATCCTAAAACAGGCTGTGCCAACGGTCATCGTGTCGCTTGGCCTTGCGGCGGTTGTGATTGCGGGGGGCGATGATGTGGTCGCGGGCGGGATCGACCTGTCCATTCCCGCGACGGCTATTATTTGTGCGGCTATCATCGCGGATCAATTGACCAATCAGGGCAACACATTGGTCTTCGCCATGACGCTCGCCTTTGGGGCGGCGGCGATCATTGGCGCGATTAATGCATTCCTCGTTGTGGGGTTGCGCATGACCCCGCTTTTGGCGACGCTGTCGATGTCTGTCGCGGTGGTCGGCCTCACGAAAGTCATCACCTCAAGCCGGCGCATTGGCGTGACGGATGAATCGATCGTCTTTATCCGCGACGGCAAAATCATGGGCGTCGCGGCGAGTGTCATCCTCACGGCTGTTTTGGTCGTGATCTTTTACCACGCGCTGCACCGCACCCGTTGGGGTATGAATATGCAGGCCACCGGGGGCAGCCGCGATGCTGCTGAAATCTCTGGCATTTTGACGCGGCGTTTCGTGGTGCAGTCGTTCCTGATCGCAGCCTTCGCGGGCTGGATCGCGTCGGTCTTTGTGCTCGCGCGCGGGTCGGGCTCATCGCCTGGCACAGAAGAAAACATGCTACTTGAAATGGTGCTTGCGACATTCCTTGGCGCGGCGTTTTCACCGCGCCGTGTGGTCACGCTTTGGGGGGCTGTACTGGGCGCTGTCGTGGTATCGGCGCTGTCGGTCGGGTTCATTTCTATCGGCGTAAATGTGTTCTGGACGGGCTGCATCAAAGGTGCGCTCATCCTCTTGGTCGTCGCATCCGCGGCGGTTGCTACGAAAGGCCGGTCATGACCCTGCAATCCATCTTTGCCCGCTTTGGCCTGGTTATCATCATCGTGATGTTCTTTAGCTTCTTCAGCTACATCTCTCCTGTGTTTCTGACCTTCGATAACCAAGTGAACATCGTCGAGGCCTCGGCCATCGTGCTGATCCTTGCGCTTGGCATGACGCTTGTTGTGGCGATGGGCGGGATCGATCTGTCCATCGGGATTGCCTTTGATTTCGGGGCGGCCTTTGCGGTTGTCGCGCTGAAGGATTTCGGGGCCGCGTGGTATATCGCCTGCCTGGTCGGCGTGATGGGCGGGGCCTTGGTTGGCTTGCTCAATGCCTTCCTGATCGTGATCCTCAAGATCAGCCCCTTCATGGCGACGCTTGGCACATTCTTTGTCGGATCATCGGTGGAACGTGTGTTTACCAACGGCGGTGGCCCGATTTCATACCGCCGGATGCCGCAAGAATATCGCGACCTTGCCGTGGGCGATGTGTTCGGCATTCCGACCGAGGTCGTGATCGCCGCCGTGGTCTGCCTTGTGTATTTCATAGCACTTGAACGGTCGATTTTCGGCAAGCGTATCCACGCGATTGGCCTGCAAAAGGACGCGGCCAATGTGGCGGGCATTCCTGTGCGCCGCTACATGTTCATCGCGTTTATTCTGGCGTCAGCGACCTGTGCCATTGGCGGGCTGATCGGTTCTGCGAACATCCGCATGTTCACGCCTCTGGCTGGGTTTTCCTATCTGCTTGATGCCATTGCTGCCGTGTTCATCGGTGCCGCGATCCACCCCAAGGGCCGCCCGAATGTGATCGGCACCATGGTTGGCGTCCTGTTCCTTGGGATGATCGGCAATGGTTTGAACCTGATGGGGCTCGACTTTAATCTCAAAGCAGCGCTGTCAGGGTTGATCCTTGTGGGCGCGCTGGCATTGGCCGTGGCGCAACAGCGGTTGCGTTAATCCAAAACTGGCAGGCCCGTCACCCTCAACGCGGGCAGCGGGCCTGTCCATTTGCGGATCTTCACCAAGGTCGTGTGGGCAATATTGCCTTGCGATAGGTCGGACGCGCCTTTGTCGATGGTCAAAACATTGACGTTGCCATGCACGCAGATCGTCCGCCCGTTGATGTCTTGCAGATCAAGCCACGCGCCGGTCGCCATAAAGATGCAGTCCTCTCGTAGGGTATCGTCCAGCGTTAGCCCGCCCAAACACGCACCACGCGCGTTTTCAAGCAAGACGATATCGCCCGCCGTAAGCCCGAACCGTTTGGCAGTTTTCGAATGCAGCGCACAGGGTTCGCGGCCCTGTACTTTGCTGGCCTGCGCCTCTGCTCCCATATCAAGTTGGGCGTGTAAGCGGGTCGCGGGTTGTCCGGAGATCAGATGAAGGTGGTCAGGATCACAAGCGCCAAGGCGCTCAACCGGTTCATGCCACATTGGATGAGCGTGGCAGTCATGCAGCGCCAGATCCGCGATGGCCTGACATGCGATTTCGATTTTGCCCGATGGGGTTTGCAGCGGGTCAGTCGCCGGATCAGCGATGAAACGGTCCATCAGAATACGGGTCTCATGGGCGTTGGGAATTGTAACAATGCCAAGATCTTTGAAGGTCTCAAAGTCTGGGAGTTCGAAGCCCTCGGTCTTGCCAACAGCGGCACATCCTTCGCAAAGATGCCGCAGCCAGCCATCCGCCGTTCGCCCTTCGGTAAATGCGTCTGATGTTCCCATCCGCGCGGCAATGTTTGACAGGATTTCATAATCATCGCGCGCCTGTTTAAACGGTTTTTGAACGGCGGACATGTAAACCAACGCATCATCGCGGCGGTTGATCATGATGTCGTCGCGTTCCAGCGGGCCGGTTGTTGGCAGCACGATATCGGCCCGACGCGCGGTCGCGGTCCAGCTGTGGTCCATCACGATCACGGTCTCGGGCTTGCGCCATGCGGTGTCGAGTTTCAGCAAATCTTGGTGGTGGTGGAACGGGTTGCCGCCTGACCACCAGACCAGCTTGGCGTCGGGGTAAATGCGGTCCTCGCCATCGTATTTGTAAGCGCCGTTTGGAGTGTTCAGCATGTCCGTGACCCGCGCCACTGGGATGAAATCGGCAATCGGGTTGCGCCCCTGCGGCACCGACGGCCAATTGATCAGCTTGCGCGACCGCCCTACAGGCGTGGTCGATCCATAGCCAAATCCAAAGCCCGTGCCAGCCTGCCCAATCTGCCCCAACATCGCCGCCAGCGCGAGGCCCGCCCAAATCGGCTGTTCGCCGTGATCGCCCCGTTGCAGGGACCACGCCATCGAAATCATTGTGCGCGACGACGTCATTTGCGTGGCAAGTTTGCGGATACGTTCAGCAGGAATGTCGCAAATCGCGGCGGCCCAATCGGCGGTTTTTGGTTGCTCGTCTAGGTCGCCCATCACGTAAGCCTCGAACGCATCGGCCCCTTGCGTATAAGTGTCGAGGAACACACGGTCCGCTCTGCCTGCCCGAAACACTTCATAAGCCAGCGCCAGAATGAACGCCGTGTCAGTGCCCGGTCGCAGGGCGATCCAATCGGCGCTCAGTTCGGCATTCATGTCCCTGCCGCGCGGCGAGATATTGATGATCTTGCAGCCGTTTGCTGCCGCTTTATTCAGGAATGGTGTGACCTCGTGCCGTGTCGTGCCGGACGATGACACCTGAGCCGTACGCGCGGAAATGCCGCCAAAACAGACAAGCAGTTCACAATGCTCTGCAATCAAATCCATGCTGGTCATTTGGTCTTGGAACATGCGGTGGGGCAGACCGGTGACATAGGACAGCAGGACCTCGGCGGCGGCGTGAGAATAGGTGTTTTTTGCGCCAACAAACCCGCCGATTGTATTCAGGAACCGGCGCAGTTGGGATTGGGCATGGTGGAAACGACCCGCGCTGGCCCAACCATATGATCCGGCAAACAGCGCCTTGTTTCCATATTCCGCAATGACGCGTTTCAATTCTTGCGCGGTGATATCCAACGCCTCGTCCCATGGCAGTTGCACAAACACCGCGTCGCCCGAACGATCATGATCGCGCCCATTCAGCCAACCCTTGCGAAACGCGGGACGGGCAATGCGGGCGTTGGGGTTTTTCATAGCACTCACCCATCCCTTGGCAATTTGGGCGGGCTCATCGTCTTGCGGCAACCCATGCAGGGAAATCTGATCATTGACCGTTTCAACCCGAAACGTGCCCCAATGCGACGAGGTATATTTGTTGGTCATGATCGTATTCCTTCAAAAGAGTATCTTTACAAAAGACATATACTTTGACATATGTCATGTCAAAGATCGCAACTCAGGATATCATGCAATGGAACAAACGCGACGGAACGAAAAAACGACAGAGGAGGTCGCGCTTGGCATTCGTCGTCGTGTGTTCGAGCACTCTATCCGCAATAACGGCGGGTATATGTCACAGGCTTGTTCCGCAGCGGAGCAATTGGCGTGGCTTTATAATGAAGAGCTGAATTTGGGCGCGCCAACCCTACCGATGATCCCGAAACCGTTCGAGGGTGTGCCCCATAAGGACAACCCTGACTACCACACTGGTGCGGGTTATAACGGTCCTGTTGCGCCTGACTTGGATCGCTTGTTCATTGCGCCCGCACACTATGCCTTGGTGGCCTATGCGACATTGATTGAGACGGGCCGCATGGCGCCTGAAGGTCTTGAGATGTTCAACAAAGACGGGTCATCGGTTGAGATGATCGGCGCGGAACATTCCCCCGGCATGGAGGTGCACAACGGCACCTTGGGCATAGGTCTGTCAACGGCGGCGGGTCTTGCTTACGGGCGCAAACTGCGCGGTGATACGGGCAATGTTTGGGTCTATATGTCGGACGGTGAAGTGCAAGAAGGCCAGACATGGGAAGCCATCGCCGCCTGCGCACACCACAAAATCGACAACGTCAAAGCGATCATGGACGTCAACCGCCAGCAATGTGACGGCGCGATGGATTCAGTCATGGAAGTGGGCGACATCGGCCGCAAAATGGAAGAATTCGGCGCAAAAGTCGTCTGGGTCAACGCCCATAGCATCGACGAGATGCGCGAAGCGGTGAAGACACCGCATCCGGGTCAGCCATTGATCATTTTAGCGAACTCATCCCCATTTGAAGGCATGCCAACATTGGAAGAACGTTTCCCGCGTCTCCACTACGTCCGGTTCAAATCCGAAGACGAACGCGCACGCTTTAACATTGAAATCGCGGAATCCTTGGGCATTGATCCCATCGATTACGCGCACTGAGGATCCGATCATGGTAGAAATGGTAAGCCGCCCCTACGAGGCCGCATTTGAAAAGCACGCGATGGCCCATGACGAAGTTCTGTGCCTGTCTGCGGACCTCACATCGTCTTGCGAGATCGACAAATTCCGCGACAACCACCCCGAGAAGTTCTTGTCTTTGGGTATGGCTGAACAAAACATGATGAGCTTTGCCGGTGGCCTTGGCCTTGCTGGCTATCGCCCGTTCCTGCACAGTTTCGGTGTGTTCCTCTACCGTCGTCCATACGATCAGTTGATGGCGTCTATCGCTTATCCGCGTCGCAAGGTCCGGCTGATGGGTTTCCTCCCTGGCATCACAACGCCCGGCGGTATGACACACCAGGCGATCGAAGACGTCTCCGTGATGCGCTCGATCCCGAATATGACCATCCTCGAGACTGGGGATGCGACAGAGGTCGAAAGCATCTGTGAAGCCGCAGATAGCATCGATGGTCCGGTTTATTGCCGCGTATTGCGCGGGTCTGTGCCGCGTCTGTTTGATACGCCGATCAAGGTTGGCGAAATGCGCGAGCTGGAAACAGGCAATGACATCCTGATCGTCAGCTCTGGCATCACAACAGAAGAAGCGATGCGTGCTTCTGCCGCGCTAAAAGGAGCGGGCGTGTCTGTGCGTCACTTGCACCTGAACACGATCAAGCCGTTCGATCACAAAACCATGCTTGACCACATCGCGTCCGTTAAGGGCGGCGTCATTACGCTTGAAAACCACGTCGTTGACGGTGGGATCGGGTCCTTGATGGCGGAAACCATGGCCGATGCCGGGGTTGGTAAACGGCTGGTGCGTCTTGGCCTGAAAGACACCTATGCACACGGCGGTTCCCGTGCTTATCTGATGCGCTACTATGGCCTTGACGCTTTGGCGCTTGTTCATGGGATCGAAGATTTGATGGGCCAAAAGTTCGGCATCACCGAAGACGACCTATCAGCGGCCCGTGTCGAAGCGGTCCACTCTTTGGTCAAAGCTGAAGGGCTTTAAATGACAAAAACCATGCGGGCCATACGGTGTCACGGGTTTGGCGGGCGTCATCAATTTCACGATGACATCCCCATTCCCACCGCTGGCCCGCATGAGGTTATGGTCCGCGTTAATGTCGCAGGCATCTGCGCGGCGGACAGGGCGATGTATTTCGGTGCCGCTCCTTGGGATTTGTCGTTCCCCTTTACACCAGGCCATGAGTTCACGGGTACTGTTGTTGCACTCGGTGAGGGCGCCGCAGAACGACATGGCGTCGCCATAGGCGATCGCACCGTGGCGGAACTCAATGTGACGTACGGCAACGATTTTTTCCGCCAACGCGGCCTCTACCATCTCACCGATACTATGGATGTTCTTGGCGCCACGCTTGATGGCGGCTGGGCAGAGTTCATGATCTATCCAGCAAACGCAGTGGTTCACAAAGTCCCTGATAATGTGTCTGATAATGCGGCTTGTTATGTTGAGCCTTTGGCGAATGCCATACACGGGGTGCAGCGCGCGAGCATTCAATTTGATGATGTGGTTGTGGTTGCCGGTGCAGGTCCAATTGGGATGGGCATGGTGCAAGCCGCTGCCCTCAAAACGCCGCGAAAGCTGATCTTGATCAATCCGGGTCAAGCCAAGCGTGATCTGGCGCTGAAACTTGGGGCTGATCTGGCGTTTGCACCCGATGATCCCGAACTGAAAGCAACACTGAACGCCCTAACCAACGGACGCGGTTGTGATGTGTACCTTGAGGCTTCGGGGCAAACATCATCATTCACCATGGGCCTCGACCTTGTACGTAAGGCAGGCAAAGTCGTTGTATTCGGTGTCTACAAAGACCCGGTCCTAGTTGATCTAAATGTGTTTGGTGAGTTTAAGGAACTGGATATCTTGGGTGGGCATTTAGCTCCGTTCACATATGCGACTGCGCTGGATCTGCTAGAGCGCGGGCTGATTGATGGTGATGCCTGTGTGACGCACACATTCGAACTCAATGACGTGCATGAGGCATTCAAACGGACCCAAGGGCCGGATGAAGTGCAAATCAAAGTCGTTTTTCGGCCCTGAACGACTGTAGGCACCGTCGGAGATTTGACCAAGTGATATTAAATAGAACAAGAGCTGAAAGAAGTTGAATTTCAGAGGGCAATGTCTGCCAAACGTTGTTTCCAGTCATCGGCGCATCGTGCAGCATTTGACACTTTGGGCTCTTTCTTGCTGTTCGCTACGCTTTGTTCGAAGGTCCGCTCAGACGCGCCACGCGCCCACTCCACCATCACGCCTCCCACACCCTCACCAACGCCTCCCGCATGACCTCCAAAGCATAGCCCG
>Ga0209557_1001150_pt1 | contig 14998 bp, 14 predicted proteins | sample SaaInlV_120m_DNA_4_FD_184672 | JGI IMG/M metagenome (GOLD analysis project Ga0209557, IMG submission 184672) | Marine microbial communities from expanding oxygen minimum zones in the Saanich Inlet - Saanich Inlet SI074_LV_10m_DNA (SPAdes) (version 2) | ecosystem: Environmental > Aquatic > Marine... | reverse complement strand
CGCTCCGTAAAAGTTTTTAGCTATATTTTTAGCAGTAAATGTTTTTCCGACACTTGTCGGTCCCACAAATAAGAAATTGGACAAAGGTTTGTCTGGATCATTAAGGCCGACCTTAACACAAGATAGGTTATCGTAAATATCGTCTATAATTCTGTCTTGTCCGAATATCTCCTTCTTCATCTTGTCTTTGAACAGAGAAAATCTAAAATTAGTCTCGCCAATTATCTTCTTAGAAACACCCGTCTTTGATTCAAACACCTCTAGTATATCAGCATTAGATATGGATACTTTCTTTTTAGCCGTGTCGTTATACTTAGAGATACTCTTTATATAATCCTCCATGGTGTCCACAAAATCCTCTTCGTTTTCGCAGGGTTTTGTAATCATGTCTGAAAACTTCTTTTTTGCTTCGACCACATAGTCAGGAGGGTTGTCAGACTTGATCTTTGTCCTTGCCCCTATCTGGTCAACAACGTCGAAAGCTTTATCTGGGAACCTCTTGTTGGAGAGATATATCTCACAGTTGTCTAGGATTTTGTCTATATTAGCTTTTGAAAACTTGACACCATGGAAGTCTTGGTAATAGGGCAAGGCTTGGTTAAGCATGTGCCTAGTCTGCTCCTTGGAAGGTTCATGCACATCAACTTTATCGAACCTCCTCTTCAGCGCACCATCTTTCTCAAAGATTTTTTTATACTCCTTTGACGTTGTGGCCCCTATGCACTTTATAGAACCCCTAGCTAGCGCTGGTTTAAGCATATTAGATGCATCCATATTCCCTTCTGATGAATTTCCAGCGCCTATAACAGTGTGAATCTCGTCAAAGAAAAGGATAATATTCTCCTTGCCCTCCACCTCTTTTAATAAACCCTTGAACCTCTCTTCGAACTGGCCTCTGTATTGAGTACCCGCCAACATACCAGCTATATCCACAGAATATATTTGGCACATAGACATGTGGCTAGGGACTTGATCCACCATGATTCTCTGAGCTAGACCTTCTACAATAGCTGTCTTACCAACACCTGCACCCCCGACAAGAATGCTGTTACTTTTATTCTTTTTCGACAAGATCTCTATAACACTCTCTATCTCTTCGTCCCTTGAGACAATGGGAGGGAAGTCTTTCATGAACATCTCTTGGTTCATGTTCACACAATACTTGAGCAGGTTTTCTGGAACAACTTCTTTGTCTTCCCCTTGGCTATAAGAAGAGGACTTCTCTTTTGTATTCTCAGAGAAAACATTTGAAGGTGAACTGCTATTAACGACAGGATTAGAGTCTACAATAATCTCCTCTATCACATCTTTAAAGTAATCGGTCTCAAGTCCAGAATCCTCCAAGTCCTTTTTGAAATTAGATTTAGTGTCTAGCAGAATGTAAAGCAAGTGTTCCACACCGACGAAATGATCATCATGAGTTTCGGCAAAAAACTTAGACTCTAAGATTGTAGAATTCAACTCGTCATGCCAAGCATTTTCGTTCTTCCTTTTTGCAAAAAAATCTGGGTTCTTCCTACAAAAATTTTTGAATGTTTTAATAAAATCCCTAGGCTCGTAGACCACACCCCTACTCTCAAACAACAATATATTTCTATCTGATAGGTTTATAAGGCAACCGTAGATCAAATGCTCATTCCTAACCCTACCATGGTTGTTAGCTTCAGCGAACAGCTTGGCGTCCCTAATAGCTTTCTTGGCCTTGGGGGTCAAATTGTATTCAGTTAATGACATCATAATATATTACACTTTTATTACCAAATTGTTACTTTTGCTCCTCTTTTGTTTCAAGAAGGCTCTTGTCTATATGTTTTGGTTGCATCCAGACATGTTCGTCTAAACTCTTTATATTGTCCAAAAAGATAGTGGTCCCCCTATCACTTCTAGCCAAGGTGCCATTAATGATGACAACCTCCCCTACTTTTGGTTGGGGCATATCTTTCCTCTTCCATTTTGTCAACTTATCTCCCATCATCATAGTTTCTAAAACCCCCATTTCGTCAGCTATCTGCCACCCTGAGTATGTGTTTCCCGCCCTACTCACAGCGTCATGATTTATCTGGGTGACAACACCAACAAACATGATTTTAGACCCGTGACTCTCGTCTTTTATATCCAAGGTTGAAAGTATAGGTAAGCGTTTATCGACAGCGTCCTTTATCTTCTTCGTTGCGCTATAACCTAGAACTTTCCTCTCACAAAACCAGTTTGTAAAAGACTCTCTTTTCTTGTTGTTCTCATAAATAAGGGTGTAGTTTCGAATCTTTTTCTGTATAGTCCCCCACCTTGTCTCCTTTATCATAAGCCTCCCTTTTTCATCTAACATAGGGTTATCTTTGTTAGGGTTAGCCTTCTCTAAATTGTCCAGAAGGTCACCCTCCATCAGTGCAAAGTGGTTCTGTTCCCTCGGCGTCAAGTTGTTAAAAACCCTAAGTTCATAAACTAACCTACAACGCTTTAAAGAGCCTCCCTCAAAGAGGGAGTCGAAAAGACCTGCCTGTATTAAAGCAGATAAGGTTCCTACGTCCAAACCTGAATCTTTGGCACTTATGAAAGCCTCGTACTTGTTTTTAAATGACTCTCCTCCTCTAAACTTTATAAGAGCATCAAAAGCTTTTGTTGCAACACCTTTAATAGATTTAAAACCGTAACGGATGCCACCTTCTTCCAAGGTGTGTTCTTGCTCTGATAAATTAAAGTCAGGAGGAAGTAAGGATATATTGCAAGATGGGCTACTGTATTTAGGCAACGCCAGTTCCCTCTCTACCGAAGAAATAACCTGCAATTCATCATCATTATTGTGGGCGAAGTTTAGCATAGCCCAGAACATCTCTTTTGGGTAATTTTGTTTAAGGTATGTTTGAACAGCAGACAAGTAAGCATAACTCATGGCATGAGATTTATTGAACGAGTAGTTGGCTGAGTCTTCAGCAACACTCCATAACACTTGTGCGACCTCTGGATCTAAATTTTTCTCTTTAACCTTGTCTTCTATCTTAGATTTCCAAGATTTCATTTTATCAACCTTCTTTTTTCCAACTATCCTCCTGAGTTGTTCAGCTTCGTCTAAACTAAACCCAACTTTAACAGCCATTTTCATCAACTGCTCCTGATAGAGAGGGATTCCTCCTGTATAACCTAAAATATCATCAAAATACTCATGCACGGATTGGAACTCTCCTGTTTCCACATACCTAATATAATCATCTTGGAATTCTATAGCTCCGGGTCTGGCCACAGACAGGACAGCAGATAGCTGCTCAATATTCCTAGGCTTCACATTGTAACAGACCTTCCCCGCTGTAGGAGCCTCAATCTGGAATATACCAGCAGAATCTTCGAAGTTCTGGTAAAATTTGTAGATAGATTCATCATCTATATCTATATCCTCTTTTTTAATTCCGACTTGTTTGCATACATCATCGACCACTGATAGGTTTTTTATCCCCAAGATATCGAACTTGACACATAGTGCAGCTACATCATCCATGTCATAACCAGAGACGAGTTTGCGGTCCTTTGTTCTTTGCACAGGCATAAGTGATGCCTGATTATCGGAACAGATAGCCACCCCTGAAGGATGTACACCCGTGCCCTTTACCAAACCCTCTATCTTCCTAGCTATCTTGTATATCTTTTTTCCCGAAGGTGATTTGAAAAACTCCTTCAACTCTTTGCAATCTTCGTAAGCTTCTGATATCTTAGCATTTTTCCCATACTTTTTGGGGATAAAATCCGAGATCCTAGCTGCTTGCCCTTCTGTCATAAAGCCAGCTATCTTGCAACACTCTTTCACGCAGACCTTACTACTCAAGGTGCTGAGCGTAAGAATCTTAGAAGTTTTCCCTTCGTTTTGATCCTCAATGTAACTAAGCACATCAGAACGGCGATGATAGCAGATATCATTATCAACATCAGCAAGGAGAGAACCGTCCAACAGTCCATCTCCCACTTTTTTAGATCTACTTTCGGATACGAATCTTTCAAAATATAAGTCGTGTTTGATTGGGTCTACATTGGTTACACCTAAAAGATACAAAACTAAACAACCAGCTGCAGAACCCCTTCCAAAGCCAGTCGGGATATCTTTTCTTTTGCAAAACTTTATGATGTCCCAATTAAGTAAAGCATAATCCACGAAACCAAGTCTGTCAAGAATTTCTATCTCTGTCTTTACCCTGCTGTAGTAGACATCCCTCTCGCTCTTTTCTTTTTTGTCCACCCCTCTCTCTTTCACCCCTTTTCTGCACAAACTTCTCAATATATCAACACTAGAAGCATCAGGGTTCAAACCTAGCTCTTCCAACTCTTTATTTTCCAAATGTATCTTAGGCAATTTAACACCCTCTACAAAAGGTTTTTCGTATCTCATTCCCACCTTGCGTTCTTTCTCGTTAATCATATTTCTAGTTCGAAAAGTTGTTTTTGAAAAACCTCAAAGTTCTTCTCTACATCGTAGCTAGCGTCATGGAGTTTATTAGAATCCCCGGCCAGTCCATATTTCTCTATACAAGCTTTCATACTTGCTTTCATCCCTTTTGGCCTAGTCGAGAGCCACTTGTATTGCCAGCAGATGAAGTCATCTATGTCTAGCGACTCTGGTGACCCTGACTGTATAGCCCTTTCTAAACACAAAGTATCTACAATCCTTTCCATGAAAGAGTAGTCAGGAGCTAACCCAATCAGCTTCCTCCAAACGTTGACCATGTATACATCGAACCCCAAGACATTATGCCCTACAAGCTTGTGATCCTCATTGTAAAAGTCTTTCGAGAATAACTCCCAGACACTTTCTAGGTCTTCAGCTTTGGCCCTATAAGCTCTTTCATCGAAGCGGGTTATTTTTTGAGCGCCTTTTGAAACACTGAGATCTTTATAAGCTAAAAACTTATTGTTGGCTTTTATCTTTTTTTTCCCCTCGTAAACTGTCCAAGCTATCTGCCAAGGTCTAGACTTAATTAAGTTCAAACCCTCTGTTTCAAAATCAAAGACTACATACTTCTGTCTCTGATCAAATCTTAATATTGATTCCTTCATAATTCTACTTGATTGCTTCTACACAGAACTCATCGCTCCCGAAATGATCTAGTTCAGGATTTTGCAAATCGCCACGTTTACTGTTAGCCCTGTTGCACAGGACTCTGTATGTTTGGAAGGCTTCTATATCCTCTTTATTCTTGTACAGAATACTTTTGACATCGCAAGTCTTATAACCATTTTTCTCAGTATACTCTAAAACCTTCTTTGAGATCAGATGGTCGAAAGGCAAGTTGTTGTTCTCAACCCAAAAAATAGGATTTTTTATCTTGCTGAAATCTGGGTTAGCCTCCCGATGATAGAAATTGTTCTTGTGTATAAAACTATCGTAGAATGGGACTACAAAACTTAAGTGTTTTTCATCCCAGTATTTGTAAAAGTTTTTGTAATCTATCCTAGGGCTTACGACATCCATCTCAGAATCCGGGTCTTGTGGTTTTTTCGAAAGGAATCCCGACTCAGTGTTAGCACACGAGTAAATTCTATTCATTATCTCACAACCCTTGTCATCCTTCGCAAAAATCACACCTTTGTGAAAAGAGTTAGTGTCGTTCTCCTGCATGTCAGAACAAAATATAAGACTAACCCCATAGATCAGATTGATGCCGTTGCTGTCACAAGCCTTAAAAGCTTTCATAAAAGACGTAAGGTTGTCCTCTACCAAGACTAAATCCTTAATGCCTCTGTCTAAACATATCTCAATAATCGAGTCAGGACCATCTTCTTCACAGTCTGTCTCAAAGGTTAGGATACTCTTTCCATGAGAGTATGTGGACTTGAATACGGGAATAACCATGCCTTAGCATAACCCGTATAAATGACATGTCAAGAGCAATGAGCAGGGCATCCTGCGTAATACTTTATTTCATAAGTACACCCGCTGGGAACTTTCTGCTCGTCGAAATCATCTTCAAAACAAGAGCCAACAACTTGTCCTTCTGAATTCTTAAACTGGTAGTAAATAAAGTCAAACTTCATACCACAGTGCCACTTTATATTGCCGTCCTTTTTTAACTCTCCTTTTCTCTTAGCAAATCCGCACAGGAGCTTTCCGCTAAAGGAATTGTCATTAGGAAAACCTTTGTAAGCGGCAAAGTTAGCCACTGCATCTTTCTCTGTAAAATTATCTAAATACTGCTGAACCTCTGTCAGCTGAAGCTCAAAACCATACAAGTCTTCTTCGGACAAAGGCTCCATCCTCATGATACCGCTTTTCTTAGCCTCAGTATCTAACTCAAACTTCAAAAATAAAAATTCACTCTGTTTAATAGGGTAGTCTGGAAAGAGGTGTTTGACAGCTAAGCTGTACATAAGATCCTGCATGTTATCTTCAGCATCCTTCCCTTTGAAAACCTCTTTACTTGTCTTGAAATCCCTGATCAAGGCGAACTTCTTCTTTTTGTACAGGAAAAGCTTATCAATAAAACCCCGAATCTTGTAACAAACTTCCCCGTCATTTTTCACTATGTCAAAGTCCTGCTCTGAGAACTCTTGGGTAGGTTTAGCCAAATCCTTTCCAAAGAAATCATAAGCTATACCATTGTAAGTCATCTCTTTGATAAGCTGGATATTATCAGGATCGTCAACCTCATCCCTGATAGCATGTTTCATCACAAGCCGCTCTATAGAAGGTACAGAGAATATATCCTGCGTCTTCATAATCTTATCGTAATACTTCTTCCGCTTACTCTCACCTAGCAACTCAAACACCAAGTGACAGATAGAACCCCTCTTGGCACCATCATTACTTGTGTCAGGGAGTTTTAGTTTATACTTGGTCCAATAGAGCCAAGAGCAACTCTGAGCAGTCTTTATCCTACTGGCAGAGAGTGATGTTTGAGGTTCATTCATTTAATATCTTTGCTTTCTTGATGTCTTTCTGTGAAAAGAAGCCGCTATTATTACTCACAAACTTTGATATGTAGTCTCGCTGCTCCTTTTTATTCACTCCCTTTTCAACCCACTCTTTCAGATTATACGAGTTTTGATGGGCTTCTCCAAAATCATTTGCCTTTTTAGGGGGGAACTTTATAGAGATAACATCTAAGTCGAAATAACTTAATAGTTTTAAATAGTTTTTAATTGCACCAACAAGACCTCGATTTTGAGATGAACCGGAATCATTATTGGTAGATATGATAATCCTATCTATGCTTTTGCTAGACAAATAACTTATTATGTTTGGGCCAGTTGATAAACCAAATATAACTAAAACATTCTTTACACCTTGCTCGTAAAGAGCCATGGCATCCCCTATGCTTTCAACTAGTACGACCTCTCGTTTTTCTGTTATCTCAGAATCGCAATCATGCTCCGGTATGCAAGCGGGATAAACCCACCCACTCTTCTTACCTACATGCTTCCACTTGGGGTAATCATTTCCCTCATCTATCTTTCTCCCAGAGAAGCCGATAACTTGCTTGTTCTCATTGTAAACAGGGAACACCATCCTTCTGTACATCTTACCGACACCAGCCAAACCAACCTTGAAAGAAACTTGAGTCTCTTCGCTAATAGACCTTCCTGAATAAAAATTATAATTTGGGAACAGTTTGTTTAAGCTGTCATCTGGGTAGACCCTTTCCATTTCTATTCCTTTCCTCCTGCTGCTTTGTTTATAATTAAGTGCATCTACTTTTACATTCTTTATGAGATTTTTAGCTGACCTTTCATCTTTGACTGTTAGCTTTACTAAAGCCTCAAATGGTTTGCAACCCACATGGTCTACAAAATCCATCCATACACCTGTATTCTTGTATACCTTTACTGCTGTGGCGTTATCACCGCCCCTGTATAAAGCTTGTGTCCTCCAGTGATCTCCACAATCAATAAGGCTGTATCCTATAGACTCCAGTATTGATTTGAAGTCACTAAAATTCTGAGATTTCTGGTATTCTGCCATCTCCACTGTCTGGACCATCTTGTAGGGGAAGGGAACGTGCCTCGACTATCTCACGAAGGTCACCTTGCTCTGTTATATTAAAGTTTTTAAAATCTAAATTAATAAAATTCTTCCTCAAAGAATCTTCCACTTGGACTGGCTCTATAGCACCCGCTATGTCCCTGCCCAAATGTCGGGCTTTAACATTAACAAGTTTATGAGTGCCAAACCCTCTACCTTCTAGCTCTATTTCATCATCCGTTTTCTTCCTTAGGATAAACATATGTGAACAGAACTGTGTGATCCTGTCTGACAGGGATACAATACTCTCATCGTCAACTACATTTTGAGAGTTCCTGTTTGTTGTGATTCCGCTACGGTTAGACTGGACAGAGGTGATCATAGGGATGACGGGGTCTCCATCTTCCAGAACCTCCTTTTGGATACACTTTTTAAACTTGTCCACCATTTCCCCCACAACCTGCCACTCATTTTTGTTACCGGAGGACTCGTTGGATGTTTTAATATAATCAAAAGAGAAGACCATTCTATTTCCCCTCCCGACTGTAGAGTAGTAAAACCTTTTAAGGGTGTTTACCATGGTGTCAACATCCATGCCTCCAACGTTATAGTAGTAGAACTTGAGACCCTTGATCCTAGGCCAGACTGACCTAACTTTAGCCACCACATCTTCACCAGCTTGCCTCCACCTACCACTCTCCAAAAGGTGCATAGGGACACCTGAGTGTGCAGCGCACTGTCTCATAATAAGTTCCTCTTTGCTCATCTCCCCATTATCGAAATGGAGAACAGGGACATCATACTTGAGGGCAACCTTGGTAGCGTAATCCATACAGAACTGAGTCTTACCAACCCCAGACCTCGCCACAATAACAGTGATGTTTCCGGGCCTAAGGAGAGAGCCGTAAATATCGTTGACCTTCTCGTGTGGCCCCATCATACCAAACTCCTCGATAGGGTTATCTCCCCTCTCTTCGATAAGAGCTTCCATATCCTCATAGATATTGTCAGGAGTATTATCGCCAATCTCGAAAAGATTCACTTGGGCATTATATATATTGTCAGCCTCTTCTATGATCTTAGAGTAGGCTGCATCTGGTGACATAGACTTCATCTTTCTGCCTATCTCTTCGCAAGAGTTAAGCATTTGCCTTCGGACTGTGAACTTCTTTAGCTCCTTAGCAGTCTTCACAAGATTACCTTTTGGAACCTTTCGCATTGCTAAAGACTTTATGTAATCAGAAGGATTGAGGTTATCTCGGAACGACAGACCTATGTCGCTGACACGCTGAGCAATGATAATCTCATCTATCTCATCTCCGTTAGAGATAGCTTGTTGCACGACCCTGAACACAGCAGAGTGCAGAGACGTGTCTTCTGAGTAGAAGTCATCGTTGCCGATAAAGTCACTTATATCTATATAACTTTCAGGATCTTTTAAGAGTCCCGCCAACAGCTGTTTTTCTAGTTCGTAATTATAAATCATCTGTCAATCCTTGCATTTCTGTTGTTCCTTTAACCCAGTCTTCTAAAGCTTTCCTTAAACCCAATTCCATAACAGTGGAGTCAAATTTAGAGTAGATCATTGGACTACCATCTTCAGACGCCACCGCAAGTATAACACCTTTATACTTGTCTGAATCGCCAGACAAATCATAGATCTTAGACACTAACTGCTCTGGAATGGTGAATGGAAATTCTTCTTCGTTCATAAATATATACCCTGCTTCTCAAATAGGTCTTTATCCACAGTGTCCTCTGGGTAAATCTCTACCATTGTTATATCGTTCATTTCGCAGAAGTCGAGCTTTTTCTGATCTCTTCTTAACTGCTCCAAATACTTCAGCCTGTTCTTATGGAAATGTTTAACAAACTTAGTATGTTGCGCTCCCTGAACTTCTACAGCCACCCTTTTGTTGGCGTTGTAAAAGTCCAAGGAGAGCCTACTACCTACTATCCTAAACTCTTCGAATACAATATCGTTTCTCCAGAAAGGGAACAAGAAATCCTTTACCCTTTTTTGGAATTTACTCAAGCTTGAAGCCCCCCACTTTATATGGTACTTCTTAGGGTTCTTGAGATTTCTTAGTTTACCGTCTGTGGTATAGAACTTCATGAAAACTCCTGAATGGCATTCTTGAAATAACCAATAAGGAATTCACACAGACTTTCATTCTCCTCTATGAGTTTGAAGAGGTTGTTCTCCCCTTGCACTTTTTCAGGTAGACTGAAATCAGTTTCTGACAAGACCTCCTTGAAGTCTTCTGTAATACTTATCCACGAACCGCTCTTTTTTACAAACTCCCAAGCTGACAACAAGTCAACTACCTCTTTTTCAATCCATATAGATCTTCCACCCTCCTGCCCGTATCTGACGGGATAACTGATAGACATATTGGTCTTCTCGTTAGGCGACTTCTTCACAGTGACCTTGGCGAAATGTCCTATAGGTGGGTTTGTCTTTGGGTCTATCTTCTTAACAGAGGGATTTCTGAGGATCATGTCCCCATTATACCGAGGCTCAAACTGAATAATCCAGTTGGCGAAATGGAGCAATGCATTCCCCCCTGTCGCAGTGGTTTGTCTAACCGGACCCTTGGCGTATGGGTCAAGTTTGATATCAGCCCTGACTTGGGAAATAAATATAGCCATATGCCCTCTCTTCTGCAAAGCAATGGACATCTTCTTCATAAATACCCCAGCTATTACAGCGCCCCCTGCCACCTTAGAAGAATCTTCGAAATTCTTATCCACATCGTTCTTTGGGATCAAACCGTCTACAGAGTCTAACACGAAGCAATACTTAGTCTTATCATCGTTAAACTGCACAAGCCTCCTCATCAAGTCCACTACAACCTCGTAAATATTAGACTCAAATACAAAACAAGTCCCATCAACCCAATCATCAGCGTTGAAGACAAAATTTATACCTGACCTTTTTCTCATCTCTGGTGAAAGCCTGCCTTCAGCTTTAATGAACACCCCTCTAGCACCCGGCATCTTTAGGAAGTTTTTCATAACCTCTAACGACTCAGAAGTTTTCCCTCCCTCGTTCATGCCCACGAATCTGTGAAGTCCGGGTCCAAACCCACCATCAAGCTGCAAATCGAACTGAAGTGACCCACTAGAAACTTTGTAGTTAATTTCCTCTTCAAAGTTGTAGTGGTCGTCCTTTGTTTCCTTAAGGAAACCTTTCAGCATTGTATTTGGGTTCTGTTCTTTACTCATCTAAAAAATCTTTTAGGGTTTTTCTTTTTGGGGTAAAACTGATGTCCTGCCCCGACTTTTCACCCAGATCATAATCTGGATATCGGGAGTTGTCAACAACATAATTAAAAGCTCTAAACTTCCTGTCCAAAGTCTCCTTAAGCTTAGGGCTGACCAGATAGGCCAATGAGTAGAACTTCTTCTGAAAGTTTACTATATCCATAAACTCTAAGGAGTACCTCTCGCAAAGGGTGTTCAAGAACTTCATCTCCCTAGCGTAAAATGGACGCTTCCCTTGGTCGGGAACGTCCACTAATCTAATCAAGATGTTTCTCTTGCTTATCTTCTTAGGTTTGGCCATTCATGGCTAAGTTAACCCTTGTTCATGTCATGGTCAACCATTTTTCTTACAAGTCCTATAAAGTCCGTCTTGGGCTTCCACCCAAGGTTCCTGCGAGCTTCCGAAGAGTCCCCCCACAACAATTCTACTTCGGCTGGTCTGTAGAACTCTGGATTCACACACATTAACACTTTTCCTTCGTGTGTGTACTTCTCATCCACGCCTTTCCCCACCCATTCGCACTTTTCCAACGCAAAACCCGCAAAGTTAAAAGCTTGTTCCACAAACTCTCTAATGGTGTGGGTGTTATTGGAGGATAGGACATACTCCCTAGGTTCCTCTTGGTTCAACATCAACCAAACACCTTCCACAAAATCTTCGGCGTCACTCCAATCCCTTTTCGCATCAACGTTACCTAATTCAAGGGGCTTAAAACCGTCTGACACATATTCGTTTTTAATACGGGCCACATTCTTGGTAATTTTACGAGTAACAAACTCCTCTCCACGGCGAGTTCCTTCATGGTTAAATAACCAGCCTTGAATAGCAAATAGATCGTAGGAGTCTCTCCACACCTTAACCATGTGCCTCGCACTAGCCTTAGAAACCCCATACGGGCTTCTTGGACGTATGGGGTGAAGCTCTGACTGAGGGGAGTACAAAACATCTCCAAACTCCTCTGAAGAGCCAGCATTGTAATATCTGCAGTCGGGACAGTGCTTACGAATAGCCTCAAGCTGATACAGAACAGCCATTGCATTAGTCTCCATATGGTTAACTGGCATCTTCCAGCTCACACCAACAAAAGAATTAGCAGCAAAATTGATAAAGTAATCAGGCTTCTCTTCGGAAATTACTAATTCAGTATTAGCTTGATCGGCGACATCAAGGTCTATCAACCTAAACCTAGGGTGGTCTAGAAGGTGCTGGATGTTAACGTGGTTCTTGACACTTAACCTACGGACCCCAGCTACAATAGTATGCTCTGTATTTTTCAAGAGGTAATCAGCCATAAAGCTGCCATCTTGACCTGTTACGCCAGTGATGATTACTTTTTTCATTCAATCTCTTCTTATGGATTTATTATAAGATATAGCCTCATGCATTAAACTAAAAAACTTTCCATATTTTTCTGAGGTTCTTATTAACGCAGAAGTATCTTTAGGAAAACAATGCCCTCCAAAACCTCTTTCTTCCGTAACGAATGAGTGACTCTCCCCTATGCGAGGGTCAGCAGTCGTATGTCTTCTTACTTCGTCATAGTTCACCCCCATCTTGTTGCACAAATCATAAAGCTGATTAAAAAACGAAACCTTTAATGCTAGAAAATTGTTTTTAGCGCACTTTGTCATGATCAAAGCCTCTGGGTCAGAATCTACACACTCTATCATTTTGAATACATCTGACCAAAAACTGAAGTCATCACCCCCAACAAGAATAGACTCCATGCTATCGACATCTTCAACCCAAGAATCTTGCCTCAAGAACTCTGGGCTAAAACTGATATTTCGATCAGGAAACAGACTTCTTATTTCACGCCAACCTTCTAAGCAAATAGTGCTTTTTATCAAGATTGGGACATTTGGGCTTTCCTTTATAACCTCTTTAACATGCCTCATCTGGCAGGAGCCATCATCTTTCTGAGGGGTAGCTACGCAAACAATGACAGCTTCAGTATTGCTAGGGATTCCTTGACTGTGATCTTTGTAAGCTGGGTCACTGATTGTTAAACTGCAGCCAGAGACCTTGTCTATAATAAACTTTTCGTAAGCCTTTCCTACAAAACCGTAACCTGCTATCGCTATTTTCATTTTTTTATCCAATCTGTTAAGTTCTTAATGGGGTTCCAGCCTAGAAGTTCTCTTGCTAACTTGGAGTCAGAAAGAGTATCTTGAGCTTCTCCCCTCCTATCATTATAGTAGATAACTTCTTTCTGTCCATACATTTTAGAAACCTCATTTACTGAAAAATTACTCCCCCTGCCTAATTCAAAAACATTCCCCCATGAGTTTTTATCACTGATTAAGACCAAGGCGTCTACAATATCATCTACATGAGTGAAATCTCTACGCTTCGACCCATCTCCATAAATGTTAAAAGGACGACCTTCTCTGCGAGCTTTGTCCCAAATTCCAATTAAGGTGGCTGCCCCCTCTTCCAACTGGCGAGGACCGTAAACGTTGTAGAATCTAGCTGTACTCGCTTTAAGGTCAAATAAACTTCGATAGAGTTTGACTGTCTCCTCAGACAGGTCTTTTGTAAATGTATATGGATTTTTGAATTTTCCAGAATGGTGCGAGGAGCTGCCAGCGAAAACAAGTGGTATTTTATAAGATCTGCAGAATTCACAAACGTTAAACGTGGAGATTACATTATTCCTCGCATACAAAGTGGGGTTTTCGAAGGAGGGTTGGATTCTTGCAGAAGCAGCCAAATGATAAACAAGCTGGACTCCTTGCCCAACTTCTTCCGGAAACCCCCTTGAGAGATCAAAGTTTATATAAACAACACCATCAATTTCATTCTGTTTTTGACCAGTAGAGTAGTTATCTACACTTATGACCTCATGCCCATCTTCGACAAGCCTTTTGCAGAGATTATACCCTACAAACCCTACACCGCCAGTAACTAAGATTTTTTTCATTATTCGAAATATTTATCTTTCACTTCTTTATGCCCGACATGTAGACATATAGGATGTTCAACCCCAACTTTTCTGACCACACTCTCCACATCATAACCACACACACACCATTGCAACGGAAGTAAGTATGGGTTAATGGAAGTTTTCCACATAGCTCTCCAAAGATGGATGGTGCCTCTAGATGGGTTCTTCTTAAAATTTTCTAGATAAGTAGTGTAAAACTCTCTTGCCCTCTCATTCTTGGGGTCAAAAGTCATAGGGGTCATATTTGTTATATAGCCATTACCCCCACTCTCGTCCTCAGAAATATTATAATCTGAGTCTGAACCAATATGGCCGTCAATTTTAACCAAATCTCTCGAATTGGCTGGTAAGCAGCAGCCGAATTTTTCAGTTATTTTCTTCAAGGTTTTAAATGAAGAAGGGTCACATATATACATATCCGAATCCATGCTTACGCATACCTCTTTAGATTCCAGCATACCGAAAACTTTATAGAAATCGCAGCAGTGCCAGCCATACCTAGGGTTGTTTTTATCAAACGGGGGGTTTACTTTAACAACCTCCACCCCATCTATCTGAATGTCCATATCTGTGTACAAGACAATTTCAGCCTCTGGATAAACCTGCCTATAAGATGAATAAGTCGGATCTAACCTTGATAATTTTTGTAAAAAATTTGAATCTCCAGCATTAACTCTTTGGTATCCGAATTCCGCTAATATTAATTTCATAATTTGTACAATGAGCATTTTTTTATAGGATCAAAATCCCAAGTCCAAACACCTATATCTTTGTATTTTTTTTCACAAAATTCGTAAAAATCCAAATCCAATTCGAAATCGCCCACTTTGTCTTTGAAGTAAAG
>Ga0209557_1001141_pt1 | contig 15048 bp, 14 predicted proteins | sample SaaInlV_120m_DNA_4_FD_184672 | JGI IMG/M metagenome (GOLD analysis project Ga0209557, IMG submission 184672) | Marine microbial communities from expanding oxygen minimum zones in the Saanich Inlet - Saanich Inlet SI074_LV_10m_DNA (SPAdes) (version 2) | ecosystem: Environmental > Aquatic > Marine... | reverse complement strand
GACGATCCTCCAAGAACCTTGCCCCGTGGGACCGCTAGGTTTCGCCCGCCTAAATGCGGTTCTGCCTCGGTCTTGTATCCCCAGTCATAGCGGCTCATGGACATCGGATAGGACAACGCGGCTGGCATATTGATCAATGGGCCAATGTCCGTGCCGCCCGTTTCAATCACGATCACGGATTTACCCGCCTCCGACAAACGAAACGCCATGGCGCATCCGGCACTTCCAGCGCCAATGATAACGTAATCAGCTTGCATCTAGAACGGGGCCTCAACTGGGGCCATGCCGACATAAACCGACTTCAGCTGGCTGTAATGTTCAATCGCGGCTTTGGAATTTTCACGTCCAACGCCAGACAGCTTTGATCCCCCGAACGGGGCTTCGACGGGGGCAAGGTTGTAGGTGTTGATGTAACATGTCCCCGCCTCAAAACCTGCGACCATGCGGTGTGCACGGTTGAGGTCATTGGTAAACACACCCGCAGCAAGGCCAAAGTCCGTGGCATTGGCCCGCGCCAACACGTCAGCCTCATCCTCAAAGTCCAGTACGCTCAGAACTGGGCCAAAAATCTCGTCCGTGGCGATGGTCATGTCATCGGTTGCATCTGCAAAAACAGTGGGTTGCAGATAGTACCCGGTATCACCTTCCCGCTGACCACCAGCGACCAAACGCGCGCCTTCCGCGATACCTTTGGCAATGAAACCTTGCACAATTTCAAGCTGACGTTTGGACACGAGCGGGCCAAAATTAACGCTTTCGTCCAATGGATCGCCCATTTTCACGTCCTTGAGGCGTTCCGTCAGCCGCTTCAAAAAGGCGTCCTTAATGCCCGATTGCACGAACACCCGCGTTCCGTTCGAACACACCTGACCCGAGCTATAAAAGTTGCCCAAAATGGCACCGCCCACGGCGTCCTCAAGGTCTGCATCGTCAAAGATAACGATCGGGGATTTACCGCCCAATTCCATCGTCACATGGCGAATTCCTTCGGCGGCGGCCGCGTAAACCTTGCGCCCCGTGGGCACTGATCCGGTGAGGGATACTTTGTCCACGCGCGGGTCCGTGATAAGCGCGTGGCCGACGTCGCCCATGCCTTGAATGACGTTGTAAATGCCCGCTGGCGCGCCCGCCTCGTGCAGGATTTCGGCAACTTTCAGCCCGCAAAGCGGGGTCTGTTCGGATGGCTTGAAAACCATGGAATTGCCGCACGCCAGCGCCGGCGCGCCCTTCCACGCAGCGATCTGAGTAGGATAATTCCACGCCCCAATGCCCACGCAAACGCCCAATGCTTCGCGTCGCGTATAGACAAAATCTTCGCCCAATTGGATGTGTTCACCGGTTAGGCTGCCCGCCAATCCGCCGAAGTATTCCAGCGCATCCGCAGCAGACGTCGCATCCGCTACAAGGGTTTCTTGCAACGGTTTGCCCGTGTCGTTGGTTTCCAGAACAGACAAGTCGTAATTGCGTTCGCGGATGATGTCCGCGGCACGACGCAACACGCGTCCCCGTTCGGTTCCAGTCATCGCGGCCCATGCGGATTGCGCGCGTTTTGCAGCGGCCAGCGCTTTGTCTATGATCGCAGGCGTCGCGCCGTAAACAATCGCGATCTGTTCTTCCGATATCGGGCAAATAACTGGGATCGGCGTGCCGTTTTTATCTTCGACATACTGACCATCAATGAAATGGCTGGCGGTGGGTTGGATATCGTAGGCCATGTTATTCCCCTCTCGGAAAGCGTTGATTTTCCTCAAGAACATTGAGGTCCATGTGATTTCGCATATAGCGTTCGGATGCTTTTTGAAGCGGTTGGTGATCCCACGGGTAATAGTCCCCGTTGCGCAAGGCTTCATAGACGACCCAGCGGCGCGCCTGACTTTCGCGCACCTGTCCGTCATATGCGGCAAGGTCCCAGCGGGCGATCGATTTTGCGCGCAACTGGGCAACAGTCCCTTGATGTTTTGCAACATCTGCAAGGTTCTTCAGTTCATGCGGGTCGGCTTCAATATCAAATAACTGATCTGGGTCGATCAAACAGCGCGTGTATTTCCATTTGCCGTATCGCAGGCAAACCAACGGGCTGTAGGATCCTTCAGCGGCATATTCCATCGCGACAGGTTCGGTGCGTTCAACGCCGTTGCCCAGCGGTTTCAGTGACATGCCTTCGGTCCACGGCATCACCTCGTCCATAGACACGCCCGCAAGATCGCACAGCGTCGGGGTCACGTCGATATTGGAAACGGGCGTTTCGACCAATCCGGGCGTCATATCGGGCGAACACACTATAAACGGCACCCGCGCGGACCCCTCATAAAACGACATTTTGAACCACAAGCCGCGATCTCCCAGCATGTCCCCGTGATCAGACACAAACAGGATGGTGGCGTCTTGGCGCGTGTCTTCGAGGGTTTGCAGAACCTCCCCCACTTTGTCATCAAGGTACGAAATATTGGCGAAATAGGCGCGGCGCGCACGGCGCACCTGATCCTCGGTGATGTCAAAATTCTCGTGATCATTGGCGTCTAAAATACGCTGCGAATGGGCGTCGTGATCCGCATAAGCCATCGGGCCAACGTCGGGCATCAGATGTTCGCAACCTTCATACAAATCCCAGTATTTTTTGCGGGCAACGTAGGGGTCATGGGGGTGCGTGAACGATACCGTAAGGCACCACGGGCGTTCATCTTTGCCGCGCGACAGATCATACAATTTACGGGTCGCATTGTAGCAAACCTCATCGTCATATTCCATTTGGTTGGTGATTTCAGCCACGCCTGCGCCCGTCACCGACCCCATATTGTGATACCACCAATCGATCCGTTCCCCGGGTTTGCGGTAATCCGGCGTCCAGCCAAAATCAGGCGGGTAAATGTCTGTTGTTAGGCGTTCTTCAAACCCGTGAAGCTGATCTGGCCCCACGAAGTGCATCTTGCCCGACAAACACGTCTGGTATCCGGCACGGCGCAAATGGTGCGCGTAGGTCGGGATAGATGACGAAAATTCTGCTGCATTATCATAGACCTGCGTGCGCGACGGCAATTGACCCGACATAAACGATGCCCGACCGGGCGCGCACAAGGGCGACGCCGTATAAGCATTTTTGAACCGTGTGGATTTCGCAGCCAGCGCCTTGAGGTTTGGCGCATGAAGCCAGTCCGCTGGCCCATCGGGAAATAGCGTTCCGTTCAGCTGATCCACCATAATGATGAGGATATTGGGCTTGGTCATACGTGTGCTCCGGTCAATCGATCAAGGGCGCGCAGGGCCGTCGCGTGCGCGGTGTCAGGGTCCGTGTTGCGCGCCAAAGCCGCACGCAGATACAGCCCGTCAACAAGCGCGGCGAGCGTTGTGGCATCTTCCGAGGGCGACGCGGAAAGCGGGCGCAACGCGTGGGTCAAATTGGAGTGCAGACGACGCTGATACAGGCGCAGCAAACGGTGCATATCAGGTTGGGTTGTCGCCTGCGCATAAAGGGTCATCCACGCCGACACTGTCGCGGGATCAAAACAAGACGGCGCGAAGGATGCTGAAATCAACGCCTCGGCGCGGGCGCGCGGTGTATTTGCTGCGCGCAAAGCACTGCGCACCTCGGCCCCGAAATCGCGCAAAATTTGGTGCATCGCTGCCAGAAAAATCTGGTTCTTACCGCCAAAGTAGTGATGCGCCAACGCAGACGACATGCCCGCCTGCTTTGCGATCTGACTGACCGTCACATCCAGCGATCCTTGCGCGCCGATCACATCAATGGTGGCTTTAACCAAGGCCGCGCGGCGTATAGGCTCCATTCCAAGCTTTGGCATCATTTCCTCACGACTGTTGCCAAGCGACGATAAATTATTCTTTATTGACTCGTCAATCAACAAAAAGCCAACTGGGAGACTACTCATGAAATCCACAATCTCAATCCTCGCTATCTGTGCTGCCACGGGTGTCGCAGCGGACGGCCACGCGAACTGCGGCACTGTCACGTTTTCCGACGTCGGCTGGACAGACATCACCGCGACGACCGCCGCCACAACAGTGGTTCTGCAAGCGCTCGGTTATGAAACCGACATCAAAGTTCTATCCGTTCCAGTGACTTACTCGTCCATGGCGGAAGGTGACATCGACGTGTTTCTGGGCAACTGGATGCCAACAATGGAAGGCGATATTGCCGCCTACCGCGAAGCTGGCACCGTTGATACGGTCCGCGCAAACCTTGAGGGCGCGAAATACACGCTCGCCACGAACGCCGCTGGTGCCGCACTTGGAATTACATCATTTGACGCAATCGCTGCCAATGCGGACGCGCTTGAAGGCAAAATTTACGGGATCGAAGCGGGCAACGACGGCAACCGCCTGATCATCGAGATGATCGAATCCGGCGCATTCGGCCTCGATGCAGATGCAATCGAAGTCGTCGAATCCTCAGAAGCTGGGATGCTCGCGCAAGTGGGCCGCGCGTCCGAACGTGACGAACCTGTCGTCTTCCTCGGCTGGGAACCCCACCCGATGAACGCCAACTACGACATGACCTACCTGACCGATGGCGATGATTGGTTTGGCCCGAATCTTGGCGGCGCGACCGTGTTCACGAACACATCCGCTGGCTACGTTGACACCTGCCCCAACGTCGGCGCGCTGCTGACAAACCTTGAATTCACGCTGGCCATGGAAAACGAAATCATGGGCGCGATCCTGAATGACGGCACGGATCCGGACGTCGCTGCGACCGCTTGGATGGCGGCGAACATGGACGTGGTTATGGGATGGCTTGACGGTGTGACAGCACTGGACGGTGGCGACGCCGCTGAGGCCGTCAAAGCCGCGATGGACATGTAAACGATACCAACGACTGAAAGGGCCGCCACATTGGGCGGCCCTTTTTACTTGGCAAAAAGGATAGCGGCGTGAACTGGCTGACTGACACTAAAATCCCCGTAGGCGATGTGGCTGAGGCCGGTTTTGAATGGCTTGAAAAGCGGGGCCGCGTGTTCTTTGACGGTATGGCCGACGCGATGGAGGCCCTGATTGACGGCATTTTGTGGATCCTTCAAACACCCCATCCCATGTTTGTGATCGCCGCTTTCGTCGCCCTGACATGGGCGATGCAACGCAGCTGGAAACCTTGTCTGCTGATCGCCTTTGGCTTCTTGTTCATCCTGAACCAAGATTATTGGGAAGAAACCACAGAGAGCCTGACCCTCGTTCTGTCGGCCTGCGTTGTGTGCATGGGCGTCGGTGTTCCCATCGGCATCGCAGCCGCACATAGACCTCGTCTTTACGCTTGGATGCGCCCCGTCTTGGACCTGATGCAAACACTACCAACCTTCGTTTACCTCATTCCCGCGATTGTTTTTTTCGGTATCGGCATGGTTCCCGGATTGGTTGCGACTGTCATCTTCGTGCTGCCCGCCCCGATCCGTCTGACGCAACTTGGCGTGTCCTCTACGCCCAAAGAACTGCTTGAAGCGGCAGACGCCTTTGGCGCAACGAAGCGGCAAAAACTGCTGAAGGTTGAACTGCCGTCAGCCCTGCCGCAAATCATGGCCGGATTGAACCAGACCATCATGTTATCACTGTCCATGGTCGTGATCGCAGCGCTTGTGGGCGCGGATGGGTTGGGCGTTCCAGTGGTCCGCGCGCTGAATACCGTGAACGCGGCAAAGGGATTTGAATCCGGATTGGTCATCGTGGTCGTTGCAATCATGCTAGATCGCATGTTGCGGGTGGGGTCGAAATAATGAAAGCTGTTGAACTCAAGAACGTGTCGATTGTCTTTGGCAACGCACCAAGCAGCGCCCTGCCGATGATGGACGATGGAAAAGACCGCGCCGAAATCCAAACCGCCACGGGGCAGGTTTTGGGCGTTCATAATTGTTCTCTTGATGTGGAAGCCGGGGAAATTCTGGTTCTCATGGGGCTGTCCGGGTCTGGCAAATCAACATTGCTGCGCGCGGTGAATGGTTTGAACCCTGTGGTGCGCGGGGGCGTGACTGTCCACGATGGTGATTGGTCTTGCGACGTCGGTTCTGCCCCGGCGGGGGAATTGCGCCGTTTGCGACGCGAATGTGTGTCGATGGTGTTCCAACAGTTCGGTTTGCTGCCATGGCGCACCGTGCGCGATAATGTTGGTTTGGGACTGGAACTTAGTGGGATGGCGAAGGCTGACTTGCGCGCAAAGGTCGATGAACAACTTGAACTTGTCGGTCTGTCAGATCGCGCAACGGCCCTCGTGGGGGAATTGTCAGGCGGCATGCAACAACGCGTCGGCCTTGCCCGTGCATTTGTCACCGACGCCCCAGTTTTACTCATGGATGAACCGTTCAGCGCCCTTGACCCCCTGATCCGCACCCGCCTTCAGGACGAACTTCTTGATCTGCAAAAACGCCTGAACCGCACGATTATTTTCGTGTCCCACGATCTTGATGAAGCCTTCAAAATTGGAAATCGCATCGCGATCATGGAAGGCGGGCGGATCGTGCAATGCGGCACACCGCGTGATATTTTCAGCAACCCTGCAAATGGCTATGTCGCTGAATTTGTGGCGAATATGAATCCACTTGGCGTGTTGCGCGCCCGTGATGTCATGGCGCAAAACACGGCCGAACCCGACAGCGGCTGGATGGCCAAGCTTACCGCAAAAGCCACTGCTAACACGACGGAAAGCGTCGATGCTGAAACAGCCGTCAGCGACGTTATTGATCAGTTGGCGCAATACGGTGCGCTTGATGTGACGGATGGGGGCCAAAAGATCGGGCAAATCACCCAAGCGTCGGTTTTGACAAAAGTCAGCCCACCAGATGCCGGTCTTTTATCGAAGTGACGCCTCACGCCCATGCATGTTTTCAGCGGCTTGCGTCAATTCATGCACCAGCGTGGCGGCCATAGATCGCATCACCATGACCTCGAACGACTGTGCACCAGAGCGTGTAATCCCGCCCGTCATATGTCCGATCAGCGTGCGGGCCGTGTGGCCGCGTTTGAACTCGGACGCGCGCAGATCAAGGGGCGTCAATCGCGCCAGCACCGCCGCCGCATCCACGCCGTGGACTTTTACGATCGCCCAAGCGTCTGACTGATCCACGCATTGCGCCGCGAGGTCCGGACAGGACGCGCCCATCACCAATGCTTGGCCCATGCCGCACCACATTGCGCGCGGGCCTGTCCCGATGCAGCGGTTCGGCGCGGGGAAACCGATCCCGATTGCGGCCTTCAGTGCATCGGACACAGCCTTTTGTTGGCCATTGAAAGGTGCCACAAATGTGATCTGATCCACGATCACCTCGTCCAAGGACACGGTGCCGATTGCGCGTGGCAGCAAATCCCCACAAGGCGTGTTGGCAATAAGTTTAACCATTGGACGTCTCCTTTGCGCGGGTGTTGTCTGGGTCAAGAAACACGGGGTGGCAGACCTCGCACACCGTTTCAACACCGCGCAGATGATCGACCAGCTGCACCGTTTCACCATGCCTGTTGTGCCCATCAAGCAGGAACCCCAACGCAAGGTCATGACCCAAAGTCGGCGAATAACACACCGACGTCACATACCCCTGATCGTTCACCCGAACCGCGTCCGCACCGTCCACAAACAAATGCGCCCCAGCGGTCAATTTCCCCTTAGGATCAATAGGTTTCAGCCCGACAAGTTGTTCACGTTCACCGCCCACCACGTCTGGCCGTTGGGACGCCGTATTCCCGATACAGTCTTTCTTTTGGCTGACCATACGGCCAAACCCGATGTCCGCCGCATTCACCCGCCCATGAATTTCAGAGTGCGTGATGAACCCTTTTTCAATGCGCAACACGTTGAGGGCTTCCATCCCGTAAACGCCGCCGCCCATGGCCTCAGCCTGCGCGCACAATTGGCGAAACAGCGATGCACCATATCGCGAAGGCACCGCAATTTCATACGCATGTTCGCCCGAAAATGAGATGCGGAACAAGCGCCCGGCAACACCCGATATTTGCACATCGCCGCACGCCATGAACGGCCAGCTTTCGCCATCAATGCCCTGATCTAGGATCGAATTGAGCAAATCACGTGACTTTGGCCCCGCAACTGCAAATTGCGCCCATTGTTCTGTGACGGATCCAAACCGCACATCAAGATCAGGACGCAGCGCTTGGCTCACCCAATCGAGGTGCTTCATCACCTGTCCTGCCGCCGCTGTCGTCGTCGTCATCACATACTGGTTCGGACCCAGTCGCGCGGTGGTCCCGTCATCCATCACATAGCCATCTTCACGCAACATCAGGCCGTAACGCACACGATTTTCTTTCAGCGTCAAAAATGTATTGCAGTACACAAAATCCAGAAACGCGGCCGCATCGGGCCCCTGAATATCAATCTTGCCAAGCGTGCTGACATCGCAAATTCCGACCGTATTGCGCACCATGTTCACTTCGCGATTACAGCTTTCAAGCCACGTTGTTTCACCCGTTTTGGGGAAGTAACTCGGGCGATACCAAAGACCCGCTTCGATCATCGGGGCACCACGATCAAGCGTAGCGTGATGTGATGTCATATGGCGTTCTGGCGCAAATCCATGCCCCTGCGCCCCTGCCCCCATCGCGCCAATTGACACAGGGACATACGGCGGGCGGAACGTCGTCGTGCCCGTTTCAGGAATGCCACGCCCCGTTGCATCGGCCAAAACAGCCAAAGCGGACACATTGGAATTCTTGCCCTGATCCGTTGCCATGCCTTGCGTTGTGTAGCGCTTCATATGCTCAACAGAGCGGAAGTTTTCTTGTGCGGCGAGGTTGATATCCTTCACATGCACATCGTTTTGAAAGTCGAGCCATTTGCGCCCCTTCCCTTCAACCTGCCACAGCGGTTCAATCCGGTAGGCACTGTCGTCCGCACTTGGCATGTCGATGTCACCCGCCGTCAAACCAAGCTCAAGCACGACTTCGCGGGCGATCTTTATTCCGCTTTCAAGGCAGCCGTGGATTGAAAAAACACCGCTTGCGGCACCTGCAACGCTCATCCCCGGAATGGACCCGTCCGTGGGCACAAAGCTGAGGATATAATCGTCCCAAGTTGGACGCCCGTTCATATGACAGGTTAGATGCACGGTTGGGTTCCACCCCCCTGACATCGCAAGACAATCCGTGCGGATGTCTCGTGTACCGCCACTGTGTTGAACCGTGATGCTTTCAAGGCCAAGCCGCCCTTTGGTGGCAATCACAAGGCCGGATTTGAAGACAGGGTAGTCGCCAAACTGCGGCGCATCTGCACGGCTGTCGATGACGCCCGCCACTGTCACGCCGGCGTCAACCAGATCAACGGCCGTGCGGTGGGCATCATCATTGTTGGCAAAAACCGTCACCGACTTGCCAGGGGCCACGCCCCAACGATTCAGATAGGTGCGAACGGCCCCCGCTGTCATGATGCCGGGGCGATCATTGTTCGGAAACGCGATGGGACGTTCAAGCGCACCGGCACATAAGATCGACCGTTTCGCAACGATCCGCCAGAAACATTCCCGCGGGACCGCTGCGTTCGGCGTTCTGTGATGGTTCACCAATTCAAGTGCGCCATATGTGCCTTGATCGTAAGCGCCGGTGACGGTCGTGCGCGTCATCAACCGCACATTGGCCATGCCGCGCAGGTCCTCCACGATACCGGCCGCCCAATCTGCGCCAGCCTGCCCGTCAACGTCATAGGTTTCAGCCAACAAACGGCCACCCATTTGGCTGTCTTCGTCAGCTAAAATCACATCAGCACCAGACCGCGCCGCCGTAAGTGCGGCCATCAAACCCGCAGGCCCAGCGCCAATGATCAACACATCGCAATGGGCAAACGCCTTTTCGTAAGTGTCTTCATTTGTAGCCCCCGACAGCGCGCCAAGGCCCGCAGCACGGCGGATGATCGGTTCATACACCTTTTCCCAAAACGACTTCGGCCACATGAAGGTTTTGTAGTAAAATCCAGCACTTAGGAATGGCGACAGCAGATCATTGACGGCCATAACATCACGGTTAAGCGACGGCCACGCATTCTGGGATCGCGCCGCAAGCCCGTCGTAGATTTCCTGCGTGGTAGCACGAATGTTGGGGTCTTGCGCCGCATCCGTGCCCATCGTCACCAGCGCATTCGGCTCCTCCGATCCGGCGGTCAATATCCCACGGGGTCGGTGGTATTTGAACGACCGCCCAACAAGACGTACATCATTTGCAAGCAGCGCCGCCGCGAGAGTATCCCCCTCGCGTCCCTCAAATGTGGTGCCATCAAATGTGAACGTAACGGGCGCACCATGCGCGTTCAGACCCTTGCCAGCGACCCTCATTTGCGTGCTCCGTTCACCAGTTTTGCGCCCGACACTTCGTGGGTGACGGTGTTGCGGGTCACTTTGATCCACGCCCCGCACCCAGCCTCATGATGCCACAAATCCTCGACCTCACCGGCGATGTTGTCGCGGTTGTGCAGGTAATCGTCCCACGCGTCGATCCCAGCGTCGCGCGCCGGACGGTCCAGCATCGTGGCGTGACCTTGGTAATAAAATTCGCGGCGATCACGTTCACCGCACAAAGGGCATGGCAGGCGCATATCTAAATCCTAGTGTAGATTGTGTTGAGAGCCGGTGCCCTCTTCGTCCATCAGACCACGTCCAGTGCGGAAACGATCCAATCGGAACTTACTTGCGGGTTCGTGATGGACATCTTTTGCGATCAAATGGGCATAGCTGAACCCTGACCCCGGCACGGCCTTAAAGCCGCCATAACACCACCCGCAATTGAGGTAGAGCCCGTCAGTCTGCGTTTTATCGATGATCGGCGATCCGTCAGATGACATGTCCATGATCCCGCCCCATGATCGCAACACACGCGCCTTGCCAATCGATGGCATCAACGTCATCGCCGCGTCCGTTACATGTTCGGCCATCGGCAGATTTCCACGCGCCGCATAGGAGGCATAAAAATCAAGATCACCACCAAACACCAGCCCGCCCTTGTCGGATTGGCTGATATAAAAGTGGCCCATCCCAAATGAAACGACATTATCTAGGATCGGTTTGACCCCTTCGGTGACAAAGGCCTGCAACACATGGCTCTCAATGGGCAACCGCATCCCCGCCATTGCCGCGACTTGGCCAGATCGCCCGGCCACAACAATCGCTACCTTTTTGGCACGGATCGCACCGCGGCTGGTCTGCACCCCGCGCACGACACCGCCTTCGATATCGATGCCCGTGACTTCACAGTTCTGGATCAAATCAACGCCGCGCTGATCTGCGCCGCGCGCATAGCCCCACGCAACCGCATCATGGCGCGCCGTGCCGCCACGCGGATGATACAATCCGCCGTAAATTGGAAACCGCACATTGTCGTAATCAATCATCGGCAGCATGTCTTTCACGCCATCACGGTCCAGTAGGATCGCATCATCGCCTTGATTGATCATCGCATTGCCGCGCCGCGCAAAGGCATCGCGCTGACCATCTGAATGAAACAAATTGATGATCCCGCGCTGGGACATCATCGTGTTGTAGTTCAGGTCCTGTTCCATCCCTTCCCACAATTTCAGCGAATGGGAATAGAATTCAGAATTGCCCGGAAGAAGGTAATTGGCGCGTACAATCGTTGTGTTCCGCCCCACATTGCCGCCGCCCAGATATCCCTTTTCAAGCACGGCCACATTGGTGATCCCGTGTTCCTTTGCAAGGTAATAGGCCGTCGACAAACCATGGCCACCACCGCCAATGATGATTACATCATATTCGGGCTTTGGTTCGGGATTGCGCCAAACGGGCTTCCACCCTTTTTGGCCAAACAGCCCTTCTTTGAAAATCTTTAATGCGGAGTAACCCATCAGACGTCCCCTTGCTTTAGGCCAATCTATCGCGCTAACGGGTCAACGCAATGTCACAAATCGACAATTACTGGGTAGGCCACGACGCAACTTGTCGATCAGACGTTGATTGCTTGACACACGCGCAGCGCGAGGCTTCAGTTTTTCACCGGGCGATTTAGGCCAACCTTCGCTTTGACAGGCGCGGTCGCCATCCCAGTCTTCGGTCTGATCATGGAACAGGTGCACTTGTGTTGGGTATGGCATGTCGATCCCGGCCTCATCCAATGCGATATAGGCCGCTTGCAGTACATCCCCGAAGGTATGGATTTGGCTGGCGCGGTCGGATTTCGTCCACCAGCGCAGACGCACCACATTTGCGCTGTTGCCAAGCTCCATTGGTATAGTTTCAGGCGCAGGATCTGACAGCACTCCGTCCACGCCGGATGCGGCGTCAAGCATCAAACGATGGTCTTTTTGCCAGTCATCGTTGCATCCAATGCCAATGTCATACCGGCTGCGGCAGATATCAAAGGCTGTGTTGACGATGACGGCGCTGATGTAAATATCGCAGTTTGGAACAACCACGCGGCGACCGTCATAAGTTTTGATTAAGGTGGCACGGGTTTCGATCTTTTCGACTGTACCCTCATGTCCACCCGATACAATCTGGTCGCCAACCTCAAAGGGTTGACGCAACAAAATGAGCACGCCTGCCAGCATGTTTTGCAAAATATCCTTGAACGCGAAGCCAATCGCAACGGATCCGATACCAAGGCCCACAATCAAATCACCGGGCATAAGCGTTGGAACGACGACGGTCGCCGCCAACATAAAGCCCAAGACAACCAAGGACCAGCGCACAAGTGATCCGCCAACTTCGCCAAGACTTTCGCGGTCGCTCCGTTATGCAGACCGCCGGATGATCCCGCCAACAACGGACGCAGCGACCCAAAACAGAACTGCGACGACGATCGCGACACCGATATTCGGAAGAAGTTTGAAAAATCCGTCTAGCCAAGCATCAATACGATCAAAGATCAGGCTGGGATTTGCGTCGATTTCGTCCATGTACGAGGATCCTTTGATGCGTCAGATTGTATTTCAAACGCTTCAAAGGATCATTCAGTTCCACACAAAAAGTGTTGGCTGCTTAAAGGCCCTTGGCTTTATAACTGCTCGCGATGCGCCCGATCGACACGAGGTAGGCCGCAGTCCGCAAATCATGGACATCGTCGCGGCTGTGCCAGACCTCCCGCATCGCCTGATAGGCTGTGCGCATCGTGTCATCGAGGCCCGAACGCACCAGTTCCAACTCCCCCGCACCGCGTAGATACTTCTGTTTGAAATTGGGTGTCATTGACCATTGATCACCAAGGTGTTCGGACAGCCGCTGCAATTCGCCGACGATCAATTCGTGGCGCGCTTCTTCCTGACGCCGCTGCATACGACCAAACCGGATGTGGCTAAGGTTTTTGACCCATTCAAAGTAGGACACCGTCACACCACCCGCGTTGGCGTACATATCAGGGATAATGACACAGCCTTTTTCGCGCAAAAACTCGTCCGCGCCAGCGGTCACGGGGCCGTTCGCCGCTTCAATAATCAACGGGGCTTTGACGTTGGCGGCGTTACCCATGTTGATCACGCCCTCAAGTGCGGCAGGAATCAGGATATCACAGTCCAGCTCAAGCACCTTGGCGCCGTCTTTGACATAGGTCGCACCGGGGTAATCTTTGATGCCGCCATTTTTGGCGATCCATTTGTGCACTGCTTCCACGTCAAGGCCACCAGCGTCCGTCAGCGCGCCGTCACGCTCAATGATGCCCGTGATGATGCTACCATCTTCTTCGCTCAGGAATTTGGCGGCGTGATAGCCCACATTGCCAAGTCCCTGCACCACAATGCGTTTGCCATCCAGTGTGCCGCTTAGGCCAGCCGCTTTTATATCTTCAGGATGGCGGAAGAATTCTTGCAGGGCGTATTGCACGCCCCGTCCCGTCGCCTCGACGCGGCCCTGAATACCACCCGCATTGATCGGCTTACCCGTCACACAGGCTGCACCATTGATATCTGTTGTGTTCATGCGTTTGTATTGATCCGCAATCCACGCCATTTCACGTTCTCCCGTTCCCATGTCAGGAGCGGGGACGTTTTGGGACGGATTGATAAGGTCACGTTTGATCAGTTCATAGGCGAAACGACGGGTGATTTTTTCCATCTCGTCATCGTCCCAAGCACGCGGATCGATGCACAACCCACCCTTTGATCCCCCAAACGGCGTTTCCACCAAAGCGCATTTATAGCTCATCAATGCGGCAAGGGCTTCAACCTCGTTTTGGTTAACGCCAAGGGAAAAGCGGATACCGCCTTTGACGGGCTCCATGTGTTCGGAATGCACTGACCGATACCCCGTGAATGTTTCGACCTTACCGCGCAGCCACACACCAAACCGGACGGTATAAGTGGCGTTACACACGCGAATTTTTTCCTCGAGCCCCGGCGGAAGGTCCATCAACGCAACTGCACGGTTGAACATAATATCAACGCTTTCGCGGAATGATGGCTCGAAGGATGGGGCGTTAGGATCGCTCATTGGAAGTCCTTTCTAGACATCTTCGTAGCCACCCGTTGGCGCGACATGACGTCAGCTAACCACGATTCGTGGCTCAGGTATCGAAATGAGGAAAAAATGTGCAGATTTCGTTAACCTGTTGATCCTTGTGCAGAGGCCTGCTTTTCGCCGGCCAGCCGCTATTGTCCCCATTTAATTTACAATCCGACTCCGACAGTGCGGACTGTCGCATAATCAGCGACGCGTTAACGAAATTTCGCCCCATTTGACCCTGATTCTGACATTCCGTGATGGTCTAAACATCGTCGATTGAAGCGATAGGTCCGGCTTGCGATTTGTCAGGGAAGGTTAATATGAAGCGATTGATGACCCACACGTGAAATTTGCACCGCTTTTTTACCAATTCACCTAATTTGACCCGCCTGCGCGTCAGGATCGTTCAATACGTAGAAGAAGATGACGAACACACTGTCATTTGGTCCCGCACCAAAGGTGGCGGATCGAGTGTAGACTTTGGTGAGCGGATCGAGATAGCCATGGATGCGGACCAAATCCCCGTTATGCCGAACCTAGAACGCCTGATTTTCGTGCAGACGTCGGTCGACTACGAACCAAAGCTCTTGATCGGTATTGAGAATTTCACGTTCGAAGACATGATCTTCAGGCGCCCACGTTTCGGGCAGGGCCTTTGCTACAGCCA
>Ga0209557_1001137_pt1 | contig 15069 bp, 20 predicted proteins | sample SaaInlV_120m_DNA_4_FD_184672 | JGI IMG/M metagenome (GOLD analysis project Ga0209557, IMG submission 184672) | Marine microbial communities from expanding oxygen minimum zones in the Saanich Inlet - Saanich Inlet SI074_LV_10m_DNA (SPAdes) (version 2) | ecosystem: Environmental > Aquatic > Marine... | reverse complement strand
ATCTGTTAATTTTCCCATTTTATTTAATTTAATTGGTTACTGTTATTACTATTATTACTTGTTTTTAATCTTTTTACTTTTTAAATAAAGGCCCTAGCTTATCTACTATTTTTTCACCACTTCTACCAATTACATAACCTCCAATACCTATTTCTAATAGCTGCCAAAATTCAGGCTCTAAAACAGGTGTTACAAGTCTTGTAGACAACTGTGATATAAACTTAGTGTATATAATTATAAAACCAAATGAAAGCATTAGTATTGGTCTCCAGCTTCTTTGCAGCCAATTACCTTTAGCTTCTGCTACAATAATCTCAGTTTGCATTTTTTGAAGCTCTAATTGAGCATCTTGTAATACTTTGAATATTTCATTTCTAGCATTTAGCCTTTCTTCTTCGCTGGTAAATAAGCTATCAACTACATCACCAACTTGTTTAAAGACTTTAGTACTGAAAAATTCTAATATCTTTTTCATTTACTTTGCTTTTCTATACGCCTCAGCTTCCCAAGGTAGATTTTTAGCTCCCTCTTTCATTTGAGCTCTTGAATATTTTTTACCTTTCCAGTATACATTGTTATCATCATAATCTAAATCACCGCGCTTCATTTGATCTATGTGTACCTTTTCGTGGTTTATAACACTGTTTAATTTAGCTGGTGATAAATTATTGTTTATAACAATAGTACCATTATTATTGGCTTTACCTAAAACTCCGTCTTCCATATCTACGCTATAAATAGGTGTATTATCTATAGCGTATGGAGGATTTTGTAATTTAAAAGCCATTAACTTACTTTTTACAGTGCTTAGACATCCAAGAACCTTTCATAGCTAATGGAGATTTACCTAATTGAGATCCATATCCTTTGTTAAGGTTTTTAATAGCGGATCCTTTTTCTGCAATAGGATTGTCTTTAATTAAGTTTTTCTTTTCTTGCTTGTTGTAATTTTTCATCTTTATATATATTTATTATTAACAATTCCATCTTCTTCTAGCAGCTCTACCTCTTTCTGAAGTCCAGCCTTTTGATCTAGCACAGAATGATTTTCTTCTTTTAGCAGCCTTACTTCCTTTCTTTAATTTAGAAGGTGGAGTTGTTACAGCTGTTTGCAATTTACTACCAGGGTTGTCTCTCTTATATTTTTTAACACCTTTCTCAGACATACCTCCGCCTGCAGCCGCTCCCGTACCTGTTTTATTTGCTTTGTTGTAATATCCTTTAGATTTCTTTTTAGAAGGCGCTGGTGGTTTACTCTTTTTTAGAAAAGGACTTGATGGTTGTATAAATGCCATATCTTATTCTTTTAGTTTTACCCACTTAGATAACGTATAACCTATAGTTACCAGTAGTAATAATATTTTTAAATATACTTCTATATTAGTCATAGTTACCGCCATTGTAGCGAGGTTTATTGCGTATAATTTTACATCCTGAGCCAGCATAACTTACTATTTAGCTCGTTGTGTGATAGGTCCTTTCATAGAGCTACACCCGCAGTGTGCTTTAGAAATTTCCATTCCGTATTTACCTGAACTAGATCCTTTACCTTTTGGTAGTGCGTCCAAATCTAATGGTCCATCCCATATAGCGTTTTGACCTACTGATGCTTTGTTTTTATAGTCTTTCATATCTTTGTTTTTATATTTTTTTTATTCTTGATCAGGTTTAATCCAGCCTTGTCCAATTCCTACATCTTTTTGTGTAATTTTTCCATCACCAGATAAATCTGCCATAGCAAAAGGTGTTATTTCTCTTTGAGGCATGCTTTTAGCTCTTTGAAGTGGTGTTCCAAACATATACAGAGCGCTTGCAGCTTGATTTGGATTAAATACAGGTTTAGCATTCCCCATTTCATTTGAAGGCACAGATACTCCTGGATTCTGCAAAACTGGTTGCTCAGGGTTTTGGAAAATTGGTTGACCCAATAAGTTTTCATCTTGTTTTATCATTGTTGACGTTTTTTATAGACACGCTTAATACTTTATCTGTATAAGTATCTCCTTTCATTATTATGTTTCTACTACTCGTAGGTATATCATCCTGACCTAGCATTATCCTATAAATTCTATTTATAAGTTGCTTGCCTTTGAATGATACTTTATATATATGATACTTTTGAGTAGTTCTATTTCTTTTTCGCCAAACAGAGATCCAGTCCTCCTTCAATAACTTATTCCATCTTCTATTATCCCAACTATATGAAAACGTACCTGTTTTAAAATCTTGCTTAGTAAACATGTCTAAGCAATCTAAATAAATCAATAGTTCTAGATCAGCGTCGTTTAAGTCATTATTTCTACATGCCCATTTTCGTATGATTCTGTAGTGTTTCAATAACCCTAATTTTTTAACATCACTAGCATCTATTCTCATAAAACTACAACTATATCTTGCATTTTTATAACTTGATACGGATCACCTTCTACTTCTATTGTGTGACCAGCGTGTCTATCGTAGTAAATTAAATCACCTTCATTTAGACCTGCTTTGGTTGCTTCTTCTCCAGGAGATATTACAGATGCTTTAATGTATCTTATATCTTCCCTTTGTTTTTCGGCAAGAAGTAAACCGCCTTTAGTAGCGGCCACTCCTTCTTTTTGTTTTTTTATTATTAAGTTTCTACCTATCGCCTTCATTTGCTCTTAAATTATTAATTACACAATCAGTTGATAATATTGTAGTAGCTACAGATGCAGCATTTCTTAATGCACTTTTGGTTACCATTAACGGATCAATTATACCGTGTTTAACCATATCCACAGGTTCTCCTGTTATTGCATTCAAACCAACACCTTTGTCTTGCGGCTTTGATGCTGTGATACCTGCATTTTCTAATATTGTAAAGTAAGGGGCTTTTATAGCTCTTAATAAAACTTCTTCACCTAATCCTTCACTTTTAATATATGTTGAAGCATTTAATAATGCAACACCGCCGCCTGGTACAATACCTTCTTTAACGGCTGCTTTTGTTGCACAGATTGCATCTTCAACTCTATCAGTTTTTTCTTTTAACTCTACTTCAGAGTTTGCACCAACTTTAACCACTGCAATTTTAGCAGTTAGCATTGATAATCTTTTTTCAAGCTTTATAACTTCCCAACTTTTTAGCGTGTTATTCGTAAGCTTTTCTTTTATGCTACGTATTACATCCTTTATCTTTTCGGATGCCTCAGAGACCGTTATAACAGTGTCCTCATGTGAGGTAACACTTTTTAAACAAGATCCTAAATAATCTACGTCAATTGAATCAAGGTCATCTCCTAAATCTTCATTGACTATTGTAGCTCCAGTTAGTAAAGATAGATCTTCAAGTACTTCACGTTTGCTAATACCGTAAGTAGGAGCATTGATTACATTTACTTTTAGATTACCTTTCTTTTTATTGGTGGCCAGAGTTGATAAAACACCTTGTTCTAAATCGCCTATAATAAGCAAAGGTTTATTGTTTTTTATTACGTACTCCAGCACTTTTTGTATATCTCTTATAGTATTAACTGGTGATTCCATGATTAACACTAATGGATTTTCTAATTCAGCTGTTTTTGTTTGTTCATTTGTAATGAAATGAGAATTTGTTAAACCTTTATCATAAGGTACACCTTCAATTAATTCAGAAACAGTTTTACCGTCACCGGCAGTTTCCATCATTACAATACCTGTATTATCTACAGATCTAAACGCGTCAGCTATAATAGAACCTAATTCATTGTCGTTGTTAACAGATATAGAAGCTATATTATCTAGCATGTCTCCTTTTACGTCAACTGCTAGCTTTTCTAAATACTTAATTACTTTTTCAACTGCAGAATTAATACCATCTTTTATTTCTCTGGCATTTTTCTTTTCTGAAACAGCATAAGCTTCTTTTAATATAGCGTGTGCTAAAACAGTTGCGGTAGTTGTACCGTCACCTGCTTCTTGAACAGTTTTTCTAGCGGCTTCTTTTAACAGTGTAGATCCCATGTTTTCGACTGGGTCAAACAATATTATTGAATCAGCTACAGTAACACCATCTTTTGTTATAACAGGTTTGCCTGTACTGTCTTCTAGCATCACGCATTTACCGCCAGCTCCTAATGTAGAGCTGACAGCATTTGCTAACTTTTCTATTCCTTTAAATACTTGATCTCTAGCATCGTCACCAAAGTTCAAGTTTTTGACAATTCCGTTCATATTTAATTTAATTTGATTTGATTTAATTCACCCTTTTTAGGTATACGAGTATTATTACTCGTTTTGTTCGATTTTTACCTAATTAATCTTCAGCCTCAGGTGTAGGCGACACAGGATCTCCAATAGTCAATGTAACACTTGTAGGTGTAATCAAACTATCTATCTGACTTTGTATGCTTGCTTCAATGCTAGCGACTTGCTCATCACCCATTGCCCCTTTAGTCCAAGCAACTACTTCGTCGTTTGTTAATTGATCAAACGGTATAAAGTTTGTTATCTGACTTGTGTCTAGAGTTTGTGTTCCAATGTTTGTAGCCGAGTAAGGGTTTCCTTTTGAATCTACCTCATCTGATACACCTGTTACAATCCAGTGCACATTGTACACTACATCCGCTTCGTTGTTTTGTTCTGGGTAGCAATCTACTGTTTTGCAATTCCAATTGTAAGTTGTCATAATTTTTGTTTTTAATTTTTGGTTTATTTATTTATAATAGTATTAACGTTTGAGTATTTGCAGAGTTATTAGGTGAAGACGGAACAATGTCCGCAGTTGCACTTATTAAAGTAAACTTAAAGTAAACAGTTGTATTATATCCTCCTGACCCAAATGTAAATGGTTTATATTGATTAGCATTAAAAGAACTAGTAATGGTAGGTGTAACGTAACCAGGAGATCTTGTTACTCCTCCGTACTGTACATCAACTCCACTACCTCCTGATTGAGATACATACTCCCAAGTATATGAAATATTTTGAGAACTAGTACTTTGGTTACCTAAATCCACGTGTGAAGAACCTCCACTTACAGGGCTTTGAGCAACTGTTAAAGTAGTTGTCTGTGTACCTCCATAGTTCCTGAAATTCAAAAGATTATTATCTGTACCGTCTGAATTAGGGTTATAGTTCGTATCAAAACTACTTGAAGTAGCATCATCAAAGCAATCTTGCAAAGAGTCTCCATCGCCCAATCCTAGTTCTTGCAAAACATCATCAAGCGTAAACGTGTCTGTATTTGGTACTGCCATTATTTTTCTAGTTTTTCTAATCTTGCTTCTAATTCTGCTATCTTAGCAATTAGTAGATCTATATAAGCAACAGACTTGAATCCTTGGTTGTTTTCTCTTACAAACTCAGGGTTGGTTTTTTCTAGCTCTTGCGCTATAACACCGTATCTCTTCTGTCCTTTTTCTGTTTTTAGTTCAAAAGTTTTCCAATCTACTTTAACTCTATTATCACATACTTTTTTAACATTTTCTTTCAGCCTTTCATCTGAGGATAATATAAAGTTGGTGGCTGTTATTGTTGTATCTGAATCTATAATACCTCCTGAAATATTAAGGTCGTCATAGAAAAAAGTTTGGTCATTAAACGTAGCGGTAGCACCTACATCTAAGTCATTATCTACATTTAGCAAACCATTTATTTGTACGTTCCCATCTACCTGAAGCTTTTCACTAGGACTAGTAGTCCCGATACCTACGTTGCCTGCGTTTGTAATACGCATTCTTTCTGCTACTGTCCCTGATGTGTTTCTTGTACCGAACAGCATATGTAATGAACCACTGCCTCCAGCGTCTTGCACTGTGATGTTTGCAGCAGTAAAAGCGTTTTCTCCAAAACTTATACCGCCTCCATATCTATTAGTTGTTTCAGGGGCAGTTATATGAATCATATGTTCGCTTGGAACATTTGGATATGTAGTTATGTCTATATTATTACTAGGATAATTACCTAATTGCAGTTTAGCGTCAGGACTAGTCGTTCCAATCCCGACGTTGCCAGTTGTTTGTTTTATTGTAAGCGAGGTTTGAACACCATATTCTCTAATAGCAAAATCACCTGAAGAAACCGCGTCTGTGTATCCCGATAATACTAGCCACCCGTTATTTGTTCCGCTGTCATTCATCCACAGACCTGTGTATGTAGCTGTGTTAGTAATTTTTATAAAATCATCTGCGCCTGAAGATTCTATACTAAGAGGTGTAGTTGGACTGGTCGTTCCGATCCCGACGTTGCCTCCACTATCAATAACCATAGAAAATGAACTTGCTGTCCAAAAAGTTAATTCAGACGAGCTTCCATATGCTCTAATCGAGTGTTCGGTTGGTGTTATCATTCCAACCTGCATATATCTACTAGTGTTGTTACTAGAAAACCATCTTACAGTTGGATAATCAAACCCTCCGTCGATTGCTAGTTTTGAAGATGGGTTACCGGCTCCAATTCCCACATTCCCGTTATTGAGTATAATCATAGGAATTGTACTCGCACCACCTGTAACATTATTGATGAATAAATTACCAGTATTAGTGTAAAACCCGTATTTACCAGGTGCAGTTCCGGTTCTTTCTATTGTTAATTGACTATTTGTGGTGTTACGAATATGAAGTTTAGTATCAGGCGAATCCGTCCCAATCCCAACGTTACCATCAAAGTAAGATGTACCATCAGAGTTAACGTTCATTATAGGTACACCAGATATATCAGCAACTGAGAATATATCACCAGATAAATCATCTGTAACTGAGAATAACTGGCCTTGTGTTCCTTGTACGTCTAGCTTAGCATTAGGACTAGTCGTACCGATACCAATGTTACCTGTTGATCCTATTGCAGTAAGAGCTGCGTAAGATAAACTTGAAGTACCATCTCCATCTTTACTAACAAATAAAGACAGATTTGTTCTCTCATTAGTACCGCCTCCTGAGGCAATTATCCCAGCTCCCTGCCTTACATCTGAATCAGGGAAAACCCTAAGCAGTATTCCCATTGAAGCATCCGTTGAGTATTGTGGGTTTGTAAATCTTACTAAATTACCAGAGGTTTTATCTATATCAGATAAGTTTGCAATACCCGCTGTTGCGTTTGTATTTACTACTAACTTTTGATTTGGACTAGTCGTTCCGATCCCAACGTTACCTGAAGAAGTGATACGCATTCTTTCGTTTCCAGCTCCGCCCGCGTATATTCTTACATTGCCATCGCTAGCTGTTGCTTTTAAACCTAAGTCTCCAACTGTAGAGTATACGTATCTCATTCCAGCCCAGCTAGAATTAGTATAATTACTACCTATAGAACCAAGTACTAACCTATCATCATTATCGTTTAATATATGAATTTCAGAATAATCACTTGTGCCTGTTCCTGTCGTTTTAAACCTTGCTATTATATCATTTCCAGCTCCACCTAATACATCCAGCTTAGTACTAGGACTAGTCGTCCCGATCCCAACGTTGCCATTAGCGTTAAATCTTGTATTAAAAACTTGATTACCTGTGTATATGTCTATATGCTCATTATATGAAGCATCGTTTACAAAATTTATAGATTGGTGAGATGTAGTATCTATTTTTGCTATAATCTTGAACGTATTATTATTCCAATCAGTCCCAGCAACTGTTCTTTGATTCTGAAACCAAACATTTTGTCTTCCTGTTCTGAATATAGCTGCTGTTGTAGAGTCTCCCAACGCAGCACCCGTGTCCCCTGCTTCAACATCTAGCTTAGCTCCTGGACTAGTCGTTCCTATACCTACGTTGCCAGTTTCAGTCATAGCCATAGTCATTATACCATCTGGTGTTACGGTATAATTTGCAGCATCATTAGTATTGTTTGTCCAAAACTGGAATCCTCCTCCTGTGTCTGTTCTACCAGCAACTATTCTATTTGCTCCATTGTTTCCTAACTGCAAACCTGCCCACCTCATACTGCCGTGATAATTATCAGTATTATTGTAACTTGCTTTAAAAGCACTATTCGCATTTAAAAAAACGTTACCAACAACGTGAAGTTTTTCGTCAGGACTAGTCGTTCCAATACCTACGTTACCAGCTGAATCAATAAACATTCTAGAAGAACCACCTGTAAGCATTTGTAATGATGTTGCGTTAGTCTGTAATCTTACGCTTTGATTGCTATTGCCAAACAGTGCTCCACTTGTTCCTCCTGTAAAATAAACATAATTATTAGAATTATATTTTATACTAGCTACCGGAGAAACTGTATCTGTGGTTATTGAAAAGCTCAACCCTCCTGTCAAAGGATAACTTGACCCTGCTGAAAGCGGTAAGTAAGGACCGCCTGTTATATCAGATCCATCACTCCAATTAACACCTTCTGATGTTGAAATTAAAACTTGGCCTTCAGCTCCTCTATTATTATTTGTGTCTAATAGGTATTTTGTTGAATATGTTTTTCCTGTACTCATTTAATATGTATTTCTTACTATGTTAACCCATTCGTATGTTGAACTACCTGTTTGCATACACATATCTGCATAGCTTGCGTCTTCTTCTGTTACTTCTATTACTGATACATTGTCTACAGAACCTATGAAATTACTACTTGGTGATGTCATATATAAATTCCCGTCAGCTGTTGAAGCAGCCTGAACGAACCCTGTATAAGTTCCAGAAGCGGTTTGGTCGGAGCCAGCCCATACGTTGCTGCTATCTCCTAGTCTAATTCCTCCAGACGTTATAGTGTATGTGACTGTCCATTTATAATACAAACTCTGTGATACTACTCCACCCTGGTTAGCTATTACATAAACACCTATAGCTGTTGAATTTAAAGTGCCGCCACTTATTGTTGTATTTGCGCCTTTAGTCCAATCCGTATCAGTAGCAAAATCCCCATTAGTAACTAGCTCAACCCCATCAACCTCTACATATTCTGTACCAGTTCTATATCTCATTGTACCTACTTTATCTGCTGAAGCTGTATCTGTATCATCAGCCATTTGTATACTACCAGCAACTGTTAAATTAGCTGTAGTGGTTGATGTGGATTTTAACTCCATTGTATATGTACTAGAAACACCACCATGATACAATTTACCCCACCTTAGTCGTGAATCTGTAGAGGTATTAAACACGCAGTTTATTTGACCAACCATATGAGTAGCATCGGTACCATAGGCAAAAGTTATTGATTTGCTTTCGCCAGCAGTCCAATTTCCATCTATATCAATCGCTCTAGTTTCTCCGCCACTTGTAGAACCTATGTTTAATTGTGCTAGATTATTTGGAGGAGTAGTATTGTTAATTATTACTTTTCCATCAATCACTAACTTTTCAGTAGGACTAGTCGTCCCGATCCCGACGTTGCCAGTAGAGGTGATACGTACTCTTTCGGTATCGTTTGTAGTAAAAACAACGTCTTTATTAGCAATTGTACCAAAGTACATTTTGTTAGACAAAGCAGTCGTAGTACCATTAGCCCAACCCAAATGACCAACAATCGTTCCCGCTGAATCATAGAACCAAGAACCGCTATATCCATCAGCGTTAGAATTTTGTATTGAGAGTGGGGGGGTTGTAGAGCTTGTCTCAACTATACGTAGTTTAGTATTAGGATTCGTAGTACCAATACCGACGTTTTTACTTGTATCTATGGTAACTGCAGTTGCATTGTTTTGAACAAGTACAACTTGAGTATTTGAGTCCGAGCCTATCCTTGTAGTATTACCTTCTTGCTGGAATATACCAGCACCAGCATTTGTATCGTTTATATATATATAAGGGTTTGATGCGTTTGCAACTGTTACATTAGTGCCATTTACCGCAACGGCACCTGCAAAAGTTGCGTTTTGGTTTCCGTCAAGGTATAAAGCTTCTACACCATCAGTTTTTAATACCATTCTAGTAGAAACTACAGCGTCACTATTATCTGCCTCAATATACATGTAGTTATTAGCCACCCTAATTCTACCTTCTAAATTATTAGTAGTATCTGTTATAGTTATTTTTGGAGTACTAGCCCCTTCAATAAATAAGTTTCCTGTCATTGTCCCACCAGCAAGTGGTAAGTAAGGACCACCTGCGCCTCCGCCGCTAGATACTGATATATTACCATTAGCGTCAGTTACTAATGTACCAGCACTTAAATCACTAAATTGTATTGTTCCATTAGAGTTAACATCTAATATCGGTACACCAGATATATCTGACACAGCGAATATAGACCCGCTTAAGTCGTCGGTTACTGAAAACAGTTGCCCTTGTGAACCTTGTATATCTACAACAGTTCCACCTGATGCTCCTGTTACAATTAGACCTTTCTTTATTTTAAATTCGTTCGCCATATTATTATTATCTTTTTTTCAATATCCAAAAAGTTGTTATATAAATCTTGATTTTTGTGCGTTAAAATTTTGTGTTACTTCTGCCGCTGTTAACCCTCTATTGTACATTTTAAAAGATGCGTAATTTCCTTCAAAAAATTCATTACCTCCACCATTAGATCCTATAATTTGAGCCGCAGTAGCTTGTACTAATGTTCCAGTAATACTTGTATCAGAATCAATTAAATCTCCATTTATATAAATTGCTTTATATCCGCTTTGGTAAGAAGCCACAGCGTGTAACCATTTATTTTCAAGCCCCGAAGGAGTTATAGAAGCATCTAATTCATTATATCCATTTACAGATGTGTGTGTTCCAAAGGAAAGAATAGTACCATTAATTTGAAAAGAAAATAAATGACGACCAGAGGTATTTTCTTTTCTGTATATCTGTTGATATGTAGCAGTAGTTAAATCAGTTGCATATATCCAAGCTTCAAAAGTAATACCTACAGTTGGATCTAATTGAGTGCTGTAAGGAACTTCTATATAATCATCAGCTCCATCAAAAACAAAAGTCCCCCCGTTAGCGCTGCTAAAACCTACTCCATTAGTTAAAGTACCATTATTTGTGCCTACAAGATCAGTAACTGTCGTGCCTGAACCTGGGTAGCTTCTACCACTACCTGCATCTATTGCAAATACTAATCCGTCGTCTACTATATCTGGTCCTACGTACATTATATAAATCTGTTTTTTTGCGCGTTATAATTTTGTAATACTTCTTCTGCGGTGAGCGCTCTGTTGTATAGGTAGATATTACCACCCAACCCATTAAAAGCATAAGTTGAACTACCGGAAAAGTAACCAAATCTAAAGGTTTGAGCATCAAAACTAACAGTCCCAGTTGTTGCTTTAGCACCTTCGTACACTGCTTGTCTATATATTTTTGTATTAGTACCATCATATGTTGCTACATAATAACCCCAGGTACCCACGGGTATACTGACGCTTTTTGGATAGTAATATTCGCTACCACCATTGCTTGTTACTTGCCTCCAACTGCGGTCTCCATACCAATAAAAATAGTTATTTGATGTGCCTATATACATTCTACTTTCAGCATCTCTTCTGCACCAAAAAGCTATTGTGTACGATGATAAAGTTCCAAACGAAGTTGTTGGTCCTTGTATATAATCATCTACACCATCATAATCCCAAGTGCCACCTTTGTCACTAGCTTTAACTAAACCGTTAGTAAGAGTATAAGTAGAATCATCTATTATATTAGAAACTGAAGTTCCTGAACCTGAATAACTTCTTCCGCTTCCTGCATCAATAGCTATTAATAATCCGTCTGTTACTATATCTGGTCCTACGAACATTATATAAATCTGTTTTTTTGTGCGTTATAATTTTGTATTACTTCAGCATCTGTAAGTACTCTATTGTAAATGCTAACTGATGAAATTTTTCCGTTAAACACATTAGATGCCGCATTATAAGCTGATATTCTGACTGCTGTACCTCCAGTAAACGTTGTTGTGCTAGTAGATGTATCAACTAATTCACCGTTTAAATACAGTTTCCAACCTGTTGTGGTATTAAATGAAACAACACCGTACCACCATTGTCCCGTCATTACCCCTGGGGAATAATTAACAGTACTCCAAGCATCATTATGACCTGACTGTAAAGTTGTATTAGTAACACCCATCCAAAAAGCGTGTTGCCCGTCACTACCTCCACTGACAATATTACTTGTGACTCCGTCAGGATTAAACCACACCGCTTTAGTATAAGCTGTTGTGGAAAGTGCTAATCCAGAAATACTACAATAATCGTCAGAACCATCGAAATCAAAAGAACCACTGTTACCTGAATCAAAAGATGGTCCATTAGTTAATGTTGCGTTGTTTTCGCCGATCAATGTTGCCCAAGTCGTACCTGTTCCTGGATAAGATCTTTCACTACCAGCATCTACTGCAAACACTAATCCATCTGTTATTATATCTGGTCCTCCGTACGCTCCCATATTATTCTGGTGGGTTTGGGTCAGTCCATTCTGGAGTAGCCATTATTACTAATATTTCTTCGTGGGTATATGGTCCTTCGTATGAACTTAATGTTGATACAAACGCAGGTTCTGCACCTTCCCATTTTAATACTGTTTGTAAACCATCAACTGATAGTCTAACTGTTTGTTCTGATGTCTCCATAACTTCATTGAAATCAACCAATGCTATCTCAGACATATTTATTGTAATGTATGTTATCATAATCCGAATCTTGATTTTTGTGCGTTATAGTTTTGTGTTACTTCTGTTTGAGTTAATTCTCTATTATAAATTAAATTATTTGCTAATTTACCAGCCCAGTATTGACCATCTGAATTTTCAGCAATAGTATTTGGTGTAAATGTTCCTGTCCGAGTTGCCCCGTTTATTAATGCACCACCATTTAAAGAAGCTTTTATTAGTCCTGAAGACGTCCTTGCTACTGTTAAAAATTGCCATTCACCATTTAAAGCAGTCGTGTAGCCAATATCAAAATTATTTGCACTCCCGCCGTTTATTACTCTTAAAAATATATTGTTATTACTTAAAAAAATTAATTTTTCAGAACTACCAGTTTTACCAAGAAAAGTATTTTCTCCATTATTATCTTTTATAAACCAACAATTAAAAGTAAAAGCATTAGCAAAGGACATTGCTGTGTTTAATTCTATATGATCATCAGTGCCATCAAAATCAAATACACCCCCATTTATGCTCTGGTAAGTTACACCATTAGTTAAAGTTCCAGTGTTTGAACCAACTAAGTCATTAAGTGACGTTGTCCCATCATAGCTTCTTCCGCTACCTGCGTCAAACGCGTAAACTAATCCATCTGTTACTATATTTGGTCCTCTATAAAATCCCATTATATTGCTCTTATTAATGATTTAACACTCCAGTCATCTGAAGTAACTGTTGCTATTAATCTTAGGTTAGTTGATGTTTTATCTACACTTAGGGTAACATCTGACGTATCGCCCAAGTCATTTGTCGATGTCTCTGTAAACTCTACGTTTGTTCCATCGTGACAAGCATATACTGTACCTGATCTTACATTTGTTCCTTTCTTAACTACAAAGTCAAAGAAAGCCGCTGTATAATCTGTTATAGAAACTTGAGCAACTACTTCAGCTGCTGCGGAATCTATATCTGTATTTTGTTGGTTAGATAATAAAACATTGTCAACTTTTATATTACCCGCAACCTCAAGCTTTTCACTAGGACTTGTCGTTCCGATCCCGACGTTACCGTCTTCTTTTATAAATATTTTTGATTGGTCTTTGTGGGCTGGTCCTGTGTCTGAATTTATGCTTGTACCATAAGCTGCATTACCAATACTATAACCTCCACCAGTGTAAGGTACACCCGCATACCATTCACTATCTGCGGTATCAGTATCTTCTCTATGTGTTAAGTAGACCCCTCTACCTCTTGCGTCATTATTTGTTTCAATTTCTAACACAGCTCCAACATAACCAGTTCCATCGTCTGTGTTTCCAGCAAATTTAGAAACATTATAACCATCCGTACTAACCTCTAGTTTCTGCGATGGACTAGTCGTCCCGATCCCGACGTTGCCTGAGGAGGTGATACGCATTTGCTCTGAAGTGTTTGTAAAAAACTTCATAGAATCGTTAGAGTTGTCATATCTAACTGAGCCCATATTAGTATTATCAGCATCTCCAAAATAAATTGCCGCCCCTGAGTTTGACTGCGCTGTAACTGTTAATCCCCTATTGCCACCTGTTCCATTTCCAATTTGTAAATCATCCGCATTTGCACTTGCGGTAATTGCAGTTATACCTATACCAACTTGACCTGTGGAAGTAATACGCATTCTCTCTGTGCTTTGTGTTCGAAAAGTAATCTTATTTGAAACTGTACTACCCTCTATCGCGGTAGTTCCTGATGTGCCCCAAGATAAAAATTCGCCACTTGCTATTAACACTTCTCCATTAACATCTAACTTAGTGCTAGGACTAGTCGTCCCGATACCTACTCTATTGTTTGGCTCATCTACATAAACTGTATCAGACACTATAGTATTTCCATCACCTATCCATATTCTACCCTCAGGCAGGTTGGGTACATCGTTCGTACGCATAATAGAAGATACTGTAATAGACCCAGAGTTTCCACTAGACACTTTACCAACAAGTCCCATATTTTGAATACCATTACCTTCACCTGTTGGTTTAGTTAATGTTAGTCCTCCTCCTGATTTTACGAATATTTTATCCCCCGTGGTAGGTACAACTCCATCAATAGGAGATGTTGTAAAGTTTGTAAGTTCTCCGGTTATTACTACATTACCAAACCCGTTGTTGTTTAAGTCTGTTTGTAGTACTCCAATAGCTGGAAGTTTATTTGCTGATATCAATGCATCTGCAGGTGCTATTTCGATAGTTGCAGTTGCTCCTACGTTTCCTGTCTGGTATACCGGAGTTCCTTTTGGTATGGCTGCCCCTGAAGTATTCTTACAAGCGATAATAACAAGTGATGCCGCTTCCGCTACAATAGTCGATGGGTCAATCCAAGCAGTACCCGTTACTGTCGAAGACAATAACTGATTAACTGCACCTGGTGAACCGCTAGCGTCTTCTAGACCCGCCTGTACTTCTATATTACTTTTAAACTTCATGTGTTAATTTTTTATTATTAACCTATCTTCTGTACCAAAACTCTAACGCTATTAGTTGGTGTTGCAGCAAATGTAATTGTTGCTTCAGAAGTAGATCCTCTTTCAACATCTGCATAAACAGTTTCATCAGT
>Ga0209557_1001130_pt1 | contig 15097 bp, 16 predicted proteins | sample SaaInlV_120m_DNA_4_FD_184672 | JGI IMG/M metagenome (GOLD analysis project Ga0209557, IMG submission 184672) | Marine microbial communities from expanding oxygen minimum zones in the Saanich Inlet - Saanich Inlet SI074_LV_10m_DNA (SPAdes) (version 2) | ecosystem: Environmental > Aquatic > Marine... | reverse complement strand
ACCGATACTAGAAAGCACAAGCTCGAATTCAATAAGCTGCAAAAACGCCTGCGTCGCAATGTGGGCAACGCCATTGCCGACTTCAATATGATTGAAGAGGGCGACAAGATTATGGTCTGCTTGTCCGGTGGCAAAGACTCCTACGGCATGATGGATATCCTGATAGGGCTGCAGAAAACCGCACCCATCAGCTTTGAAATTGTCGCGGTAAATATGGATCAGAAACAGCCCAATTTTCCTGAGCATGTGTTGCCGGAATACCTCACTAGCATAGGCGTGCCATTCCATATTCTGGAAAAAGACACCTATTCCCTAGTGAAAGAGCTGGTTCCGGAAGGCAAGACCTACTGCGGCTGGTGTTCACGCTTAAGGCGTGGAAGCCTCTATGGCTTTGCGCAAGAGATCGGCGCCACCAAGATTGCACTGGGGCATCACAGAGACGATATTGTGGAGACGCTTTTCCTGAATCTGTTTCACGGAGGTAAACTAAAGGCGATGCCGCCCAAGCTGCTTTCCGACGATAAAAAGAACGTGCTGATTCGCCCTCTGGCCTACTGCAAAGAAAAAGACCTGCAGGCTTATTCCGACTTCAAGGAATTCCCCATTATTCCCTGCGATCTTTGCGGTTCTCAGGACGGTCTGCAACGCCAAGTAATCAAGCGCATGCTGGCCGAGTGGGAGAGGGAGCACCCTGGTCGTATAGACACCATCTTTGCCGCAATTGGCAACGTGGCGCCGTCGCAACTAGCAGATACCGGCTTGTTTGATTTTGCTTCGCTTCAGCAGGAGATTTCTGAGGGATTACCGGAGCGTATAAAGGCGGTAAATCATTGAAATTCGATCTAGATAAATTTATCACCGGCTGTAAGTTAGCTGTGGGCGGTGACAAGCCGGAAACAGCTATAGCTGAATTGGTTCAGGAAGCTGTGTCGGATTATCAAGGGGTAATTAATGCGCTTGGAGTGCCAAAGCAGGCTGCTATTGAGAAATTATACGTCTCGGATGAGCTGACCATTATCAATGTAATTTGGGCGCCGAAGATGACCCAGACGGCGCACAATCATAATACTTGGGCAATTATTGGCGTTTATTCAGGACGAGAAGACAATATATTTTGGCGTCGAATACAGGACGATGAGAGCGGAAAAATCGAGGCGGCGGGAGCCAAAAGTATCGCCAGCGGTGAAACAACGATACTAGGTAAAAACCTTATCCATTCGGTGACAAATCCAACTTCAGCTTTCACCGGTGCAATTCATGTCTATGGTGCTAACTTCTTTGAGATCGAGCGAAGTGAATGGGACCCTATGAGCCTTCAAGAAAAGCCCTATGATGTTGCAAAGACTATGGCTCTATTTGAATCCCAAAACGCAAACTAAATTACCAAAAGGTTGACCGCATTGAAGGAAGTAGAAATTACCCGCGAGCCAGTTGAGCTCTACAAGATACTCAAGTTCGAGGGGCTTGTAGACAGTGGTGGTGAAGCAAAAGCGGTAATCGACTCTGGTCAGGTGTCGGTGAATGGCGAAACGGAAACAAGAAAGCGCAAAAAAATTGTTTCCGGTGATTCGATCGAATATATGGATCATGCAATCCGAATCCTTCTGAAGAAATAAACTCAGGAAGGAGGCTTTTCTGCCCCCTTGGTTGCTCTCCCTTCCTCAATCTAGAGGTTTTTGATTCATTCCTGCTGTCCTTGAGCATGTTCGTCCGATACTGCACAGTAGGCGCCTCCATACCGAGGGGGAGCAGATGAGAAAGCAAATCCTGAATTTCCTAATAGTGGTTATCGCGCTAGCCCAAGCTGCGTATAGCACGGCACAAGAGCCGCTTGATCAGAGCCCTAGGCTCGTTGAGATCACCGAAAAATACTCCTGACACAACATCGGCCTGGCGCCGCCAATAGCGTGGTAATCGCCACTGATGAAGGTTTGGTCGTTGTGGATGGTACCTGCAGAGGCGAAGGCGATCCCGCATGGCTGAAACAGGAATTGGCTTTACGTTACGAGGTGCCTGTTAGGTATGTGATCCTAAGTCACGATCATGAAGATCATATCTGTGGGCTACAGGTCTTTGACGACACAGCGGTCACCATATCCCACGCAAATGCGCGAGAGCACATCCTCAGGGAGAATCGAAATACTTCAATTCCGGATGTGGTTTTTGACGAACGTATGGAATTCTTTGTAGGCGGTAAACAATTCATTCTGTATTACTTCGGGCCGACCCACAGCGATAATCTTATTCAAATTCATGTACCCGACGAGGGCGTATTGATTGCTCCCGATATATCGCGCGCAGGAAAGTCTCTGGTGATGCCGGATTTCCGGGACGCCGATATCGACAACCTGATTGAGACTTTGGGAATATTATCCAAGCTGGATGATGTAGATATTGTGATTCCAGGTCATTGGGGAACCACGACGCAGGATAGGTTCCTTGATTACCGTGACTATGTGGTTGCGCTGCGGGACCGAGTGCTTGAGGAAATGATCAATGGCGCTTCCATCGACGAGATTCTCGAACGAGTCACTATGGAAGACTATTCAGATTACGGAAACTTTGATCTCTGGTTTCGCAGTAACGTTATTTCCATGTGGGACAAAATGTATCGATACCGAGAGCCAAACGTAAATTCTGAGGGCGCAGGAGAGTATCAAAGCGCGTATCCCCTTGGTTACACTATTGGCGGATATGAAAGCGGTGCGCAGTAGTTGCGATGGAATCCGTTTTGAATTGTTGAGAGGAGGGTTATATGAGTTATGCAGATGGTTTTGTCCTAGCGGTTCCTACCGCGAACAAAGAAGCCTATATCGAGTACGCTCAGGATTTTTCGGCGATATTCAAAGAGTACGGCGCGCTTAGCGTGGTTGAGTGCTGGGGCGACGATGTGCCGGAGGGTGAAACTACCTCATTCCCCTTGGCGGTTCAGTGTGCAGAAGATGAAACCGTGGTCTTTTCCTGGATGACCTGGTCTTCCAAAGAGGTTCGGGACGCGGCCTGGGCAAAGATGATGGAAGACGAAAGATTTTCACCGGAGATTAACCCCATGCCTTTTGATGGCAAGCGGCTAATCTATGGTGGGTTCCATATGATTGTGAACGAGTAGATTATTTACTCGCTCTTGCCTTACCTCAGTCCCTGTTTGAGACAGCAGTCATACCGTCAGACAATCTGGTGATTTCCCGGATAAGAATCTGGTTATTATTTGGTAAATGAGATTTTTGTCCAATCACTTCAAAATCTTCACCGGTTCGTAGAACAGCGAGAATCTGGTCTTCTTCCCGGTTTTCACCACGGCGGTTTCGCCATTGAAGATTCCACTCTTCAGCTTCACCTTCTTGGTTGGTTAGCTCAACGGTCACATTCCAGTGAGGGCGTCTTTGAGGTTCGCTGGTCACAGTAGCGATGAGCTCAACTTCTTCGCCATCGCCATACACAGCCCGCCATGAATGATGAGCGAGGGATTGAATGGAATAACTTAGCAAAATGATTGGGATCAGTATGCGGAGTAAATTGTTCATGGTTATTTTCCCAAAATGTTTCATTTCTCACTTTGCTGGTAGTCCATGAAGACTAAAAGAATTAATTGCTAAGAAGTAAGAACAAGCCTTTATTGATCTTGAGTTAATTTGTCTCAGCAGGAACTAATGAGAAACAAAAAAAGCCGGGCATTGCCCGGCTTTTTAACGATCTCGTCTGAGCTTAGATAAAGGTGGCAATCGCCCAGATACCTACAATAGACATCACTATGGTGTAAGGCAGGGCCATAAGCAGCATCTTCATATAAGAGAGGCGGATAATGGGGGCCAGCGCCGATGTAAGGAGGAACAGGAAGGCTGCCTGACCGTTTGGAGTTGCGACACTGGGAAGGTTTGTTCCGGTATTGATTGCAATCACCAGCTTGTCGAAGTGCTCACGGGTAATGTCTCCTGCATCCAGAGCAGCCCTGACCTCACCTATATAAACCGTTGCCACAAAAACATTATCGCTCACCATCGAAAGCACTCCATTGGCGATGAAGAACATTGTCGGCTGTATCTCGATGCGCATTGCCAAAACGGCGTCGATTACTGGCTGGAACAGATGCTGGTCGTGTATAACCGCAACGATGGCAAAAAACACCACGAGAAGTGCAGTAAAGGGCAGGGCCTCTTCAAAGGCGTGGCCGATCTGGTGTTCCTCGGTGATGCCGTTAAAGGCTGTCAGAAGAACAATAATCATAAGGCCAACAAGTCCCACTTCGGCCACATGTAACGCCAGGGAAACAATCAGGATTAGTGCGACAATAGCTTGAATGATCAATGCCGCCTTTTGTTTTGAGGTTCTTTTTCGATCTCTATCCGCGTCGGTTTCACTAAGAATGGAAAGTACTTCGTCTGGAATTCGAGCGCCGTATCCACCAATTTTAAATACTTCGAGAAGTACGCAGGTAGTTAAACCAGCAAGTAATACGGGCATGGTTACCGGAGCCATGCGCACAACGAACTCCATAAAATCCCAGCCAGCACGCTCAGCAATTAGTAGGTTTTGAGGTTCTCCAACGATAGTGCAAACGCCGCCGAGAGCGGTACCAACAGCACCATGCATAACTAGACTGCGTAAAAAGGACCGAAACTGATCGAGATCTGAGCGTTTATATTCGTGCACTCCACCATCATCGTTATGGTCGTGATCTTCGCTAAAAGTCTTACCCGAAGCGACTTTGTGATAGATGGTGTAGAACCCAACAAAGACACTGATAAGAACGGCCGTAACAGTTAAGGCGTCTAGAAATGCAGATAGAAAGGCTGATACAAAGCAGAATAAAAAAGACAATAGGGGCTTGGACTTAACCTTTAGGAGAATCTTGGTAAACACGTAGAGCAACAAGTCGCGCATAAAGTGGATGCCAGCGACCATGAAGATCAAGAGAAGAATTACCTGAAGATTGGCCTCTACCTCGTGATAAACGGAGTAGGGGTCGGTCAATCCAAGCATTATTGCCTGTATAGCCAATAAGCCGCCGGGTTGCAGCGGGTAGCATTTAAGGGCCATTGCCAGGGTAAAAATAAATTCACCGATAAGGAGCCAGCCAGCAACCGTATTTCCCAGGGTGAATACGACAATTGGGTTGAGAATCAAAAAAGCGATGATCGCCTTTTTATACCAAGCCGCAGAATTTCCTAGGAAGTTCCCGTAAAAAGAATGAAATACAGAGTTTTGCTTAGCCATTAGCTCCCCTTAATTGGATTGTCCGTGACACTTGTCGTTTATTGCTATTTGTACCCAGAAAAACCAGTAAACTAAGCTTTCTTCTAGGCCTGTAATTTTATGCACCACTATAGTTTTTCGCTGGACTTTTTGCCAGATGCTCATCGATTTCATTCCCAAGGAATTTTCTGCTTCTTTGAAGGAAACACTTTGGTCGAGGTCGATTCTCAGTCAGGCGTCTTGTCTCAGGTGGGGGATCTTCGATCACTAGGATCTAGCCTTGTCCAATCTCCACTCTATATCGGCGGCTATGGTGAAAAGCTATATTTTGCGCAAGAGCTAGAGCCTGGAACGGCTGAGGCCAAGGGGTACTCGACAAAATCCATGCGACAGCTTGGTTTGGAAGATGAACTGCTTTTTGCGATGTTCAGTAGAGGTTTGCAGCTTCTTAATTGGCGACGCAATCACCAATTCTGCGGACGTTGTGGCAGCGAGGCTCTAGTCTCTAACACAGAATATGCAATGCGCTGTGCAAAATGCGAACTATCGTTCTATCCGAAAATTATGCCCTGTGTGATGGCGTTAGTTACCAAGGGTGATCAATTATTGCTGGCTAGGCACGCGCGCCGAGGCACAAGCATATATACGGCGCTGGCAGGTTTTATTGAAGCTGGTGAGACAGTTGAGCACGCCATCAAGAGAGAAGTGCTTGAAGAAGTGGGTGTGACAACAGGTGAAATAAAGTATTTTTCAAGTCAGGCTTGGCCCTTTCCAGGCCAGCTCATGTTGGGTTTTTACGCTGAGTACCTTGAAGGCGATATCCAACCAGAGGAAGGGGAGATAGAAGATGCGAAATGGTTTAGCGCAGATGCACTGCCCGAAATACCCGCTCCCTTTACCTTAAGCGGCCAGTTGATTCGGTCTTTTGTCGAGAACAAGAACTGAGCTAAGAGGCGCGCGAAATCTAGCGAATCTGCTATCCTTGCTGGCCTTCGGCACATGGTCGAAATACAAATAACAGTTGGAGGTTTTTTTGGAATTCCTGATCGATTATGGCTCGTTTTTACTCAAGGGCATCACCCTTTTGGTGTTTGTGATGATTCTTGTGGGAATGATTTCTTCTTTAAAGAAGAGTGAAGGCCAGGAGCGTGGTAAGTTAGAGGTCAACAAGCTCAACGATAAGTACGACCATATGCGGCAGCAAATGTCTGCTCTATTGGAAGGTAAAAAAACTGCCAAACAGACCGAAAAGAAAAAGAAAAAGGTTCAAAAGGCGGAGGCTAAGTCAACGGAGCGTAAACCCACTACCTTTCTCGTGGACTTTCATGGCGATATACAGGCCAAGCAGGTTGCCCGGTTACGGGAAGAAATTAGCGCTATTTTAACCATCGCCAATGAGCAAGATGAGGTATTAGTCCGTGTTGAGAGCGGCGGTGGTGTTGTGCATGGTTATGGCCTGGCTGCGAGCCAGTTAGACCGAATTCGGAAGAAGGGAATAAAACTCACTGTGGCTGTCGATAAAGTGGCTGCCAGCGGGGGCTATATGATGGCCTGTGTCGGCGATCATATTCTTGCCGCACCCTTTGCGATTCTGGGTTCAATAGGCGTTGTTGCCCAGATTCCCAATATCAATAAATTACTAAAGAAACACGATATTGATGTGGAGATGCACACGGCAGGGGAATTTAAACGCACCCTCACAGTGATTGGTGAAAATACCGATGAAGGGCGGAAGAAGTTTGTTGAAGACCTGCAAGAAGCCCACGATCTATTTAAAGAATTTGTTGCGGAGCACCGCCCGCAGGTGGACATCGAAAAAGTGGCTACCGGGGAAATCTGGTTTGGCAATCAGGCGATTAAAAATCAATTGGTGGATGAAGTGATCACCAGTGACGAATACATCCTCAGTCAGCTGGAAGAGCGGGATGTCTACGAGGTGAAATTCACTCCTAAGAAGTCTCTATCTGAGAAGCTTGGCAAAGCAGCGGAGAACTCCACTGAAAGAGTTACTGATCGTATATTTGAGCGATTGGCGGAGAGCCGGTTTCCGAGCTAAAGGAGCAGGCCTTCGGGGGAGCGCGGAAAATAGATTTTGAGAAGTATTGTTCAGTCGCCCGATTTCAATAAAAAGGTAGAAGATGGGTCAATTAGTACACGATCCGCCATACCTTCACGTCCAAATAACATCAGGTAATTCATATCTGATCGATCTGTTAGGCTGAGTTCGATGGGCCAGGATTGTCCAGCGAGTTGCACTATGGTATCAATTACATAACGTTTTTCAGACGCTCCATTTGATGACTTAATGTTTCGCTCGGCTTTGAGCTGAGCGCTGCATTCGAGTACCTCATCAACGTCGTGAACATTGGGATGGATATCAAACCTTACCCAATTGGTACCGGCGTCTTCACAGAGTTCGATATTATCTACATGAAGGGATGATGTCTGGGCTCCAGTATCAATTCGTACCTCAAGGCTTGAGATGCCAAGCTCGGGAAGAGCGAAATTTTCGATACTGCCAATTAGAATCTTATTGTTCATAGACTTGGAATTGTTTGGTCGTGCCAAAGGATTAACCTTTTCCTTTTGTTTTGGTTCGATTGGGGGACGCGTTAGTTTCAATAAATTCGTATATCAAGCCAGCAACATCCTTGTTGGTCGCTACTTCAATGCCCTCCAATCCTGGGGAAGAGTTTACTTCCATAACTACCGGGCCGTGATTGGACTGAAGAATATCTACTCCGCAAACGTTTAGCCCCATTATCTTGGCAGCGTTAATCGCTGTAGCCCGTTCTTCTTTGGATAATTTAAAGAGTGTCGCAGAGCCCCCACGATGCAGGTTTGAGCGAAATTCACCCTCTGCCCCTTGACGCTTCATCGCCGCCACGACTTTATTACCTACGACAAAACAGCGGATATCAGAGCCTCCAGCCTCTTCGATATATTCTTGTACCAGAATGTTTGCTTTCAATCCCATAAAAGCTTCGATAATGCTCTCTGCCGCTTTGTTTGTGTCTGCTTTAACAACACCGATGCCCTGAGTACCTTCCAGTAGCTTGATCACTACCGGTGCGCCACCGACATTTTTAATCAGGTCTTTGATATTGTCCGGCCGATTTGCAAAGCCTGTCCTTGGAAGACCGATATCTTTGCGGGAGAGTAGTTGTAATGAGCGTAATTTGTCTCTGGATCTGCTGATGGCCACAGACTCATTTACGCAGAAGGAGCCCATCATTTCGAATTGCCTGACGACGGCTGTTCCGTAGAAGGTTATTGAGGCGCCTATGCGGGGGATTACGGCATCATATTTAGGTAGATCTGTTCCGCGATAACGCACCACTGGGCGACTACGGGTGATATCCATGTAGCAATGTAAGGTGTCAATAATATCAACCTCATGCCCACGTAATTCGCCGGCTTCTCTAAATCTTCGTGTGGAATATAATTTCTCGTTGCGAGAGAGAATAGCGATTTTCATGTCTGTGTTTCTGCTGCGATCCGCAGGAGCCTGATTGTATCTTTGGAGTAGATAATCGGCGCGATTTTGGCACTAGTTACTGAAAATACCTAGCCAATTTAATCAAAAAGTGTCCAGACGATGGACGCAAAGATAGGAGAAACAGGGTCGTTAATCCTATTAATAATTTGTTGCATTTCGGTACATTGGTCAGTCTGACCGCACTAAAATGATGCAAATAAATTAGACTCTTGGCCAAATAGGACTATAGTTCCCAATTGGTTTGTTTCGTTCTATGAAACAAACAGTCAGGCGCAATGCGTGATTAATTGGGGAGAGAACTATGAGTAAGATAATTACAGCACTTAGCTGCATTCTTGTTTCATCCAGTCTTATTGCTCAATTTGCCGAGGATAATATCGGCTATGGTTATATCGAAGGCATCAAGATCGGCAATTACAACGAAGACCAGATTTCGGTTTTGCTTGCGGAAGGCTACACCCACGATAGGCGAGATTGTTTTGGAACCATCTTTGTTCACGCCGAAGATATGTCTCTACTTCGATTTGAATCGATTCGGGATATGATTTTTTTAGCACACCAAAACCAAAACAAGATCCGCTTTCATTCACACTTGGATCAAGAGGCAGGGTGCAGGGCTACCTTTGTAATGGTTGGAGAAGAAATCTGGTAATTTCCTAGCTTAGGTAGTTACCTCAAGCGGGCAATCTTTTTATAGAGTCCAGTGATTTGCTCGCTGACCTTGTGCTTTGGGTCCAGAAAGACCATAGGCTTTTTCAAATGATGGGATTCCCGAATCTTTACTGTGGAAGAGAGGTAAGGCTCCAGTATTTTTAGTTTAGTGGATTTCAGCTCTGCTACAGCCTGAGCAGGAAGCTTGGCGCGCTCCTGAAACTGATTAATGATAATGCCGCCGATTTTTAGTTCCTCGTTATGGTCTTCCCGAATCTCGTCAATTACCTCGATAAGATCGAAGAGTGCATCCCGTGAGAAAGCGTCACAGTCGAAGGGGATAAAGACTCTGTCAGCTGCGATCAATGCAGACAGGGTATAGAAGTTGAGCGCAGGAGCGGTATCCAGCCAGATTTCATCGAATTGTGATTCCAGCTTGGCGAGAAATTCCTTTAGTTTGTATATCTTGTACTTGGACTCCAACTTCTGCTCAAGATCAGTGAGATTAGCGTTGGCGCTGATCAAAGAGAGGTTTTCAAACTCGGTTTCGCGGACAAAATCGTCAGGCTTGAAATCGCGATAGTTAAAGCTGATTAGGGACTCAAAATATTCGCTAATGCCCACCACATCGTCCTTGGAGGAGTGACCTAAGTAGCTGGTGGTATTGCTCTGGGCGTCTAGGTCAACAATAAGGACGCGCTTGCCGCTTTTTGCGGCTGCCGCAGCTAGGTTGCAGGTAAGAGTGGATTTACCAACACCGCCTTTGCGGTTGAAAATAACTCGAATCATTTTGTACTTCCTGAATAAAACCGAGCATAAATCTAAGAATAAGATCTATTGTGCAGTGCATTATATGCAGTGATTAAGACATCCTGAAAGGGGTAAAGTAAAAAATCTTAAGTTGGGGACTCTAGAGATCGATACTCTGTCCAGTCATATCTTTGGAATCGGGTCCTAGCAAGTAGAGATAGCCATACATAATATCGGCTGGTGGTTTGATGCTCTCAGGGTTTTCAGCCGGAGCTGCGGCGGCACGCATGGAGGTGCGAGTGATGCCTGGATTTACGGTATTCACTCGAATTGAAGTGGTTTCACTCAGTTCTTCAGAAAGCAGTTGCGCTAATCCCTCAACGGCGAATTTTGAAACAGAATAGGCACCCCAAAAGGCTTTTCCTGTTCTGCCGACGCCGGAGGAAGTGAAGATCATGCTTGCGTCGGGACTGGCGGACATTAGAGGTATAAGCGCTTTGCTTAGAATAAAGCAGGCATTGATATTCACCTGCATAACGGAATTCCAGGTTTTTGCGCTGTAATTCTGTATCGGCGTGCGCTGACCCAGTAATCCGGCGTTATGGACTAGGCCGTCTAGTTTTCCATTCAGCTCAGATGAAAGGGAGTTGGCGAGCTCATCGGCTCTGTCTTCGTTCAGTTCTTCCAGGTCCAGTGGGCAGATAATGGGTTGGATGCCGGTTTGACCTTCGATTAGATCGTAAACCTGTTCCAATTTGGCTTGCGTTCGACCGAGCAAAATAGGTTCTGCTCCGTGCATTGCAGCAGAAATTGCGAGTTCCTTGCCTATACCGTCTCCGGCTCCGGTAATCAGGATCGATCGGCCCTGCAAAAGCTTTTCTGAAGGCTTGTAGTGGGAGTCTATTTTTATGGGTTTAATCATTGGGTCGTTCGTTTAGCTCGACTAGAAGAGGTAGCAAGTCTTCAGGTGCTTGCACTAGGTAATCAGCCTTCCAGTCCTCAACGGATTCTCCCAGAGGAATATATCCCCAGGCGGCGGCTACCGTGGGCATATTCGCGGCTTTACCGGCTATGACATCGCGGTCATGGTCACCGACAAATATAGCTTCTTCCGGTTCACAGCCGAGCTGTTGGCAAGCGAGCAAGAGCGCTTCAGGGTCGGGTTTGGGTTTCGCGACGTGATCAGGGCAAATTAGGCAGTCTACTTCGATATTTAGATCGGTGATGATTTTGTCGGCGTACAGTGAGGGTTTGTTGGTAACTATGCCGTAGGCCAAGCCCTGTTGTTCTATATAGGACAGGCTCGCATCAAGTCCCTGAAAATATCGGGTGTTTTCGCTCAAGTGTTGCAAATAAAAAGTGAGCAGCCGAGCACGCAAAGGCTCGAAGTCTGGATGAGTCGCTTCCATATGGAAGGCATTGGCGATTAGATCAGCAGATCCGTGGGACACCATTACCTTTACTTCTTCCTGACTTAAGGGCTGTTTGTTTTCTTCAGCCAATAGAAGGTTTAAAGCCGTTTGAAAATCAGGAGCGGTATCCAACAGAGTACCGTCCAGGTCAAAGAGAACTGCTTTTAATGGCATCGATTCAGTCCAGATTATCTGGGTCAGGCTTTCTCGCCCGGATCATATAGTTGATGGCAACGTCCTTTGCATTGAGTTTGAATTCTTTGCTGATGGGGTTATAGGTTACGCCGATTAATTCTTCTACCATGAGGTTCGCCTGTCGGCACCATCGCGTGAGTTCGGAGGGGCGAATAAATTTTTTGTACTCGTGAGTCCCCTTGGGTAGCAGATTGAGAACATATTCAGCGCCCACCACGGCAAAGAGAAAAGATTTTGGGTTGCGATTGATGGTGGAGAAGTAGAGTTGCCCGCCGGGTTTTACCAAATTGGCGCAAGATTGCACCACGGAAGCGGGGTCGGGCACGTGCTCTAGCATTTCCAGGCAGCAAACGACGTCGTAACTCTGCGGCTCCCTAGCGGCAATACTCTCGGCGGTAATCTGCTCGTAGTGAATGTCGAGGCCGGATTCAGCGGCGTGGATACGGGCGACTGCGAGGGGTGCGTCGCCCATATCAATTCCGGAGACATTTGCGCCAGATCGAGCTAGGGCCTCAGTTAAAATACCGCCACCACAGCCAACATCCAGTGCTTTTGCACCCGCTAGAGGCATATGTTCGGCGATATAGCTCGAACGTAAAGGGTTTAGGTCGTGCAGAGGTTTAAAGTCTCCGGTTGGGTCCCACCAGCGAGAGGCAAGGTCGTTAAATTTCTTTATCTCTGCAGGATCAATATTGGCGTCTTTATTTTCCACCGAGTCAGTCATTAGAAGCACCGCGAATTCGGTCTGCCCACTGACGTGCTCTTTTGGTAATACCGGATAGCTGCATGCTGGTTAGATTCCGGTTCTCCATCAGCAATTTCCCCTGCACCCAGGAGTGAGTGAAATTGCTGGAGCTGGTGGCGTAGATTAATTGCGACAGGGGATTGTAGGTCGGTGTCGATTCAGGGTTATCAAGACTTATAGCTACCATATCAGCCTGTTTGCCTACTTCCAGCGAACCTATTTCATTTTCCATGCCCAGAGCTTTAGCGGCATTTATGGTTGCGGCTTCAAGGCTGCTTTGAGCGTCAAGGCAGGTGGGGTCACCACTGCTACCTTTGGCTAGAAGAGACGCAAGTCGAATTTCAGAAAGCATGTCGAGGCGATTGTTACTGGCAGCACTATCCGTGCCCAGACAAAGATTTACCTCCTTATCGAGTAGTTTTTTCACCGGAGTGAAGCCGCTCGCGAGTTTCATATTAGAGCTGGGGCAGTGAACTACCGTGGTATTGGTCTGTTTTAGTAGATCTATCTCGTCGTCATTTAGCTGTGTCATATGCACACAGAGTGTGTTTGGCCCCAATACACCTAACTCGTGCAATCGTTGGATTGGTCTCACGCCATGCTCTTTGACTGACTCAGAAACCTCGAACTCTGTTTCATGCAAGTGTACTTGAATAGATAGCTCTAACTCATTGTTATATTTAACTATATTCTTAAATGTTTCGTCGGAAACTGTGTAGGGAGCATGAGGTGCAAAGGTAATTTTAATCAGAGAGTTTTGGCGATAGTTGTCGTATAAATCCAAGCCCTTCTGCAAGTACTCGGCGGCATCTTTAGCCCAGTTGGAGGGGAATTCCAGTACAGGTATTCCGATTTGCGCTCTTATTCCGGTCTCTAAAGCCGCTTCAACGGCAGATTCTGGAAAGAAATACTGGTCTGTGAAGCTGGTGGTTCCGCTCATTAGCATTTCTGCGATAGCGAGCAGAGTGCCGTCTTTCACAAAGTCAGCATCCACCCATTTTGCCTCAGCGGGCCAGATTTCGTCTTGCAGCCACTGCATGAGCGGCAGATCATCGGCATAGCCGCGCAAGAGCGTCATCGCGGCGTGGCCATGCATATTGATTAGGCCAGGTATTAACAAATGGTCTTTTAGCTCGTACCTGGGCAGCCCTTGATACTTTTGCTCAGCATCAATGGCAGGCAGTATTTCCGAGATTTTGCCGGACTGAACTACCAGAGAATGGTTTTCCAGTAATTTACCCCGTGGCACAACTGGGATGATCCAGCGTGGCGAAACAATAAAATTGGTTGGGGCTTTCATGAGGTTAATTGACCTGTGGTTTACAGATAATCACTTAGAGGAGGGCAGGTGCAGATCAAATTGCGATCGCCCAATACGTTGTCGATACGGTTTACTGCGGGCCAGTATTTATGCTGACTTTGGTACGGGCTGGGTTTGACAGCCTGCTCGCGGCTGTAACAGTGTTTCCAGTCTGTATCCGTCAAGTCATCCAGAGTATGGGGTGCATTGACCAGGGGATTATCATTCAAGGGCCACTCTTCAGATTCCACCTTGGCAATCTCTGCGCGAATGCTGAGCATGGCTTCACAGAAACGTTCAATCTCCGCGAGAGATTCTGATTCTGTCGGTTCGATCATAAGAGTGCCTGGAACAGGGAATGACATGGTCGGCGCGTGGAAACCGTAGTCAACTAAGCGCTTCGCAATATCTTCTTCACTAATCCCTGATATGGCCTTAATCGGTCGTATATCGATAATACATTCATGGGCAACAAATCCGTTTTCCCCTCGGTAGAGCACTGGATAAGCATCCTCTAATCGGCGAGCGATATAGTTTGCGTTGAGTATGGCGATCTCTGAAGCCGCTTTTAGCCCTTCAGCGCCCATCATACGAATATACATCCAGGAAATTGGAAGTATCGAGGCAGAGCCCCAGTTTGCTGAAGAGACGCAGTCTCTATCAGAGCCTTCAGCCGATAAAGGGCCTGCACCGGGGTCTGAGGGCAGAAACTCGGCTAGATGCTGTTTAACCCCAATAGGGCCAACGCCCGGTCCACCACCGCCATGAGGTATGCAAAAGGTCTTGTGGAGGTTGAGATGAGAGACATCGCCTCCAAACTTACCCGGTTCGGCGAGGCCCACCATGGCATTGAGGTTGGCACCGTCGATGTAGACTTGCCCGCCGTTATCGTGAATGATTTTGCAAATATCTTGGATAGCAGTTTCAAATACCCCATGTGTCGAGGGGTAGGTGAGCATAGCAGCGGCGAGACTGTCGGCGTTTTGTTCTGCCTTAGTTTGCAGATCCTGAATATCAACATTGCCCTCATCGTCACAGGCAACCACCACGACCTGCATTCCTGCCATTTGGGCACTGGCTGGGTTAGTACCGTGAGCAGATTCGGGAATAAGGCAAATATTGCGATTTTCACCGCGGCTCTGATGATAAGCCGCAATGGCCAGCAAGCCGGCATACTCTCCCTGAGAGCCAGCGTTCGGCTGCAGCGAAACGGCGTCGTATCCTGTGCAGGCGCAAAGCATTTGCTCCATCTGTTCGATCATCTGGCGATAGCCCCTCGATTGCTCCTCTGGAGCAAAGGGGTGGATCTGGGAAAAATTGGGCCAGGTGATAGGTGTCATTTCTGCTGCGGC
>Ga0209557_1001127_pt1 | contig 15133 bp, 11 predicted proteins | sample SaaInlV_120m_DNA_4_FD_184672 | JGI IMG/M metagenome (GOLD analysis project Ga0209557, IMG submission 184672) | Marine microbial communities from expanding oxygen minimum zones in the Saanich Inlet - Saanich Inlet SI074_LV_10m_DNA (SPAdes) (version 2) | ecosystem: Environmental > Aquatic > Marine... | reverse complement strand
AAGCACGACAGCAGCCTCTCTCTCGTCTTTTGTTGAATTGCGCTATGCAGTTTCTTGTCGCTAACTCCGGAGGCACAAAAAAGGCCCCCAAATTGGGAGCCTTTTTCGTATCTGGCGGACCGGACGTCCGCCACTGGTTGATAGCAGTATGTCCATATTTGTCCATTATCTTTTCCTTTATAGGCTGTATATATGGGCTATAAGATGAATATTGTCCATAGCGGTATTCTAACTTACATCGTTGTCCGGTAATATGGTGGTACAAAATATGGTATCAAATGATGAATACAAAAAAACTCACGGCTAAAGAAGTTGAGCATTTATCGAAGGCTGGTAGGCATCCTATTGGTGAAGGCCTATACCTGAACATAACAGGCTCCGGCACAAAGAGCTGGCTATTCCGTTATCAGCTAAACGGGAAAAGGCGTTGGGCGGGCCTAGGCACTTACAGCGTGAAATCCAACACACTAGCAATCGCTCGCAATCGAGTCGCTGAAATGAAGTTCCTCATCCACGAGAATAAAGACCCAATTGAAGCAAAGCGCAAAGACCAGGACGCAAAGATTCAAGCCACCGCGTTAGCTGAAAAGGAAAGTAAACTTAAGTCGATGACGTTTAAGCGTTGCGCTCTGGACTACATGGCTAGAATGGACCCCCAGTGGTCAAATCCGAAACACAGGGCCCAATGGAGACAGACGTTATCTGACTACGCTTATCCATACATTGGGGATATGCCGGTCGGCGATATAGCTTTAGAAGATGTGCGAAAGTGCTTAGACCCGATATGGTTTGATAAGACGGAAACTGCTAAGCGTGTTCGTCAGCGAATTGAAGCAGTTATAGCGTTTGCAATCGTTCATAGCTATCGCGACTCCAGTAATCCGGCAATATGGAATAGCTTGCTAGATAAGATCTATCCAACCCCGGAGAATATAAAAGCTAGTAGGCACGCTGAAAATGGCAGTGACGGACATCTTAATGCCCTGCCCTACAGTGAGCTTCCCGCTTTTATGAAAACGCTTAAGCAGATGGATGGAATGGCTGCAGTGGCTCTTCGGTTCACAATCTTGACTGCATCTAGAACTAAGCCTATTAGGTTTGCACAGTGGAGTGAGTTCGATCTGAAAAAGAAAGAATGGAGAGTTCCAGCGATACACATGAAGGGAAAGAAAGAGTTCCGCGTCGCATTATCAAAAGCAGCGATTGAGCTTATCGAAGAGTTGCCTAATCAAGAAAAGTACGTTTTCCCGAATGATAGAAGTGAGAAGCCTATGAGTGAGAACGCAATGCTCGCTGTGCTTAAGCGAATGGAGCGGAGCGATGTCACGGTACATGGCTTTAGAAGTACGTTTCGAGACTACATAGGCGAGGAAACTGGATACCCCTATCGAGTTGCAGAGTTTGCTTTAGCTCATGGTATCTCTGATGCTACTGAGAAGGCCTACGCCAGAGGTGATATGCTTCAGAAGCGTTTTAAGATGATGAATGACTGGGCTATTTTCTGCGATTCAAAACTGAAGGACGCAGGGAGCGAATAGATGGCAGATCCACGTGAGCTGCCTAAGAGTCAAAGCTAAGCGTAAAAGAGGTTGTTGAAGAGTTTGGCTGCACAGAAACTGATGTTAGGGACCTCTTGGCTGGAGGGAGGCTAAGATATGGCGTGGCTACGCGGGAAATTGATTTTCATGCATTGATCTCTCTATTTGATATTTATCACCTGCCTCAGGTAGCTAGTTTTAGGCATATCAAAGCGCCTCGTTCAGTTCTTTCATTTTCCTGATTAGTGTAGTTATTTCCCTTCGCTGGCTGATAGCTTCTCTGGTCCACTGCCCCGTTGTAATTGGCCTGCCCTTGCTTTTGCCACCATGGAAACGGCAACGACCGTTTGCCATGGCAGGCTGACGGCATGGCTTACCTGTGCGCTTTGATTTCGCACCACATTTTTTCACGTTTTCGAATGGGACAAGGGGTTTCCTCATTTTTCTTTTTTTACCCTCCCCTCAAGGTTAACGTCGCCAATGATTGCCTGCGCGCCTGATTCAACCTGAACATGCTGGTGCTCAACTGTGATCTTTTGCTGCCCTTTGCCCCTGTGCTTATCCAGGGCAGTCGCGGCATTGGTAAAAGCATTCATAAGCTTTGTGGCGTGCCGCAGGTTCATGTCCCTGCCAGCAAGCGACTGAGAGCTAGCTGCCGCCCGCCTGGAGCAATCCATCGCCATGTTATGTAGGGCTATCATCTGCGCAGCCATCATGCCTTCAATGGCATTCATAGGGTCGATACTGTCCATAAGTGCGACAACTGGCTGTATCCTTGCTGCTGGGGTTGCACTTATTGCGCGTCCATCACTATGCATGGCTTGGCTGAGTAAAAGGTTTTCAACACTCTGCGATTCAACTCCGCATATCCTGTGATCGGTTTCAATTCGCACATCCCCCGCTGTCCCTTCGCTAACCGTTGGGGGCTGACGTTTATCCCTCGGCAATACGGGACAGGTCGTTTTTGGCTCTTCCAAAGCCTTCAACTTCGTTTCTTCTTCTGCACGTGTTTTCATTTCATCAACTCACAGTCCAAATCAGCAAGCGCATCAAGATCAATGTCCGCCGGGGTTGTCTATTCCACAATTACATAAAAACTTACCAGCTTTTCTTTTTTACAATTGCTGCACTTTTTCATTTTTCGTCTTAGATTTAACTGCGACATATCGACCGCGATTGCTTGTGACACAAAAACCCCTATCTAAAGATAGGGGGTTTTTTAGTGTGTGTCACAAAAAGCATCTTTTCGCCCCCCTTCCGAATGTCACATAATGTCACAGGCTTGTAAGTTATTGATAAATATAAACAATGTTGTGACAGTGTAAAAATGTCACAAAATGTCACAATGTCACGCAATTCTATATCGATTTTTTCCGATATGCTTAAAAATCGTAAACCATTGTTTTTATTATCAATTGTTGTGACATTTATTTTGTCCAAGTGTCACGCACTTTTGACAAATTTTACAGTTTTAAGACCGCCAAAGTAGAGGCAAAAACAGGCTCAATTACGACAAAACCAGAGCCATTTTCGCTCACTATTCCGCCATCAATTAGTGCTTCCTTTGTCCTTTGGAATGCTTTTCTGGTGGCGGTGGCCGTTGGCCCATGATGCGCTTTCGAGAAGAAATCGCGCCATGCTGAAACGGTTAAATAAGGTTTTCCGTCCATCATATCGCCCATTTCAATAAAGGATTCTTGGAAGGATTTGCGCGCATCTGTCACCGATTTACTTTCAACAACGTCTGGCTGATAACCTTCGTCCTGAGAAATAACCGCACTAGATACCGCCTCGCCATCCTCATCGACCCAAGGTAATTCGACCGACATTAGGCGCATATATAAGGGCGGGGAAATTTCCGCATCTTTAGATTTACGCTGTATTAGCTCGATCGGCTTTTCTTCATTACCAGGAACCACGCTGATTTCTATATCTAACGCCCCGCGCCATGCACTCGACCCTCTAGCCCTATGCTGAGTCTCATCGTTTACGCCTGTATGGTGAACAAGCAATACACTGGCCCCAAACTCCCTTTGAAGGTTAGCGCAAGCGTCTAGCATGGTTTTAGCGTCCTGTGCGCTGTTTTCATCACCCAACAAGAATCGGTGCAGGGTATCGACTACTATTAATACCGGCTTCTCAGGCAATGAAGCAATCGCCTCGCGGGTTTTCTGGTAGCCGTCCGGCGTATTTAGGTCGGTTCCCGATTTGGATAGCCATATATTCAATTTTTTAATGCGATTAAACAGCTTCCAAGCGGCTATCCGTCCCTTTAGCCCGTGATGGCCCTCGCCCGCCAGATAGACCACCGAGCCTCCGTGAACCTTGTTATCGCACCATTCTGTTTTGCTTGATGCTATATGAAGGCACATATCCAAAACGGCGAAGGTCTTGCCGCCGCCGCTAGGCCCGTGAACCATTATTAAAGCATCGCGTTGTAAATGGTGCTTGATTAGCCAGCGTATGGGTGCGGGTTCGCCACAAAAATCATCTGCGGGTATTAGCCACAGCTTATCTTCCGCATTGGCGCGCCCGCTAGGAACATAACCACTCATTGCATGACTTGTAGCGGCCTGATATCGGCCTTCACTGCTGCTGTTCACCATCCAGGGCGGATTTTTTCGTTCCAGCGGGCCCATATCAAGCTTTCATCTGTGGGGCGGTATCAATGAAATGCTGAACATCACTTGCACGCCATACGGTCGTTCGTTTGCCTAAATGTAGTGCCTCTGGTGCATAACCTTCTGCTACCCAGCTCCACCAGGTACTTTTGCTAACACCCACGGCATTCAAAACAGCGGGCAGGCGCATCAGGGTATCTTTTAGGTAAGGGGGTTGTTTCGGATTGTTTTCCATTTTCTCGGTCTCCATCGGATTTCATACAATGATAGAGATGTTGAGCTGGCGTGGCACCGCAACTGCGAAGGCGCCTACCGCAGTTGCGGTATGGGTATTAGTTTGACGCCAAAAGCTCCTGTTTGGCCTTTGCGAACTTCTCTTCTAAGTTTCTTTTAGAAACACCGGGTTTCTTTCCATGAGATACAAGAATTTTTTGGATGATATCTGCTTGGCTTTTGAAGACAGAGTAGCTCTGGCCACCAGGTGATTTATCAAGGAACAGTTCTAGCATTGAGCCAATAATGTTTAGGTAGGTGGTTTCTGACCGGAGGTTAATTGCGACAGTGTTTTGCAATGTCTGCGCTTCAACTTCATCGCTGACCGACTTGGCCCATAGTAAAAATGATACGCGCTCAACAAGAATCAATTTACGTGAGTAGAGCTCATACAGTGAATCAGAAAAAGTTTTATCGTCACTTCTCCGATACTTGACCTCACCTCGATCCAGCGCGCTCAAAAGTGCATTCTTCCTAGCGTCCATGCAGCTCGGACTGCCGTCACACCACCTTTGAATGGCGTCATCCACAGGAAAATAATCTGCTAGATCCCAAATTGCGTTACAGGTCTTATTAATAAACATAGGAGTATTTCTCTTGCTACTATTGATACGATGGACGATAAGGGATCCAAATGTACTTTTCAGGACTTTTTTCCCTTTCATAGATACTGAGTTCGCTCGGCCTTCATCTCCACGCTACGTCCTGTGGAGGTGGGTCGGGTGATCTGGAAGACGTTTGGCCTCTACTCGCCTTCCGTGTGAGCCAAAAAATAGACAGCTATATATTTGATGGTGGATACTAGACGGCAGCTTAGGCTACTTGCCTAGTCTGTGTGATTCTAACGATTTAAAAAAGTGACAGGAGTTTTTTTGTGAAGACATTTTTATTTATATGTGCAGCTTCATTGGCAACGATTTCTAATCTAGCGGTTGCTCAAACAGAGGGGCCCTTTGGCTTCATAATTGGGACCTCTATAGACGCGTATGATTGCGAAGATTCGGGTTCTAGCGGCCTCTACAATTGTAGGGCAAATAACCCTCATCCCGCCTTTGAAGCCTACGGGGTAAAAGCCAGTCCTTCTCATGGCATATGCTGGATCAAAGCCGTTGGAATTGATATATCCGATAGTGGCAGAGGTTCCTCCACTAAATCAAAAACAGATGAGATTGCCGCCCAGATAGCTTCCGCATATGGTGATTGGACGGGTACGTACGATTTTCTGTCAGTTGGGTCTATTTGGGATGAATCCGATGAATGGCTGATGGGAATAGTTCAAAAAGATCGGTACTACGCCTTTACATGGGGTGTTGATGACGGGTTTCAGCCTCAAAAAAATATAACGTCTATTTATGTGGCATCCGGCGCTACGCGGTCTAACACCGGGTACGTTGGCGCTGAGTTCGGAGGTTTTAACAAGGCGGAGTGTGAAGCTGAGATAGCCGCAGAACAATCTAGCGTCTTTTAGCAAGATATGGTTTTAACCCCTACGATGCGTCGAAGTGTTTTGAGTCTAGTTACGAGGAATGCAGCTAGAGTAGAAACCTTCGTGCGCGCCCTGCTCCGATGCCCCCACAATATCGGATAAATCTATCGTATCGTCCCGCGTATTTTTACTTATTCCCTGCGCCGCTTTAAGTTCGCGCGTCAAGATACTCATAATTAAAGACAGGCATATTTGGAAAAACATTTTTCAACGCAGCTACCAATCTAGTTTTGACAGCTTCGCTAGAGACGATTGTCTGATCGACATGTTCTATCATGTCGTTAGTCGACTGATGTAGATTCACGAAGATTCGATCTCCAATAACATCGATTCTTCAACACGGAACTCAGATTCGGGATAGCTAAAATCCAATATAGGCCTCATTGAAATTTCTTTGAATTGATCATTTCGATGCGGATCGATGCTACCTCTTTGGAATTGCTTTAATGCAGAGCTTCTCTCATAGAGTGCAAATAAAATATTGTTAGCGCCCTCTAGGTATGCCTTTTTATCCATGCGGATTTTTTGTTATCTTCAAGTTTATATGCAGTCCATGCGCCAATAAAAGCTGCTACCAGAGTGGAAATAGCTGGGACCAAAGTGGTGACGTGAGTAGTTGCTAGAATTCCAGCAGCCAAACCAACAACAACGGAAAAAATGACGGTCGTCAATTTTATTTCATTGATCGAGGGGGATATGTTCATAACTCTAGCGATTCGACCCAAGACCTAAACGTTGTAAGTGTTTTATCATGACGGCGATTCAATTTAAAAGTGTTGCAGATGAAGTCAACAGGATCGGATGGATTCTTTTCGATAGCTTCTCTTGCTAGACCCAAGGCTTCAGGATAAGCAATCTCACTCCAGTCTCGATCATATCCAAATGGATCAAGTCCTCGCCATGGGATTTCACTAGTGATGTCATCGGGCGAAGCCCAGACTACTTGTCTATGCTCGCCATCTCTCCAGACTCCCGCCCAAGGCTTGATAATTGTGTAAATATGACTTCGTTGTTTTTCACTGGTCCGACTGAGCCCATGCAGATTCGCCATTTCAAGCGCCAATGCTTTGAAAGTAATACAAGGCCTTTCCGTTAATATTTGCTTAGCTAACTCTTTCAAGGTTGATTCGTAGTCTGCGTCAAAATAACGTTGGACGTCGTACTGAACAGCTTGCGCTTGAATATTTGACAGCTTTTCCATCATGTTGACCGTCGGAGTGTCTTCCTGATCGCGTTCGGAGCGTTCATGATCTTCGGCAAGTATTTCTTCCAACCTATGGTGAATTTTATCTATGGCGCCATCAGGATCCTGAAAATAGTCTGTTGACCATAAGCGTACAAGTCGCCAGCCTAGGTTTTCTAGGACCATCTGGCGGACACGATCTCTATCGCGTGCAGAGGGCGAGCCATGATATGTGGCGCCATCACACTCTATACCGGCCATAAAAGCCCCTGGCTTGTCAGGGTGGATTACACCAAGATCTACACGAAACTTGCTTACACCGATCTGGGTTTGCACCTTCCAGCCCTTGTCGCGCAATGCGAATGCTACAGCTTGCTCAAAATCACTATCGAATTGATCAATCCCGTAATCTGCGGTCGCTTGCTCAGCTAGTGCGATCGGGCCTTTCTCTGCGAATTCTATGTAGTGCTTAAGGTGCTCAACGGCCATCGCTGAAGTTCGGCTCAAATCGATCATGCTTGAATCAAAGCTGGCGAATAAATGTACTTCTGTTGTTGCACGGGTAATGGCTACATTTAGACGACGCTCGCCACCTGATTTATTCAATGGTCCAAAATTCATGGACATTGTTTTTCCACCTAGTTCAGTTGGTCCGTAGCCCATGCTGAATAAAATCACATCGCGCTCGTCTCCTTGCACCGATTCCAAGTTTTTGATGAATACGGGGTCGTACTCGTCTGCTGCCTGGAAGAAAACTTCTATGGATGGATCCTGTCGACGGGCGTCGTCTAGAAGGTCCTCAATCGTGCGTTGTTGTTCACTGTTGAGCGTCACAATACCTAGCGTAAGATGATTCCGCCTTGGATCGAGCAAGTGATGAAGCACTTTTGCAACTACGGCTTTGGCTTCAATTGGGTTATTCCGGCCTTTCCCTTTGGTATAAACACCATCAACTCTATGAAGCGTAACTGCAGACTCTTTAGTATCTGATGAGGGGTAAGTGATTAAAGAATTTTGGTAATACTTGCTGTTTGAAAATGCTATTAGTGTTTCGTGCCGGCTCCGATAATGCCCCATCAAGCGCAGGTGAGGCAATCGCGCGGCTAAGGCCTGATCTAAAATTGACTCCAAGTCTTCCTCGTCAGGATCGTCAACATCGACGGCCTTGTTAAAGTAGTTACTCGGGGGCATTTGTTTTGGATCGCCTACAACAATGACATTTTTGCCTCTGGCAATTGCACCTATAGAGTCCCATGTGGTCATCTGTGAGGCCTCATCAAAAATCACCAAGTCAAAACCAGCAAAGTTCGATGGCAAGAACTGAGCAACAGACAAAGGAGACATCATCATGCAAGGACAAAGCTCCAACAACCTGCCCCCCATTTCATTAAATAAGGTCCGAACTGGCTTGTGTCTTGTTTTTTTCTGCAACTCTCTAGAGAGAACAGAAAAGTCTTTGGCATTTTCTTTGCTGCTAATATCGGGCACTGATTTAGCCGTAATAGCGGCAATATATTGACCAGTAGTTTTGGCTACTTCTGCATCAATTTTTCGAAACTCTTGGATTAATTTTTCATGCTCTGTAGCTTTGAACTTCCGCAAAATATTGTCATTGTCGATCAACTGGGGAGCTAACCAGATACAAAATGCTGTTATAAATTGATCTTCTGTATCGTCGATTAGAATCTCTTTTGCTTCTAGTGCTTTCGTTAACGCACTTAGCTTGCACTGATTTGCTTGGTCTCGTGCTGCGACCCATTCAACCCAAGGTTTGATTTTTTGCGATGTATTCAATATCTCATCGACCGCGGCAGTTGTAGCGGCATAACTTTGAATCGGATCCATCTCGACACCCAACTGGCTAAGCTCGCTTATGACATTATTTAGCTTGTTATATTGATCCTTGAACGCTTGCTTCCTTGACACCAATTTACTCGTATCAAGAAAATCACGACCGTCAATCAATTTGGTACGGATAGTCCCAATTATTTCTGCAGGATCGTCGACTAAGGACACGGCACGTTGAACCAACTGCTTCGCATTCTCGCCCTCTATAAGTTTGGTGTTTAAGTGATCGGGAGATGTGCTCCAGCCCATCCATATCCCATCTGTTTCTAATACTGGAATGACCGCGTTTATTTTATCAATCAGCTGTTTGGAGTCTTGGATCTTTAATAACAAGCCTGACTCTTTGATTTTTTGATAACCAAGTCGTTTTGCTGCTTTGTTTATCTTCTTCATTACAAAGAAAGATTTGAGCCAATTTGGCTCAGCATCTCTACTTATGGCTAGCCATTCTTCAATCGGTGTTTGGCTGATATTTTGAGCACTGGCGCCGTGTCCTATAACAATTAGCTGGGAATCAAACAGCGATTTAAACTCAACTAGGTCTCGAAGGTTTGAGAGGCGTTCTACAACGCCGGATTGAAGTGCGTACCCAAGTGGAATCTTCTGCGCTTGCTCAATTAGCTTACCCAAATCACCAATTTTGGCAGCATCCTCAATTGTGAATTGACGAAGGGGGATATTTATCTCTTGCGCAAAATCACTTAGGGCGTCGAGAAACGGAGTAGTTATTTGTTGGTAGTCATTCAATAATTGAACAACTTGTGACTGCCATGCGTTCGACCATTCTTTAGCGCGAATAATACGAAATGAATATGCCTCTAGATCTTCAATGTCCTGATATGCGATCGAAAGCTTTTGGACGACACCTTTAAGTTTTTCTAGCTCACTTTCAGTTTGAATTGGAGCTGCTTCAAAGCCCAGGCCCCATCCTAGGTTCAGATGATGTTTCTGGAAGAGTGCAATACGCGAAATTGCTTCCCTTGGTGATACACCATATTGGCTCTTCTTATGCAAAGCCTTGACGAAATCATTTAAGTGATCACGCCGATTACGCAGAAGCTGTGCCCTTTCTAGCCACTCTGTCGTATCTCTCTCGACTCGCATGGTGACCGCAGATCTGAGTTGCTCCAACACCGCCTTTTTGTTGGCTTTGTTGCTATGCATTTCAAGACATAAATGATTTAAACCAACTTTTTGAATACGGCGATTAACTACTTCAAGAGCTGCTATTTTTTCTGCAACAAATAACACTTTACGACCAATGGCTAAATTGTGGCAGATTATATTTGCGATGGTTTCAGATTTGCCCGTACCAGGTGGCCCTTCTAGCACGAAATCTTGAGGCCTCCCAGAAGCCTCAACGGCTATAAGTTGCGAACTGTCGCAGTTTAGAGGGGTGAATATCTTATCTGGATCGATTTTCTGATCTACTTGATCTTGCAGCACAAACTCCGCATTTTGCTGATATGCATCATGAGGATTATCAACTAGATGTTCAACGAATGGGTTCTGTTTTAGGTCTTCAATGCGGTCTCGCAAGTCATTCCACATTAGGTATTTAGCAAACGAAAACGCTGAAACGACACACTCTTCAACTACTTCGAATCCGGGTTGCTCCATAACCGCCCGGCGCACGAAATCCCAGATCCCTTCAACGTCAACACCAGAGTCATCTTCTGGCAATGCCTCTCTGAATCGATTGAGGTCAATGTCGTGTTCGATCTGTAAGAACTCAATGAGTGTTAAATTGAATATTGGTTGCTCATCACTAAGCTGTTTAAGGCGAATTGGAGCACGTGCACTGGTGCGGATTAGCTGGACCGGCAAAAGGATTAGTGGTGCTTTATATGCCTTGTCGTCGCTGGGGTTTTCTTTCCATCGCAACATTCCTATGGCTAGATATAGGGTATTGGCTCCGCCTTCTTCAAGATCGTTTTTTGCTTTTCTTAAGAGGCTAATTGCCGAGTTGTCTAATTTTTTCTGGGGCATGTTGGCAATCAGCGTCCCCTTGCCGAGCTGCTCTATTGCGTAGTCGCGGTGCAAATCGTTGCCCGTTTGTAGGCGAAAAAACTCACCACTGCGTCCTTCTACTTCGATGGGGCTTGAGTCGGACGACATAAATCTAAATTGAACGCCTTCTGCGAGACGATCTTCCAACTCCCCAATATCTGGACAATATATACGGATACCGGCTGAACGATCTTTAAACGATAACAATGAATTTCGTTTCGATAGATCAAGTAATTTTCTCTGCCAGGTATCAATTCGAGTCTCTGGTGTCTCTTCTTCAACTATTTCGTCTGCCCGAACTGGAGGAAGTGGCGGTGGCGCGCTAAGAGATTTGGTTTGTAGGATTTCTGACTCTGTTTCCTCACGCTTTTGTTCTAGCGTAGACAAAGGCTTTATTTGGCGCGATCTGGCTTGCTTTACATCAATGGCATAAACAAAGTCTTCTTCTTTGTCTTCGGAGACTAAGCTGCGGCCTTGTTCGCAAGCTTGTTCAAAGGTTACAAAATCAGAGTTGGAAACTAAGGTCGTTTCAAATATCACCAAGTCACGCGCATCTACTCGTTTTCTGAGATCCATGGGATCATCGGTAGTTAGCAATGGAGAGCTGGTATCGACTAACCACACACCCACAAAAGCATGCCCCCTCGTCAATGCGATCAACGTGTTTAGCCCCATCAGCTCAAGGCAGCTAGCAAAAAGCAAAGACAAATCCAAACACGCTGCGATCTTGGTCGTGCTAATGTCTTGGGCTAGACGAACTAATTGACCGTTGTGAGCGAAGCTTGGAGGTGGAGATACATATGCAATCTTTTGAGAAGAGATTACATTCCACAATGCCGCAGCCATTAGGTAAGGCTTTTCTCGGGTATTAGACTGATAGCCATCAGCAGTACGCCCATAGCCATTTGATTCCAATACTTCGGTAACTTGCTTTACTAACGATTCAACGTATACGCCATTTGGTTTAACAAACGCGGCCAAAAGCTCAGCCTGTCTAGTCTCTCCACCCCAAAAGTTTGCTGGTAGAACATTGATTACTTCTGTTTGTTTTAGATAAATTTTGGATGAATCGTTTCGATCATGAACAGTAAAAGTGAAAGATAGTTGAACTTCGTCGCTGAGGTCGAATAAGTAACTATGTGGAAAGATCAGGCCCCTATCCTGCAAAGTGATGTATTGCCCTGAGCTTATTTGGCCAATTTCCCACTCTTGGGCAACGATGATGTCATTTTCGCAAGTTAGAGTAACAACCAAGTCGCGGATGGTTGTTGGCGCTTTATCGGCGTTTTCTTGATGGATAAGTGAATGGAGCTTGATATCCCGAAATAAGGGATACGAATTCTGCTGAGCGGCTAAGGAAAATGTTGTCTGCCTAGTGCATTTTAGCTCCAATAAATGATCATCAATTGCAAAGTCCATTTACTATCCTTTGATTGTACCTAAGCTTGATACAAGTCAGCACATTTTGAATTGTTAATCCCAATATTAGCAGGATTGGAAACCTAAGGAAGCGTCAGTCGTGTATTGAAACTCTAGACCTGTCCAAAAGAACAGGTGAGCCATGCTTCAAACACTGCTCTAATCTGAGTTCGCTCGGCCTTCATCTCCACGCTACGTCCCTGTGGAGGTGGGTCGGGCGATTTGACCCCTAATTCAAATATTGTGGCTGATTCTGCCGCAGCTCTCCAGCGTCTCTTCATCATTATTCTCAAAAGATAGCTCATAGACCTCCTTCACAGAGACATACCTCGCTACATAGCCACAGAAGTCTACAAAGCTAAATTCAACACCTGCACCATCAGCACTCTTTCTAAGGTGGAGTTTGATTTATCTGTATCGGTGGACAGATGCGACACCGATATTGAATTCCTTTGCAATCTGAGGGTCGATTGCAGCCTGATTGATTGGACTGCACATAATATTTAGATATTATTAGGTCAAAGACACAAAGGGAGTTGATGATGAAACGATTACTTGTACTCCCAATAATTCTATTAACTGCCTGCGGAAGTTCTCCTGAAGAAAAGAAAAAACAAGTCGATGATTTTTTCTCCTCTGTTTATGCATTACCTATTTCCCAACCCTGCGAAAATTTGAATGGATACCTAGATTTGCAGAAATTGGAGAAAGAGAATAACACCCAATATTATTCTGAAGTATCAAACCAAAAGATTGAACGATATTCACTGTTATGTCGTGAAAAACAAGATGCGGATAAACAGGCAATCGAAGAACAACGAATTAGTGAGGCAAAAGGATATCTTCATATTCTTGGTTATCAACCTGATGTCCAGACGACGAAATATGATTGCGACCCCTTCGGTATGGACGAGGATGAAAAAGAATACACCTGTCAAATCAGACGTTCTAATACTGACAGAGTAGTCTTTTTCAGTGACCCCTACACACAATCTATCGGGAAGATATTTCGATTTATTTTGATCGATAAAAACAAGATTTCTGATTTAGTCGACAAAGTGCATTCTCAGTTTGGTGATTCAGATGCGATGGGATCGAATGCCACCAACGAAAGTGATCTTTATTTAGATACGTTTTATGGGTGGGGAAATGTCAAACTAGAGAGGTTGGGAGGAGTTCTCTATTCCTTGGGCCCCAAATCGAGGACAGGAGTTTCTTTAAGATTTGACTTCAATCCTTGTGAAGATATGTGGTTTGTTGATTCTGATTGCAAAAAATACTTTGGTATAGAAGAAAATCCTGAAAAAGTAGTCGCAGTCTTCAGATTATTTGGAGATGACAACGAACTAAACGAATCCGCCCTCAGACAAAAACGAGACCCCAGAGAACCACAAGTTTACGACTCAGCCCCAACTGAAGACATTGATGAAATGACTTTATAAAATTTATTATTGGTTTAAATAGAGACCAGATTATGAAACGGATTATGTTATTAACAATATTCATTCTAACCGCCTGCGCAGGTGGACATAGATACAGTTGGGAAACACAACGGGTTGACCGCCAAGATGGAATCTATGGTGATTGGACAACTTCCAATCATAGTAATGAATTTAGTAATTGGACAAGTAGTAGAGTTCTTGGATCAGAGGGTGGACTCTTTTCGAATCAATCTTATATTGAAGTACAGTCCAGTCAACAAGCAAACATCTACGTTGGAATAAACATTGGTGACGCATACATTTGTGGGGACTACATTCGCACCAAAATGGCGTGGGCGTGGGACTATTCTGACGGTCAAGCAATTATTGAAGAGACCCGTCTAAACGTATCGGAAAATAACGAATCGTTAAAATTCTCGGACAGTTTTGAATGGGAACGTGAAAAAAATCGGTTTATCCATATGTTGAATATTTTCGATAAATTAACAATTCAATCTGAGGATACCTGTGGTGAGGTTACTATCGTTCGGTTTGACATCGAAGGCACTCATCATTTGACCACTACAGAAACGAGGTCAGATGGTATGACAAGTGTGGTCAGGTCAGAAAGTAATGTGTCCGATCATATTAAATATCATAAGAAGGGAGTATTCGGATTTGGATTCCAAAATTTAACTGATGACGCACGACGTTTATTGGACAGAGACACTGGAATAGAAGTTATTTCAGTAGCTAAGGGTTCACCCGTCGACAATGCAGGTTTATTGGTTGGAGACTATGTAATCTTTGTCGATAACAACCCCCTGAACAACGTGACAGAGAGTAGTAAAGTGTTTGACGAAGGTGATTACCGTGGACGTTCAAGATCAACATTAACTATTATTCGAGATGGTCAAACAAAAGAGATCGAAGTTGATCTTCAAGGTCTTGAGTAAGAGTCTCTGTTGTATTCAGGAGGGACTGTGGAGCAGGCTTGAAGAAGCAGTAGTGAGTAGAAGAGCGCTATGGGATAAACCACTTTATTAGAACGATTCCTCTTGTTTAGAATATCGCCCTATTTGCAACTTCACGTATGCCTTATCCTCATTCCAATAAGCCGCATTCCAGCCCCTTTTCCCGAGCGAGGCTATAAGGCGATTCCCTACTAGAGATGATTTACTTTCGCCCTCTACACGCTCGCAATTAACACGGGCATGTAGATCGCTCTCTTCAGTTAACTCGACCAATTTAATTACAACCCCGTCGATGATCATTCCGTTCTGTGGCGCCAAATGAGTAACGAATCTTTTGTGCAAAGTTATCAGGTCTCTATC
>Ga0209557_1001126_pt1 | contig 15140 bp, 15 predicted proteins | sample SaaInlV_120m_DNA_4_FD_184672 | JGI IMG/M metagenome (GOLD analysis project Ga0209557, IMG submission 184672) | Marine microbial communities from expanding oxygen minimum zones in the Saanich Inlet - Saanich Inlet SI074_LV_10m_DNA (SPAdes) (version 2) | ecosystem: Environmental > Aquatic > Marine... | reverse complement strand
TCTTCCACGTTACGGAGTGAGAGCGGAAACCGAACGTACAGCATCACAGCTAAGCGGATGATCTCTGGGCTCGTTTTAAAGTACCTGAATGGAGAGCGTTTATCATACGGCGAGGCTACGAAACCGCCCGCCCCGTCTCAAGTTAGTTTTGCCTGACAGTACCTACAAATACACCCTGCCCACTTCAACGTGTGGTTTTTTTGAATGAGTTGGCGTGTTCTTGACTGGACTATCGATCTTTACAATTTTGCTAGACTTATCTGAATTCTTGATGCTACTTAAGTCTTAATATCGGTTTATTAGTTAGAATGAAATGACTTATCCTCGCATAAAAATACGTGCACTTCAGGCTTTTGTAGCTGTGTTTGAAGAACAATCCTTCAGTCGGGCAGCTGAGCGGGAAAACACAACTCAATCGGGAATGTCTACACAAGTGAAGGAACTTGAACTAACCCTCGGCACTCAATTGCTAATTCGTGAGCGTAAGAAACTCATGCTAACTCCGGCCGGTAAGATCATCTACCGCGAGGGGCAAAGTATATTAAAAGCCTTGATGGCGACAGAAAAGTCCGTGAGCGAAATGCAAGGTGGAGTCGCGGGGCTGGTACGATTTGGCATGATCCCGTCGCTAACACGATCGGCTCTTATTCCCGCACTTGCACAGTTCAAATCAGAATTTCCGGATGTTGAGCTGTCGTTGCTGGAAGAGTATAGCTACTCGCTGATGCGCCGGGTCCTGGACGGTGAGCTTGATTTTGCGCTCGTGCCTTCGACAGACGTGCCGTCTGGGCTTACTGCGCGTTTTGTTGGCCGTGATCGTGAAATGCTTGTATCGAATGCAACATCTCACTCAGATCATGATCATATGATAGAAGTGCCACTTTCCTCCTTGCAAGGCGCCCGATTGATTGTTCCGTCGCGCTTAAATGTCCGGCGCAAACGGATTGATACGTTACTGAACACGCACGGAATTCATGTTGCTGAGCTTTTGGAAATGGACGGCATGTTGGTAACTCTCGAAATGATAGGCGCAACAGATTGGGTTGCAATCCTACCTTGGGCGATTTGTCATCGAGATCGATTAGGCGACGTGCGTCGCTTGAACCCGATCAAGGATCCGCCTATCAGCCTGGACTATGTCTTGGTTGAGAAAACAGAAGCCGCACAACCACAGGCCGCCCGCCTTCTTGTAGACTGTCTGATCCAGCATATTGCCAACATTCTGGCCGATAAAACTTCTGGTAACGATATAGGAAATCCCGAACCTCTGCATCAGAAAATATGATTCTGCGTCCCATGTTTTTGTGAAAAGGTAAAATACGCAACAATGGAGAACTTTGGCATGACCGTTGGCATTGTAGGCTTGGGAAATATGGGGCGGCCAATCGCGGAACACCTCAGCGAGGTGGGCGAAACACTCGTTCTTTGGAACCGAACCTCCAGCAAGGCCGAGGGGATTCCTAACAGCACGGTTATGAAATCGCCATGCGCTGTTGCTGAATCAGCCGACCTCGTGTTGTCCATTCTCGCAGATGATCGCGCCCTGCGAGCAGCTTATGATGGGCCCGGTGGGATTTTGGAAGCGAATCTTATTGGCAAGACGGTCATTGAGCTTTGCACCACCTCACCCGAAACAGTCATCGCGTTGGAACAGGCCGTAGAGGCCCGAGGTGGCCTATTCCTTGAATGTCCAGTTAGTGGTAATGTGGTCCCTGCCCGCTCTGGGCAATTGATGGGTTTGGCAGCTGGCAAACAGTCAGCGTTTGACAGTGCGCGCCCACTTTTGGACAAGATGACACGCAGGTTGGAATATCTAGGACCTACCGGGGCCGGTGCGGCGATGAAACTGGCCGTAAATCTTCCGTTGATGGTATACTGGAGCGCATTGGGTGAGGCTGCCAGTCTGGCCCTATCTAAAGGGATCGACCCAGCCCTCGTCTTTGATATCCTAACCGACAGTTCCGGCGCCATTGTTCCGGCCCAAAAACGTGTACCACCGATTTTGAAGATGATGACAGAGGGTGACCCCGGCGCGGTGGGCCTTAGCATGACCAACGGCGTGAAAGATTTGAAATTGATGTGTGACCTTGCCGAGAAAACGGGCGGGCCTTCTGGTGTGGTATCTGCAGCTCTCGCGATGGCACAGGCCGCTGCGGATGATGGTTGGGCAGACTATGATTGCTCCCTTGTCGGAGTTCATGCGCAAAAGGGTAAAAAGACATGATTGGCACGGCCTTGGTTGGTTTTGGCTGGTGGGGTCAGCATATTGCGAGACGTTTAAAGGACCATCCAGAATTCGATTTGCGCTGCGTTGTGGAACCCATGGTTAGCGCGCACGGGGACATCGCGGCCCTCGGCCTGACACCTGTTTCCAGTTATGATGATGCTATTTCCGATCAGACAGTAAAGGCGGTCATCCTAACCTCGCCCAACGATCTGCACGATATCCAGATCGCGCAGGCTGTGGATGCTGGAAAGCATGTATTCTGCGAAAAGCCACTTTCCCTTTCTGCCACCAATGCTCGTAAAAGCGTAGAAAGCTGTCGCGCTAGCGGACTTGTCCTTGGCATCGGCCATGAACGCAGATTTGAGCCCGCAATTCTAGCCCTGCGCAAACTGCTAGATGACGGCGCACTTGGAACGATCATGCACACGGAAATGGCGTTCAGTCATGACAAGCTGATTGGCCTGACGGCCGACAGTTGGCGGACCTCAAAGGCGTTTGCCCCAGCAGCGGGAATGACGCAGATGGGCATTCACCTTACCGATCTTCTGATCGCGTTCTATGGCCCTGTCGCGTCGCTACACGCCTTTACTGCCGACCGCAGTTTGGGTTGGGAAACGGGTGACGTTGTCACCGTCCAGTTGCAGTTCAAGGCAGGAATGACAGCGACCTTGCAGGCAATTCTGCACACCCCCCATTTCATTCGCACCCATGTATTTGGCAGCGAAATGTGGGTAGAGATTCGCAATGCGACGCACCCAGACACGCCGGGTGGCAAGTCCACGATGGAAAGATATCGCAGCATTGAGGATACCGAAACCGAGGTTTTTGACTGGACTGATAGTGTCACAGCTAACCTAGAAGCCTTTGGTGCGGCGATCCGTGGTGAGGCCGAATATCCTTATTCCGACTTCGAATTACTGCACAATATTAAGGTTTTAAACGCAATCATGCAGTCCGCCGAAACAGGGGAGGCAGTTCATCTTTAGGGCCATACACTGCTATCGGGATTCTCGATACTGACTATAACAAGCTATGAATTGACCTAAGTTAAAGCCCTCACCTACGCTCTGTGGAATATCAGGGGGATTGCATGCAAACCGGTCTAATACGCCATCGCATATTTGATGAGCTGCGTGACGCTATCATGTCGTGCGCGCTCCAGCCTGGGTCAGAATTGCGCGAAGGCGAGCTTGCACAGCAATATGGTGTTTCAAAATCTCCGATCCGCGATGCGCTTCAGAAGCTGGAATTTGAAGGTCTGGTGCAAATAGCATCACGGCAAGGCCACCGTGTCGTGCCCATCTCTGTCGGTGACGCGCATGACATCTTGGACCTGCGCGAAACATTAGAGCAGGCCGCCGTCAAGAAAATCGTGGCCGAAGCCGTAAACAAAGATCTTGAAACCCTGAACAAATTTCGCGTGACGGATATGGCAACATTGCGTTCCTTCGCCGCTTACAACCGCGATTTTCACGCCGAAATTTGCCGACTCGCGGGCAACGCCCGCCAATCGGCGGTTATGCAAAGCCTGATGGATAACTATGAGCGGCTTTGCATCGTGTCTTTGTCTTCACGCCGCCAGCAGGCTGCGGCTATGGCTGCCGCCCTCAAAGATCATAACGACATAATTGACGCGCTGCAGGCCCGCGATGGCCGCAAGGCCGCGCGCTTGTCCGGCAAGCACATTCGCAAATCGCAAAGCCAAATCATGCGTGGTCTCAACAGCCGCACCGTCGTTGGATAAAGGAATAGGCCACATCGTGATATATCAAGGTTACATTTCAGTTGGATCAAAATGGAGAGTGGGTCATGGTTAAGCATGAACAATCCATGGCTGCCGCAGGCGACGTTGTTGTGTCTGGTCTTAATGTCGGGAAAACCTTTGCTGCGGGCACCGTTGTTGCGTTGGAAAATGCAAATTTTGACATCAAGCGCGGATCGTTCGTGTCGTTGGTAGGCCCGTCCGGCTGTGGCAAGTCCACGTTGCTGCGATTGGTGTCTGGTCTGATCGAACCAACGTCAGGTGAAATCGAAGTCCACGGCACGCCTGTCAATGGCCCCCGCGCCGATATCAGCATGATGTTCCAGAAGGCGACGCTGCTTGACTGGCGAACGTCGTTGGAAAACGTGCTTTTACCAACTGAAATCAACGGAACACCTTCTAAGGCCGACAAGAACCGCGCCTTAGATCTCTTAAAGCTTGTCGGGCTTGAGGACTTTGCGTTTTCGTTCCCCGCACAACTGTCTGGCGGCATGCAACAACGCGTTGCCTTGGCACGCCTCTTGCAAACCGGAGCGGATATTTTGTTGCTTGATGAGCCATTTGGCGCGTTGGATGAATTTACCCGTGAACATTTAAATACCGAACTAATGCGCATCGTGGCCGAGGTCAGGGCGACGGCCATTTTTGTTACCCACAATATAACAGAGGCCATTTTCCTTGCCGATCAAGTTGTTGTTATGACATCGCGGCCCGGTCGCATGGCCAAGATTATTAATGTGGATCTTGAACGCCCACGTCCGCTTTCAATCCAGACATCCGTTGAATTTAACAAGCTGGTGGAAGACGTTCGCGAAACATTAGGGGCCGTATAATGGCCGTGCAAGACGCCACTTCTGAAGCCCTTGTCGACACATTAGAGCGCAGCTTGCGCAATCGTCGTATCGCCAAGCATGTTGGTATCTTTTTGACGTTGACCCTCCTGTGGGAACTCGGCTCTCGGATGGGATGGCTTGACCCGCTGTTTTATCCCCGTCCCTCCAACATCATACGCTCTTTCTGGCTGATCTATTTCCAAAATGCGAACGTTTGGTTTCACTTGTATTCAACCATTAGTCTTGTCATCCTAGGCTGGGTTCTCGGATCTATGCTTGGCATCGGTCTTGGCGCGCTCGTCGGCTTTAATACGGTGATCCGCCGCTTCCTGAAACCCTATGTCATCGTGCTAGAAGCGACGCCGCGTATTGCGGTGGCCCCGTTGCTGATCGCGGCCCTCGGGTTTGGTGTAAATTCTAAATTGGCGATCATAATGTTGGTTTGCTTTTTTGCGCCTTTCATCAACACCCTGTCTGGCGTCATTAATGTAAACGAAGAACGGTTAGAACTTTTCAGATCCATGCGCGCTTCAAAGACCCAAATTCTGCGCAAGCTGGTGCTGCCAGATGCAATTCCCGTAATTATGGCTGGCGAACGCCTCGCACTGACCGCCGCCTTGTCTGGTGCATTGGTTGCGGAATTTATCCAGCGCGACAAGGGGATCGGTTCACTGATCCTCGTGTATACGCGTAACCTAAACATGGCATCGGCCTTTGCTTGCATTTTCACCCTGACGATCATCGGCTTCCTGATTTTCAAAGGTATGGAAAAACTCGATCACTATATCGCCTACTGGAAGTACGAAGGCGGGCGGGAACGGATGAGCGCAAAACGCAAACGCACGATGGTGGAACCATGAGCATGTCTGATCAGCCGATCCCTCTGTCTGGCCGCATTCTGGACATTGGTGTCCGGTTCCTACCCCATCTTGTGCTGTTCGCAGTCATCATCGGCGCATGGGAAATCTCGGTTGCTACAGGTTTAATTACATCCATCATCATTCCCCGCCCCAGTGCAATATGGAGTGCAATTGTTGAGCTATACATCACCGAAGGCACGATCTATCGGCATTTTTTCATCACCCTAACTGAGGCCGTGGTCGGTTTTGCGATTGGTGCAGGTGTAGCCGTAAGTCTTGCGATTGCATCATCCCTTTGGGACCCTTTCCGCCGGTATGTCACGCCCTATGCCGTTGTGCTGAACGTAACCCCCGGCATCGCATTGACCCCCGTGATTATCGCTTGGTTCGGCTACGGGATGGGATCAAAAATCGCACTGGCAGCGATCATTTCATTCTTTCCGATCTTTGTGAACACCTTGACAGGTCTGGTTCAGGTCGATGAAGACCGCGAAGAATTGTTTAATTCCCTCGGCGCGTCCAACGTTCAAGTATTTCGTAAACTGAGAGCCCCCGCGGCCCTTCCGCTGATGTTCGCGGGTTTCAAGATTGGCCTGACGACAGCCTTAATTGGCGCGGTCGTCGCGGAATTTGCGCAAGCCACCGATGGCGTCGGTGTCCTGATGAGCCGCTTTTCGTTCCAACTGAACATGGCAGCGTCACTGGCGACGCTTCTGAGCATGACGGTGATTGGTCTGATCTTATTTTATTCAATGGAGTTTCTCGACGACCGGATTGTGTTCTGGCGTCGTGAGTCCCGGCGCGCGGCTGCGTCCCGCGCACGGGCACGTACCTGGGCCGCCCAGGCGAAGAAATGACGCGCACAAATGACTTTTCTAGGAGGAAAGCAAATGAAGATGTTTAAAGTAACGATGCTGTCAACGGCTGTAGCTCTTGCCGCGTTGCCAAGCGTAAGTTTCGCGCAGGACACCGTAATCAGCGTAATCAAACCAACCCCTCGCTCTGCGGTGTTTTTCCCGCTCGTTGTTGGCGAAGCGCTTGGGTATTTCGAAGACGAAGGTATCACGGTCAACCTGCTGCCTTCTGACACATCAATTCCGTATGTGGCATTCATTCAAAACGGTCAGGCTGATCTGGCAATGCTGGACCCCAACGAGACGATCAATGCTATCAATGCAGGGGCCAACATCAATACTGTATACGAAGTGATGCAGAACGCACCTGAAGGCATCGCAGTTCTGGCTGGCGGCGAATATACATCGATGGATGACCTTGTCGGAACAACTGTGGGTCTAGTGTCAGACCGTGACCGCGCGTTCTTGCAGGCGGCTCTCGATATCGCGGGCCACTCGATTGACGATGTTCAAACCGTTGTTCTGGGCGAAAGTGGCCCAACGCTGGCCGCAGCTATCCGTGACGGCAACGTCTCTGCGATTTCGGGGTCTGTCTTTGACTGGGCGGCCCTTGTCGCCAACGGGATCGAGATTGATACCGTAACGCCTGAAGAACTGCTCGCCAGTCCTGCTAATACTTTGGCGATGAACGCTGACATGATCGAAGAAAAGCGTGAGGCCATGGAAGGGTTCTTCCGCGCATGGTCCAAAGGAATGCACGTTGGTGCAACCAATCCTGATGCAGTTGAGGCGATGCTGCGTGCGGCAGTTCCCGAAGAATGGGAAGTCGAGGCCGCTGGTGTGGGTCTATTCCAAGGCGTTCTGCCAATGAACATTTCCACCACCGAGCGGATGGGTGATTTGCAGGCGGACGTTTGGACCTCTGTTCAGCCACGCATGCTGTCATCGGGTGCAATTAAAAATGTGGTCGACGTTTCGACCTTCCTCAATGACACATACATCGATGCGGCCAACGACTTTGACAAAGCACAGGTCGAAGCTGCCGCAGCTGATTGGCTCGAAGCCAACTAAACAAACATTATTGCGCCGGGCGTTGACATCCGGCGCAACAAACGTCGCCTATTACGCACAAATCATAGGATTCGCATCATGACCCACAGTACCATCGACACGCCCACCCTAGGCGATGAAATCAACCGCTACGGCCCAACTTCGGCGCGCCCTCTGCCACCTGCGATAGGCAAGTTGTCTACGACCACAGTAGACAGCCACGCCCATGTGCTGATCCCGGAAGCGGCAAAGTACATGGTGCCGCACGTCGATCCAAAACGGATCGCAATGATCAAACACGCCAACGAAGAAACCAACATGGTCAACGCCAAGCAGGAGGCCGACCGTGGCCCCGTCGCGATGCAAGATCGTGACGATCGCCTGCGCGTTCTTGATGCACAAAACATTGATATTCAAATTGTCGCCCCACCCCCACCCCAATGCTATTACCAATCCCCGATTGAACATGCGGCGATCGCGTCACGCATGGTCAATGACGGCTTGGCAGAATGGGTATCAGGCGATCCTGATCGGTTCGCTGGTCTTGGGACTGTGCCGCTTCAAGATCCCGAAGAATCCGCGACCGAACTGGAACGCGCGATGGGCCTTGGCCTCAAAGGGGTGATGTTACTGACCAACATGGACGGCGAAGAGATCAGTGCCGACAGGTTCCGCCCCTTCTGGAAAAAGGCTGAAGAACTGGGCGCAGTTGTGATGATTCACCCCAACGGCTTTACTGAAGGTAAGCGTTACTCTGAATACTATTTCCAGAATGTCATTGGAAATCCGCTCGAAACGACAACAGCGCTGCACTACATCATCTTCAACGGCCTGTTGCGCGATCTGCCTGACCTTAAGATTTTTGCAGTGCATGGGGGTGGGTATTTGCCCAGCTACTCCGGCCGGATCGATCACGCATGGGGCGCACGACGCGACTGTGAGGCAAACCTGCCCGAGCCGCCAACAAATTACCTAAAGAAGGTCTACTTCGACAATGTAGTCTTTTCTAATCACCAGCTAGAATATCTGGTCGCACAATATGGGTCCGACAAGATCATCATGGGCAGCGACTATCCGTTTGACATGGCCGACTACGATCCCGTTGGCCACATCGCAGGGTCCAATCTGTCAGATGCAGACAAGGCCAATGTTGCAGGGTTGACGGCGCTGAAGCTGTTCGGGCTCAAACGGTAAAATGGGAGGCGGCATATGAAAGTTGGCATAATCGGCCTTGGTATCATGGGCAGTGCGTATGCGGCCAACCTGCTGAAGGCGGGGCTCGATGTTCTCGGGGTCGATCCTGCGATAGAGGGGCGCACCCAACTTGAAGCGGCGGGCGGCACGACGTACGAGGTGGTCGGACCTTGGGTTGCCGAGTGTGATCTCATCATCATCTCCGTCGCCTCGCCCAAGGTACTATCGTCCGTATGCTGGCACCTGATGGAGTATCTAAAGCCAGGTCAGGTCGTGATGGAAACCGGCACGTTTGCGATGGCGGACAAACTTGCAGCGCGCGAGGCCATTGAAGTGGGTGGTGCAATCCTGCTTGATACACCAGTGAGTGGGACTGGTATTCAGGCCGCAATGGCTGATCTAGTGATCATGGCCTCTGGTCCGACAGATGCGATAGACCATGCAAGGCCGTTTATGGCCTACCTATGCCACACGATCATAGACGCGGGTGCCTTTGGGGCTGGCACAAAATTGAAGTTCATCGCCAACCACGCTGTCGCTTTGCACAATTGCGCAGCAGCCGAGACGTTGCATTATGCAGATTCGCTCGGGCTTGATCGTGACGTCGTTTATTCGCTTCTTTCCAAGGGTGCGGGTCAATCCAAAATGCTTGATTTGCGAATGCCTCTCATGATGTCGGGCAATTACACACCAGCAACGGCCCATATGGCTATGTTTGAGAAAGACCTTGCCATCATCGGAGCCGATATTCGCGCCCAAGAGATCAGCACGCCAATGTTTGATGCAGTTTCAGATCTATATGAAAAAAGCTATTCGCTTGTGCCGATGGATTATGACACCGCCGCAATCTTTGAGGTCTATCGAAACACCAACGGCGAAACGTGACCGCGCCTTGAGCGGCGACCTACCAAGGATAAGCATTGCGCAGGGCTTTGCGGCCACGATTGCCCTCATCTCCCTTGTATGTATCCTTACGACGTCCAACGCGTCTTTACAGGTTCTCGCCATTTCAATCTCTGGCATTTCTGCATTTGCCACGCGCAGCCTTCCCGAAGCGACAATAACGTTGGTTATTTTTCTGGCATTCCTTGCAATCGGAGCCGCCCCACAAGAAGTGATCTTCTCAGGATTTGCGACCAGCGGCTTTTGGCTTTTGGTGGGTGGTCTGGTCATCGGGGCTGCGATAACGTCTTCAGGTTTAGGCACACAGATTGCACGCCGCCTCTTTGCCTACACGGGTGGTTCTTACATCCGTGCGGTGTGGGTCTTGTCGCTTGGCGGGCTCGTTTTGGGGGCCTTGGTGCCATCAGCCATTCCGCGGGTTATCGTGATGATGCCCATCACATTGGCACTTACTGGCACAATGGGCCTGCTCCCCGGCTCACGAGGCCACACTGGTCTTTTGATGACTGGCGCGATGATGACGTTAGTTCCAACCTATGCCTTTCTCACAGCCAACCTTCCGACGATTATCGAGGTAGGAACCATTGAGATACTATATGGAGAGCGCTTCACGTACGGGGCCTATTTTATCCAGAATGCTCCGATCAACGCGGTGCGTTTTGCCGTATTGCTGATGTTGCTTCTGACTTACGGTCGCACGGTAGTTTCGACCAACTCAGAACAAGAGGGTATAGAGCTGACAGAGCCTCTGACCTCTGGCCAAGTGCGGCTATCATGGCTTCTGATCTTAGCAATATTTTTTTGGGCGACCGATACATGGCACGGAATTGCGCCCGCATGGATCACATTGGCTGCCGCTCTTGTTTTGTTATTGCCATCGGCAGGGATCTTTTCACCGCAGGCCATGAAAACCGAAATTGACTTTTCCATCGCATTTTTAATCGCTGCTGTCTTTTGCATCAGTGCTGTCATTACCGACATCGGTCTTGGTGCAAAAATTGCCAAATTTATTGTCCCTGCCTTAGCCCTTGGACAAGGCAACAGCTTTTGGGACTTTACGGCCGTCACAGCTTTTTCAACTGTCCTTTCCCATCTCACCATTGCCCCTGCGACTCCTGTGGTTTTGGCGCCATTGGTAGGGTCGATGAGTGACGCGACGGGATGGTCAATCAACGCAGTCGCTATGGCCCACAATGTCGGTTTTTCCACAACTGCCCTGCCGTACCAATCACCACCTTTGCTGATCGGAATAGCGATAGCACGCATTCCAGTTGGGGCCCTGACGCGACTATGCCTTGTGTCAGCGCTTGTAACCTCAATGATTGGCATTCCTTTGACGTGGGCTTGGTGGGTTTGGATCGGGTTCATTTAGCCTTTTTGCAATCGCGGACTTGCCGCACGCCCGCAATTGTTATGAGTTTGTGGCTATGAACCACCGACGAAAAGATCTCACCCTATGAGCGATCAGATCCTGTTCTGGATTGTGGCCTGCCATCACCGCCTTCTTTGTTAGCAGCGCAAGGGCGGATTGCCGATGGTAGCAATCCTGAGCGTTCCAATCATGTCTTTGATCATGTCACCGATGCAGGGGGCCGCCCTACTTCTGCCTGTATATTTGGTCAGCGACGTTTATGGGGTCTGGATATACCGGGAATCCTATTCCATCCAAAACTTATTCATCCTGATCCCAGCCGCCGCAATCGGTGTATTCGCAGGCTGGCTGTTCGCTGGTGATACTGATGAAGATGTGGTGCGGATTATCATCGGCTGTGTCGGGCTGATATTCTTGGTAATGCGACAACGGGGCCGCTTGGGGGCAGCCGTGAGCCGCGCCCTGTAGACGTGCCTTTTGGATTATTCTGGGGTAGCCTATCCAGATTTACGAGTTTTGTGTCACACGCAGGTGGACCCGCGTTTCAGCTTTACGTTTTGCCTCAACAATTGCCGAAGATGATGTTGCAGTCACGTCCACAATCCTGTTTACGCTCATCAGTTGGATGAAAGTACCGCCCTACATAGCGCTTGGATTGATCGACAGTAGTGACGTTGTTTGTAACAACTCCGCCGCATGATTCAGCATTAACGCAAGAGCGGCTGAGGCTACAAGGCGTATCGATTGACCCCCAAAGGTAACAGACAAGCTGCCAACGGTCGGACCTTCGGCGGGGGATAGATCGGTGTGGCCTGGCGTCAAGCGGATGGCATCGACCGTTACGTCCAATTCATCCGCGGCAATCTGGGTCAGAACTATGCTGATCTGCTGTCCCAATTCGACCCGTTCTGAGAAAAGGTTGACTGCACCGTCTGGTGCAAACGACAGCCATTGGCTGATCAGCGGAAAGGTCTTTATCGGGGGTGGGACGTTTACGGCGCGACCTCTGCGATGGCCGCCATGATCCGCCCGTGTGCGCCACATCGACAAAGGTTTTCGTCCAGCGCCGTACGGATATCGTCAGCTGATTTTCCTTGGCCTATCAAGGCTGCAGCGCAGGTCAATATGCCGGGCAGGCACTAGCCGCATTGCCCTGCCTGATCGCGGATAAGCGCAGCGGCCAATGGATGATCAAGCACACCTTCGACCGTGCCAACGTTTTTACGTTCCAAAGTCGATATCGGCAGGTTGCAAGAGGTGACGGGCGTCCCATCAAGCGTCACAGTACAGGCCCCGCAATGTCCTTCGCCGCACCCAAGGCGCGTACCCTTTTTGTAAAGTGCTCCGTGCAATGCAAACAACAAGGGCATAGACGACGGGTCTGTAGCATCACATGGTTCTCCGTTCAGTATAAAGGCAACGGTGACGCTCATCCAAACAATCCTAGATAATTCCACCACACAAAGGTCAACGGAATCCCGACAAAAGCCACCGCCACCGCCAATCCGGCACACACCCGCAAAAGTGCCGCGATTGGAATTTGCGCGAGCGCCATTGATATGATTAATGGGGGGGCCTGATGTGGCAAAATTGGTGTCGAAATTCCCAAGATCTGCGTCATGGAAATCGTTTCAATGGTCCAACCGGTTTCCGTCGCCATTGCGCCGGCGAGTGGGGCGAGAATGGCCGGTGCGGCGGGGGCGGTCGTAAAGTGCGACAGAAAACTTGACAGCCCTGCAACCGCGTACAGATCACGAAGATCGCTTCCTTGCCCAAGCTGCAATAAAGGGATCAACTGCTCGGCGATTGTCGTGCTAAGACCCGTGTGCTGCGCAACCGCGCTGATTGCAAAAACAGCAGCCAGAAAGAATGCAGGAGACACATCAATCTGGGTTTTCATTACTTTGTCGTCCAGTATTCCGAACGCAGGCACAGTCAAAACCGCGGCAAGGGAAAGCGCAATCCAAGCTGGCGAAATGCCGTGCCAACTGTCCGTGACCCAGAACAGGATTGCTACGCAAATCATGATGAACAGAAATTTTTGAACTGATGTAAATGGTGTAGGATCTTCAAGCTCAGACAGCCGATGGGATCGCGGAGGCGCGAAGGGTAGCATCACTGCTAGTAACGCTAGAAAACGCAGAAAGTTGATGGGCGCCTGTTCTACGAAATAATCAGTGTAGGACGTGCGTACCCCATATAGGGTTTCGAACGCGCCCAAATGGATAATCGTCGGAAGGTTCCCAGTCAAAATAACATAGGTCGGCAGGTTCGTTGCAACCGCGGCCGTCACAGTTAGCCCGACATGACCGCGCGACCCGATGTCGTAGCCCATCGTTTTCGCAAGTGAAAGCGCGATAGGCACCATGATAATGATCCGTGGGATCGTGGCAGGAACAAGTACGCCCAAACCAAGTCCACTGAGCGCAAGCAGCAGAGCTACCCTTACATAAGAATTTCCCGTATGTTGGAATATCCGCAAGGCAACCTGCATGCCAAGACCCGTGGTCGTAATGGCAGTGCCAATCACAAGGCCTGCAAACAGCAGCCAGAAGCCACCACTGGAAAAGCCCGAAAAAATAACCTCGTTCGGGGCAGCTCCAATAGCAATAAAAGATAAAAAACAGCCCAAGGCAGTGACCACTTCGGGCAGTAGACGCGTCGCGAAAAGCGCGACTACAAGCGCGGAAATAGCAGCGACGCGCGGCAGCAAATCCGCAGCATCCGTTTTGGCCATGACGAAGATTGCAATCACGGCCAAGAACCAAACCACCGCCTGTGAGACGGTGATTTTGGGCCGTACGAAACTTGTGCTTTCGTTCATGGCGTCAGAATGGTCGAGCCTGTAGTCTCGCCACTTTCCAGAGCTTCATGAGCCTGAACAATGTCGGACAAAGCGAGACGTTGGTTGATATTCACGGCGAGCACCCTGTCTTCCATAAGACGGAACGTTTCTGAGGCGGAATGCAAAATACTCTTACACGACGCGACATAGTTTGCAACCGTGGGACGGGTAAAATAGAGCGATCCAACATCTAATATTCCTCATCAAATATTTTCCATGTGGCTGATAGATAGGGCGATTACACCATATAATAAAATGATTAATTACTATATTCAGAATACTTAAACGTGATACCGATATACTGTTCTCACCCGCTGAGACACCCTTCCAACCATCCTATGATTGACACATTCTAATGACGGCATGGGCCTGTCAGGTGCTGTCAGACGAATGAGAACTCGCATCGGATTTCTGGCGCAGCCTGAACCTATGCGCTCAATAGTTGGCGCCACTCAGTAAGAGCAGCGCTTCGATTGAGCTTGAAATTGTCTCGTGAGTAGAAGTGGCGTTCCTGATTGAAATGGTTGTGGACTGAAGAGTGGACGGCAGCGAACTTCTGCAGACATCGCATCTGTCGGAAGCGGAGCATAGCGCGTTCTCGTCGTCGAAACGGCAAGTGGGAATTCTCCGCCCTATTGTTACACCAGCGGCCCGTTTCCTGCCGATCCGCGTTGCCAACAACTTTCATTGCAGCGCCATAGGAACGTAGTTTGTCCGTCACAACTACTTCTGGCCCGCCGTAGCGCTTCATTGCTTTTCTGAGAAATTTCAATGCCGCTTTGCGGTCTCGGCGCTTGGTAACATAACTTTCCAGCACCTCACCTTCGTGATCAACGGCTCGCCAGAGGTAATGTGTCTCTCCATTTATCTTTACGAAGACCTCGTCCAAGTGCCATTGCCAGTTCGAATAGGATCGCATCCGACTGACCCGGTTTCTTCGTATCTCAGCAGCAAACATCGGACCAAATCTGTTCCACCAAAACCGAACTGTTTCATGGCTGATCTCAATGCCTCGTTCGTGCAGAAGATCTTCCACATTACGGAGTGAGAGCGGAAACCGGACGTACAACATCACAGCCAAGCGGATGATCTCTGGGCTCGTTTTAAAGTACCTGAATGGGGAGTGTTTTGTCATATGGCGAGGCTACGAAACCACCCTGCTCGCTTCAACCGAGTTTAATCTGACAGTACCCTGGAAAGTACTCAGGATAAAGGTGTAGTCCTAGCAGAAACAAAAAAA
>Ga0209557_1001121_pt1 | contig 15175 bp, 33 predicted proteins | sample SaaInlV_120m_DNA_4_FD_184672 | JGI IMG/M metagenome (GOLD analysis project Ga0209557, IMG submission 184672) | Marine microbial communities from expanding oxygen minimum zones in the Saanich Inlet - Saanich Inlet SI074_LV_10m_DNA (SPAdes) (version 2) | ecosystem: Environmental > Aquatic > Marine... | reverse complement strand
TCCGAAACTAGCAGGTCAAGTTTGGAAAGACAAATATTTAATAATGTTTGGACAGCAGTTAGAGGTTAGTTTTATGATACCTCCTAACACTCAAAGTGTAGAATACATACATAATGATTACATTCCAAATGATTCAGATGGAGTAAGAAATAATAGTCTTACTCAATTAGCAATACCAAATTTAGTAACTGATTTATACAATGGTAGCGTTGATAATAACGACAGATGCCAAACGATTTATTTTTCACTTTGGTTACAGAATCAAGATGCGTTTCCAAATAAAGAAAATGCAGGAGGATACAGTAATACAGGAAGAAATTTTGCTAATATTCAACAGAAAATTTATAATTGGAGTGGAGCATTTCAGACAGTTACTCAAAGAAATAAGCACTTTATAACACTAGGAAATGATTTTAGTGGTAGTGATCAATATCTGAATTTTGAAAATTTAACTGAATTTCAGAAAAAAAATACTAGATATGTTATGTATTTAACAGAGGATTATAATCAAAATTTGCAGGGTAATTATTTACCATTGCCACAGATTGAGGGTTTAAATTTTATATATCTAAATTCTGGAGAAAACAAATTTGCTTTTAAAACAGGAAGTAATAAGGTTTTTGTAAATGGTAAGGAATATGCAACAGACGATGACCATTATAACGCTAGGTTTATTCAAAGAATAGAATTTTATGGTAAAAGACAAGATTATCTTTTAGAGTATGGAACTTGGAAAGAAAATCAAGCAGATGATGTATTAATACAACTTACAAAAGTATGAAAATAGGAAGTACAACTTGGCTAAAATATGAGTTCCCAAATTACAAGGAACTAGAATTAGCAGCAGAAAAATTAGATAAAAATTCAAATTTTGAATTGTTAGGTGGTCAAGAAATAGAGGATGAAAAATACATTATAGATGCTTTATGGTATAATAATATGCAAGAGCCAACGGAATTTGCACCATATAGTATAAACCCACAGACAAATAAATATTTAATTGATATAAACGGATGGATTTGGAGTCCAGAAACAGAATAAAATGGAAATGCAAGATGTAAAAATACTAGGAATGAACGCAACGAGCCTTGCAATGAGTTTCTCTAACATAGATACAGCCTTAAAAATAATTCTTTTGCTTGTTTCTATAGGCTACACCATTAATAAATGGTATTTAATGAATAAAAACGACAAATAATATTAGGATAATGATAAGAAAATTAAGAAATTTAGCCGATTGGCTAGAATGCAGTAAAGCAATTCAATCTAAAAGGTGGAATAATTGGCTAGACTCAAAAAAAGTAAATGTTCATCATTGTAAAAGTTGTATATGCGAAAAATAAGAAAGATTATAATTCATTGTTCAGCGACAAAAGAGGGTGAAGATATTGATGCAGCAGAAATTAAGAAATGGCACGTTGAGAAAAACGGATGGTCAGATATTGGTTATCACTATGTTATTAAATTAGATGGTACAGTAGAAGAAGGCAGACCTTTAGAACGTTCAGGTGCTCATACCTTAAACCACAATTTCGACAGCATTGGAATTTGTTACATTGGAGGATATGAGAAGAAAAAGAAGAAAGGAAAATGGGTAAACAAAGATACTAGAACTAAACAACAAAAGGATTCTATGCAGGATCTATTGTTATGTTTAAAAGAAGACTATAAAACAGCAATAATTTACAACCACAACCAGTTTAGCAATAAAAGTTGTCCTAATTTTGATGCTCACGAGGAATACAAGTGGATTTCTAACATCAAATAGTTATGCCGATACCAAAACCTCAACCACAAGATACACAGTCGCAATTCATCTCTAAATGCCTTAACGATTCTGTTATGAAGGAAGAATATCCAACAGCACAGAGAATTGCAATTTGTTATGATGCTTGGAATATTAGAAGAAAATGAAAAAGATACTAGAATTTTTTGGAAATAATGTTTTTCAATCAGTAAATAATTTAATAGACACTTTATTTACAAGTGATGAAGAAAGATTAGAAGCAAAAAGAAAGATGTTTGAGATCCTGAAACAAAAGGAGAATGAACTTCAACAAATGCAGACTGATGTAATTATAGCAGAAGCAAAAGGAAATTGGTTACAGAGATCTTGGCGACCAATCTTAATGTTAGCATTTGGAGGGATAGTAGTTTATTGTAAATTTATAGCACCTTTATTTGGATTGACAGTACCAGAATTAGAAAACGAATTTTGGAATTTATTACAATTAGGAATTGGTGGATATATTATTGGTAGATCAGGAGAAAAACTTATGAAGACCTATGTCGATAAATAAATTTTTTTAAAACAAAAAACATAGTATATTGTATATATATAATATCATATACATATAATATCATATAGTTATAATATCATATATAATTATAAAAATATATAGAATATTATATAGATATAATATCATAAGCAAAACACGTTAAATTAATTCTAACGGACTTTTAGAATAGAAAGTATATACTTAATCATAAAATATATAAAGATCGCTTAAAATGTGTTTAAAATGGAAAACAAGACAAGATTAAAAGTAGATAAGATAGTTAATTACAAAACTTATAGTAATTTTCGCAAAATTGATAGTCTATTTGAAATAGATGCTGATATGTACACAAATCTAGGTAAAGATTCGACAAAAACAGAGAGATCAAATGTTAAAGCAAACAGCAAATATATTTATAAACAGATAAATAAATTAGATCCAAAAATAGGAACTTTATTACTCAAAAATTTTGAAGACTAAAAAACCTGCAAGAAAAACTTTAGTAAAAAAATTAGATACAGTATTTTCGATTTACATTAGACAAAGAAATGCTATTGATAATATTGCAGAATGTATAACTTGTGGAAAGAAAGACCATTGGAAGAAACTTCAAAACGGACATTTTATGTCTAGAAAACATTTAAGCACAAGATGGGATGAAGACAATTGTCAAGTGCAATGTTCAGGTTGTAACGTTTTTAAATATGGAGAACAATACAAGTATTCTTTATGGTTAGAATCAAATTTGGGATCAGGATCAGCAGAAAGATTGTTACAAAAATCTAGAACAACTTTAAAAATATCAGATTACGAATTAATTGAAATGATAGAATTTTACAAAGAAAAAAATGCATTGTATTAATTAATGTTATATATTTGGAGCAGTCAATTTGTCCTTGACTTGTTTTTTTGTTCAAAGGAGGTTATTTAATAGATAGCCTCTTTTTTTTATACACAATAGTCAGTAATTCAATTATTTATTATATCTTTACAAAAAACAAATATTAATTTTAAAAACAAGAATTATGGACAATTACACACAAACAACTATTAAAATGCTATGACTGGAGCAGAAGATTTATTAAGGCTACGTCAATATAGTATTGATTCCTTACAGTCAGAATTAAAAAAAGCACAAGATAAAATTGAATTCTTGGAAGCACAGTTAGAAATAAGTAAAGATGTAAATTTTAATAGAATAGACAGATAAAAAAATAATAATCACTAAATAATTAAACAATGAAAGACAAGGAATTTTTAAATTTTATGTTTACGAAACCATCAGACCTAAGTTTCGTACATAGTAAGCAATCAGTTAAATGTGCAGAAATGATCCTATGGTTACAATCTAAACAGAAATGGGCAGATGAAAACAATCAGGGATTTATTGCTTGGGATATTTTAACTCAAAAAGCAGATCCAACTAAATTGTATTCTGTATGGAATGACTATTTAAAACCTTCGGCAGAAACATCTAGTGCAGATCATATGCCAGACAGAGAGGTTAAGGCAACAGAAGATTTGCCATTCTAAAACACTAGGGCAGGTAGTAATACTTGCCTTTTTTTTTCACAAATAAACAAGGACAAAATGATAATAAACTTTCAGGAGGTAGTTTCACATCTTAAAGATATTCGTAGTGGTAAAATTAAAGAGGGCGAAGGTATAGGTGTAGAAGCAATTGATGAATACATTAGATTTAAGGAAGGTAATTTTAATGTAGTGTTAGGACACGCAAATGTAGGTAAGACAACAGTTATTTTATATTTAATGTTGTGTTATTCTAAAAAGTTAGGTAAAAGGTGGTTAATATTTTCAAGTGAAAACGAAAGCCATTCAATACTTAGAAAACTGGTAGAATTTTTAGATCTTCGACCAATTAATCAAATAAACAATACAGACTTTGAAAAGCATTTAAGTTGGATTAACGAGCATTTCAAAATAGTAGATAATAAAACTTTATATAATTACAGAACATTGTTGGAATTCGCTAAAAATATTAAAGATGCTTGGGACTATCAGGGTTTGTTGATTGATCCTTATAACTCTTTAGTTAAAGATCCAGAGATGATAAAAAATTTAGGTGGACACGAATATGATTATCAAGCAACAACAGAGATCAGATTATTTTGTAAGGAACAGAAAGTTTCAGTTTGGTTAAACACTCACGCAAATACAGCAGCACTTAGAATTAAACACCCAATTGGACACGAATATGTAGGACACCCAATCCCACCATTAGCAAGTGATGTTGAGGGAGGTGGTAAATTTGTCAATAGAGCAGATGATTTCTTAGTAATACACAGATATACACAACACGTTTCGGATTGGACACAATCACATATACACGTTAGAAAAGTTAAGGAAGTAGAAACTGGTGGAAGACCAACTAGTATCGACAATCCTATAAGATTAAAATCAATACCGAATAATGTAGGTTTTGAAATAAATGGCAAAAAAATAATTGAAGAACCTTTAAGAGATCCAAAAAAAATTCCTTTTTAATAAATGAGATTAATCGAATTGCTTTTTAAGAAACACCAAGACTGGATCAAAATGGTTCGGTCATTTGGTGGCTCTAAGGAACTTTCGGAAGATGTTGTACAAAATATGTACATTAAATTAAATGAATGGGAAAATAAAGGCAAAGCAAGTATTCTATATACTAAAGACGAGGTAAATTATTACTTCGTTTTTAAGGTTTTACGAACTATGTTTATTGATGAAATTAGAAAAGAAAAAAAATATGTCAATGTAGATAATGAGAGAATTTTTGAAACATCAAATGAATCAGAAATTAATGATGTAGAATTTACGGATGAATTAATAGAAAAGTTAAACAATCTTCATTGGTACGATCAAAGAATTTTTAAAATAGTATGCCTTCAAGGGATCAGTATGTTACAATTGTCTGATCAAACTGGGATCTCGTATCACTCAATAAAACGAACCATAAAAAAAGTTAAAAAAAATTTGATATGAAACTAGGAGATTTAGTGTATTTTATAACAAAGTGGACAGGAATTAGGTGGATCTGGAAGAAAATTAATCCTGATTGTGGTTGTGATGCTAGACGAGATAAATGGAATAAAATAAAATTCAAAAGAAATGGATAAAGAAGATAAAATAGATTGGGAATTATTTAGAGCAAGTGATTCGCCAAAACTGTCAACAGAAGAAGTAACAATGATTGCACAACTTCACGCAAAATATTTTAAGCACAGATTTAAAGTACCTTGTAGTTGTTCGCCAAAACGAATACAAAAATGGATAGAAGATTTAAACATATTTTATGAATCTAACTAAAATTGAAAAGTTTGAACAAGCAGTTATTTTGTTTTTAAACACTTTTGATGGTTGGAAATTAAATCACACAAAAAGTAGTGAAATATACGATGCAGTTGGATTAACTCCTAAAGGGAGAAAATGTGTTATCGAAATGAAATTTAGAAATAAATATTACGAAGATAAAATGCTCGAGAAAAAAAAATATGATAACTTAATGAAACTTGACGATGATATAGTCAAAATATATTTCGTTAGTGATCCACAAGGAACGTATATGTACTGGTTAGATGGTATAAAGGATTTTAAAGAAATAAAAAAGTATTGTCCTTCTACTACACTATGGGGAAATAAAAAAGAAACCAAATTAGTTTATTTGTTGCCAGAATCAATTGCTTCTTATGTTTATAAAATATAATTTAAAAATAATTATCAATAAATGTTGATAAACTAATTTTTATTTGTATGTTTACATCTCATAACAATTATTAATCTTAAAAACAAGGACAAATGTTAGACAAGTACAAGCAAAATTTACGAGTTATCGGAGACAAAGTTTATTCGTATAACACACACGTTGCGACTATCGCAGATGCAAAATTATTCCAATTAGGTTATTGGTCTATGACTACCCAAAAGCACATTAATTATGTAGCAGATCAGTTTGATTTAGACCTTATAAAATCGTAATTATGCAGACATTCAGACAATTAGTTCAGGCAGCACAAGATGGTAGTTATAAACCACCAATCGTTAATTACGACCAAAAACAAATCAATCCATTTCGTTACGATCTAGCAGTTACTAAATTTCAGTTAGGTATTGCATCAAAGGGTATGATTCCTTATAGGGGATGGAAATTAAAACCGATCAAATCATTTTACGAGTTGAAAGGGGGATCAGCAAAAAAATGTTTCGAAAATTTTATGGAACAATATGGCTCTTTTATATAGATATAATTTAGATCGGATGGCAATAGCAAAAGATTTAGAGTACTACGGACATATCGATGTAGCGTTTACCATAGCACAAAAATACGTTAAAATGAAACCAGATAACAAGGAGTTGCGATTATTGTCGGACTCCTTAGTTGGTATATTCTTTTGGGGAAATCAGCAGGAGCAGGATCGCAGGATCTACGACAGAGAACTTTCAGAATTTAGAGCAGATAAAAACCGAGCAGTATTAAGAGCAAGAAAGGCAGAAGAAAAAGTACAAGAGTTAGAAGAACAAATCAAAAAGTTAAAACAAATCGCAAACTTATGACACAAAAACAGATAAATAAAATCGAAGAATTAGTTAATGATCTTTATGATTTTGAATATCAAAGAATGTCGCAATCAGGAAGAATAGTTTTAGAAGAATTAATCCAAATAATAGATATGCAATGAAAAAGACTGGAGTATTTTACTACCCACCACTAATAAACGAACAATCATTATATGTCGGAGGACTTAGAGATACTGTTAATTTATACACATCAGAAAAGTATCCAAAATATGCAAGACCAAATCTAAGAGTAAGTCAGTTGGGATGTAAAGCAGAAATGATAGCACAGTATTTTTTCTGGTCACACAAATACAAGTACGATGCTACACAGATGTTAGGTGTAGATCCAATCAAGGATTGTGATATTAAAGTTAACGATATGAGAATTGATGTTAAGGGAATTAATGCTTACGGATCAAATGTTAGAGTAAATGAAAAGGCTCACTTAAAAGACAAGAATACAAGTCATTATTTATTCATTAGACCTGATACGGATGATCTAGAATGTCAAATGGCACAATGGTGGTTGTTTAGTCATAAGGAGGTTTCGGAATGGGATCTAGTAGATTTAAAATTTAGCAAAGCATATCAAAAAGAAATAATTTAAAATTTAAGAAATGAACACGATAAAACTATTAAACGGACAAGATTACGAAAAAGAACCATTTTTAACAAAGATGTATAACGATGAATTTTATTACGGAGAACTAAATACACTTGCTTTGTCTTCAAGTGCCTTAAAACTGCTCCTAGACAGTCCTAAGAAGTATTATGGTATAACTAAATACGGAGGCAATAAGGAATCGCAACCAATGAGAGATGGAAGGTTACTTCACACCTTAATTTTAGAACCTGAAAAATTTAAGGATATACATTTTGTAGATGTAGTTAGTAAAAACACAAAAGCATACAAGGAAGCAGTTGAAGAATACGGAATAGTTTATACAGCCAAAGAAAAACAAGATGCTGAAAGAATTGCTGATGCTGTTCTTAGAAACGAAAAATCACTAGAACTTTTAGGAGATGCAGAATTTGAAGTACCTGCAATTGGTTATGTTCAAGGTATGCCATTTAGAGGTAAAGCAGATATACTTGGAGCAAATATTATTTGTGATATTAAAACAACGACAGACATTAAGGCATTTCCGTATAGTGCTAAAAAATATGGATATGATGTACAAGCATATTTGTATTGTGAGTTATTTGACAAACATTTTTTGGAGTTTGTATTTCTAGTAGTAGATAAAGGAAGTCTAGATATTGGAGAGTATAGAATAAGTGAGGAATTTTACGAGGCAGGAAAGGAAAAAGTAACAAGGGCAATTGCTACCTACAAGGAGTACATCGAGGGTAAAGATTGGAATGGTACAGAGATCTCGGAAGGTTTAGATAATTATTACATAAAAGGAGAGTTATAATGAGAATTCAGGAATCAATAGCCACTAAGTTAATGGCGATCACACAAATAGATATATTTAAACAAACTAGAATAAGAAAATATGTAGAAGCAAGAGCATTATTAATGTTTGTTTTTTATAAGTATTTGGGAATGACAAAATCAGGTATTGCAGAATGGTTCAAAGAACACGGAAAGCCTATGAATCACGCAACAGTAATCCATCATTTAAACGACTGGGATATGACAGTTAAATTTAATCCAACTTTATCTAGAAATTTAAACGATGTTTTAGGAGAAACTGGTCTTATGGATCAAGGTTTACAAACAAAATATATTATAGATAAAACACCATTGTTGACTGGCGAAAATATAGACGAAATTTATCTTCAAGTACGACTTATGTATGAAGATGTTATTTACGAAATGGAACAAAACCCTATCGAAAAAGTAGATAGGAATTTAATAGCAAACTAATGAAAAAAATTCTAGTAGTTTCTCCACATATTGACGATGAAGTTTTAGGTGTAGGTGGTTATATGGCTAAAGATAATATCGAAGCAGATGTTCTGTTGGTGAATTTTACTTTAGAAAGGTTGTATGAACACAACAAAATGAAGAAAATTGTAGGTGTAAATAACACTTTTACTTTGTATGATGATAAAGATGGTAAAAATGATCTAATGCCTAGTGCAGATTTGATAGGGTATATTGACAACTTGTTAGAAGTAAATCATTATGACGAATTGTTTATACCTTATAGATCACACCATCAAGACCACCAAAAAATACACGATTGTTGTATGGCAGCAATTAGATTAAGGCAGGATGTAAATCCAGTTCCAATGGTGGCAATGTATGAATATCCGTTTGTAAATTCAGGGATCGAGGGAGGTGCTTGGTACGTTGATATAACGGACACAATAAAGCAAAAAGTTGAAGGATTCCTAACTAATAAAACACAAATTAAAAGATCTCCTGCTCCGTTAAATGAAAAGAGCATTATTACTTTAGCAAGAATGAGAGGAATGGAATGTGGAGTAGAATATGCAGAGAAATTTTATATTGTTAGAAAAATAACGAAATGAAAGTTACAGCACATCAGCCAGAATTTATGTCCTATCTAGGATATTTTGATAAGATATGTAAAGCAGACAAATTAGTAGTATTAGATTCTGTTGCATATAGAAAAAACTATTTTCAAAATAGAAATCAAATTTTAGGCAAAGATGGTCAGAAGTGGATCACAATTCCAGTAGAAAAATATAGTTTAGGCACTCCAATTAATGAAATAAAAATAAGGCAGGATCTTAACTGGAGAAGCAAAATGATTAAGACAATCAAACAAGCATACAGTAAGGCAAAATTTTTTGATCAGTTTTATCCAGATTTAGAAAAGTTGCTGATTAGTGAAGATGATCACTTAAAGACATACAATTTGAGGTTTTTAGATTTTTACCTAAATGCTTTAGATATAAAAGTTGAACAGATAATGTCAAGTAGTTTGGATCTTCAACACTCGAAAGATGAAATGGTGTTAGAGTTATGTATGAAAACAAATGCAAAAGTTTACATAGCAGGAATTTCAGGAAAGGATTACTTAAACGAAAAAGAATTCGAAAGAAACGGAATACAAATATACCATCACGAATACGTACAGACAGAATACAAACAATACTCGACTAACTTTGTAGGGTATATGTCAGTACTAGATGGTTTAATGCACGAAGGTTCAAATATTAAAAATAAATTAAATAAACATATATGAAAGTAGTAAATTATCGAGTAACAGATCTTAAAAGAGCAGAATACAATCCTCGTCAATTAAAGAAAGAGCAATACTTTCAAATAAAGGACAGCATAGAAAGATTCGGATTTGCAGAGCCAATAGTGATCAACACACACAAAGGCAGAGAAGGTGTAATTATTGGAGGACATCAAAGGTTTAGAATAGCAAAAGACTTAGGGTTTAAAGAGATTCCTTGTGTTGAATTGGATCTTGAATTAGAAAAAGAAAAAGAATTGAATCTAAGGCTCAATAAAAATACTGGAGAGTTTGATTTTGATATATTGGCAAATCATTTCGACAAAGAATTTCTGTTAGATGTAGGATTTAAGGAGGCAGAATTAGGAATGTTCTTAGATGAATTCGAGGAAGAATTTGAAAAGTACGATGATAGTAATGCAGAGATGCCAGTTATACCAAAGTTTAGTGAAAAATATTCTTGTGTAATTATTACAAGCGACAACGATATAGATACAACTTATTTAGAAACTGTTTTGGAGATCGGAAAGGCACAGTCTTATAAGAATTCCCATATGGGCAAAGCAATGGTTATTAATGTTAAAGACTTTCAGAAATTATGGGCATCAAAATAGAAGTTATAATTCCATCACATAAAAGGGCAGGTAGAATACCAACCTTAAAGGCAATAGATAATGCTAAGATTTGTGTACCAAATTCTCAAAAGGAAGAATATGAAACAGCACACCCTGATGTAGAAATTATCGGACATCCTGATGAAGTTGTTGGATTAACAGCAAAGCGACAATGGATCTATGAGCAGTACCCTAATGTATTTATGGTAGATGATGATATTAAATCATTCTTTAGATTATACACAGAAGTAGGAGAGGATGCTAAAATGTTACCAGACGAGGCATACGAAATGGTACAATGGTTAGGTAATGTAGCAAAAATAATGGGATGTTATTTGTTCGGATTAAATAAAAACCCTAGTCCTGCACAATATCAAGAACACACTCCAATCAAACGAACTGGTTATCTTGGTGGAACTATTGGTATGTTGGAGGGATCAAAACTGTATTACGATACGGATATGCAAGTAGTAGAAGACTACCAAATTTGTGCGTTAAATGCCTACCATCATAGACATTGTTTTATAGATACAAGATTTGCAGTAGTTGGAACAGATACGTTTGGAAATGTAGGTGGTTGTGCATCTTACAGAACGAAAGAAATAGAAAAAAATGATACACTCCAGTTAAGAAAAAAATATGGAGAAATAATTAATCTTAAAAAAGATACAGTACTAGCAACAAGAAAGCACGAATATATGAGAACTTTAAAAATTCCTTTTTGATATTTCAATATAAAATTGTACATTTGTGTAAACTTTAAAACAAAAAACAAAATGGCAAATGATTTTCAAATGTTAACCAAAAAAGGTTACGATTTTTTCGAGGTATCTTCATCTTTTCAAAAATCAATTCGTAGGTGTATGGAAGAAGAATCCTTATACTGGGCGATTGAATTATGGAACTCAAACTACATAGAGTATGTTTGGAAACGGATGTTGATTATTGCATCGGAAGATGTTGGTTTAGCAGAACCACAAATGGCAGGGCAGATCTTCTCGTTGTATCAAATTTACACACAACTTGCAAAGAAAAAAGACAAACATTGTCCTGAAAAATTACACTTTACACAAGCAGTAGTTATGTTGGCTAGGTGTAAAAAATCAAGGTATATTGATATGATCTTGTGTGAAAAATTTATGAATCACGACAAAAATCATTTAGAAATACCTGAATTCGCATACGATATGCACACTAGAAAGGGTAGAAAAATGGGCAGAGGTGGTAGAAAAGGTATTGTACATTTCTATGAATCTTCGGCATTAATTAATAACAACGGAAACGTTCAGGGCGAGGCAGAATTACTAGATAGGGTTATGCAGACCGAAATGGATGAATTCAAACCAAAAGTACCAAAAAATTTATTCGATGAAGATGGAGATTAATCAGCAACCAAGAACAGCAGAAAAAAAGAAATTGTTTATAGATAATTTTCTAGGCAGTCTGGCAAATATTTCTGTTTGTTGCAAGAAAGTAGGAATCAGTAGGCAAACTTTTTACCAATGGAGTAAGGAAGATGAAGAATTCAAACTGGAAGTCCAGAATGTTCAAGAAGAATTGTTAGACTTTGCAGAATCTGTTTTGTTTAAGAAAGTAAGGGAGGGATCGACAGCAGAGTTGATCTTCTTCCTGAAAACGAAAGGTAAGTCAAGAGGATATATTGAAAGACAAGAAATAACATCGACAGAAGAAACTCCATTGTTTGAGGTAAAAATTATTGATAACACTCTTGATATAAAACACATTGAAGAAGGAAGTACTAACGAATAAAGTATTTGGATCTCTTGTAGAAGATGATAACAAAATTATAATCCATCAGGGTGGAACAAGGTCAGGTAAGACCTATAACATACTGCTATGGATCATTTTATACTATTGTAAATTTAACAAGGGCAAAACCATTACGATTGTTAGGAAATCCTTTCCTGCTGTTAGAGGAACTGTTATGCGAGATTTTTTTAGCATACTAGGGGATCACAATTTGTATAGTGAAGATTTTCATCAGAAGTCAGAAAACACATACAACTTGAATGATAACTTAGTAGAATTCATTTCTTTAGATCAGCCTCAAAAAATTAGAGGAAGAAAAAGAGATTTGCTGTTTATAAACGAAGCGAATGAATTAAACTTTGAAGATTGGCAGCAATTAATATTTAGAACAAACGAAAAAGCAATATTAGATTTTAATCCTTCGGAGGAATTTCATTGGATCTATGATAAGGTAATGCCAAGAGAGGATGCCAGTTTTTATCAAACAACCTATTTAGATAATCCGTTTTTGTCAGAAACTATTGTAGAAGAAATTGAACGTTTAAGAAGCACAGATGAAAACTACTGGAGGATCTATGGATTAGGAGAGAGAGGACAAAGTAGAAGTTTAATCTTCGATCATCAAACTTGCACCCACATTCCAGACAATGCCAAGTTTCTATGTTATGGACTAGATTTTGGTTTCTCAAATGATCCTACTGCTATGGTTCAGGTTTTTATTCAGGATGAATCATTATACATCAAAGAATTGATCTTTAGAACTGGTATGACAAATCAAGATATTGGTAAGGAATTCGAAAAACTAGGATTAGATCGGAGAGATCCAGTTTGGTGTGATAGTGCAGAACCAAAATCAATAGAAGAAATCCACAGAATGGGATGGAATACCAAATCGACCAAGAAGGGAGAAATAAATCTAGGTATTGATATGCTTAGAAGGTATAAACTTTATGTCTTAGAAACCAGTACTAATGTGATCAAAGAAATGAGAAACTACAAGTACATAGAAGACAAAAATGGAGCATTAACAAACAAGCCAGAAGATAAGAATAATCATTCGCTAGATGCCCTTCGTTATGGAATTGTAATGTCATTAAGCCGACCAAATTATGGAAAATACGCAGTCAGATAAAAATAATTATTAATAAATGTTGATAACTAAATAATCTTTTGTACGTTTACATCATAACAAAAAAACATATACAATGAAAAACGTTACTAAAGAAATAAAATTTGGGGAATCACACACAAAATCAGAGATCTTAGTTAAGATTACAAACACTAAATCTAAAATTTCTGAATTGCAGGAGGCATTTAATTCAAATCCTTGTACAAAAACTGCGACACCTTTATCTAATCAAAAACAATTTTTAGAATTCTTGCAGACCTCTATTCGGTTTACATCGGAGGAGATTGCAGAACAAAAAAAACGTGATCAAAAATTTTATAGTGAGTTAGTACAATTCACAATCGATCTTAAATCTGAACGTTTATCACACTTTTAATCTTAAAAAAAAACAAGTATTATGACATTATTTCAATCGACATCAGGAAGACAAAACATTTTAGTAGCAGTAGACTTAGACAATGAAAACGTAGAATCAAATCTATGGTCTTGGTTAGAAGAAAAACACAACCAAATTTTTTGGGATATTGAAATGCACGAAGGTGGATCAATTAGAATTCAACAAGACGAAATTATCTTTTCTGGAGATAATGGGATTTTTGTATTTGAAGCAGTAGAAATAGAAACAGTTTAAAAAATAAAATATTAGCAAGATGGGAATAAAAAAGGACATTAGAATATGGTTAAAAGATAATAATCTTGAACTAGACAAAGACGAAAGACAAGACTTAAAAGACTACCTAGAAGAAGAAGATGATTTTGAAATCTCAATTGATGGTATGGAATTTAGATTTATTAACGATCTTGTTATAGAAGACATCCATTCAGAAATGGTTGAAGAAATGATTAATGATGAATACAGAATACCTGATTGGATTGTAGTAGACTACGAAAAAACAGCAGAAGACATCAGATTATCAGATGGTTATGGTGGAATGTTTGCTCACTATGATGGGGAGGAACTCGAAGGATGTTTTGGAGGTTTAACCTATTCTATTTTCAGGATCAATTAATTTTTCGTATATTTATATGAACAAAAAAACTAAGACAATGATTACACAAATCGACACGCTTAATGCAGACATCAAATTGTTAGAAATCCAGTTGCAACACGCAGCATTACATTCTGACATCTTCACACAAGTTGAACTGTATAAAAAATTAGAAATCAAGAAATCAATTTTAATCAATATCCAATAATGAAAACACAAGTTAGACAGAACATTACGCAAAAGTTATCTGTAATTCAGACAACACTTAAAGCACCAAAAAAACGTACCAATTCATTCGGTAAGTACAAGTACAGAGCAGCCGAAGACATCCTCGAAGCAGTAAAGCCTATGTTAGCAGAACTTCAATGTTCGCTGTTAATAAACGAAGAACTACTTTCAACCGAAGGTGGTCTACCAATAATGAAATCCATAGCAACGTTGGTGGATTCGCAAGATTCTAGTAAATCAATATCAGCAATAGCAATTGTAGCAATTGATCTTAATTCTAAGGGTATGCAAAAACCACAGCAATTCGGTGCAGCATCCAGTTATGGTAAAAAATATGCACTCGGAAATTTATTTCTGCTTGACGATACACAAGATAGTGATGCAACAAACGATCACAAGACAACTAAAAACATCGCAGTTAAAGCATCCTTTACAGAACAGCATCCACAAT
>Ga0209557_1001118_pt1 | contig 15192 bp, 4 predicted proteins | sample SaaInlV_120m_DNA_4_FD_184672 | JGI IMG/M metagenome (GOLD analysis project Ga0209557, IMG submission 184672) | Marine microbial communities from expanding oxygen minimum zones in the Saanich Inlet - Saanich Inlet SI074_LV_10m_DNA (SPAdes) (version 2) | ecosystem: Environmental > Aquatic > Marine... | reverse complement strand
GTCCATGACAACAGTGCTGCCTTTTTGAATATCACCGTATACACGTAGTGCTTTATCTACTTGAAACCAATTTGGATACCATGTTGTAAGCATTTGACCATTTGTGCTATCTCGCATATATAACAAATTGTCATTTGTATTGTTATAAAGTAGGAAGTTGGTATTTCCATTTGTTAAAGAAAGACCATACCCTGTTGTTATCGTCCCTGTAGAATTTATTGAAGAAGAATTTACATTTCCTGAACTTGTTATAGCACCACTAGAGATTGTGCCTATGCCAGTTAGGTTTTGACTATGAAAAGTAATATCCCCGCTTGCTGGAATAGTAATTTTAGCGGCATTGCTTGTACCTATAATTAAGGGGTCTGCTGTAAGAGTTCCAAGTAGCAGTCCTGCACTACTACTTCCAGCAGTTGCAACAATTGATTTGTTAGTAATAGATGACCCAAAAGCAGTAGAGGCTACAGAAGAGCCATATGTTTTTACGTAAAATTCTTTTGTTGGACTACTTGCGGCATCTGTTATATAAATTCCTGGCTGACCAGAAGCACTGTCATCGTGTATTTCTAATGAGTTTACTGCTCCATTAGCATCTTGTATAAACTTACCTGTTGTAGTAATAGCACCACTAGAGATAGTTCCTGCAAAAGTGGCGTTTCCGGCCGCACTAATAGTTGCTGCAGTTCCATCAACACTGTTAATAAAACTAAATCCGTTTCCTGTTACTCCCGTTGTTGCTGTCCAAGTGCCTCCAAAATTTCTAAAACTACTTGTATTGCCAGTATATACATTGGCAAAGGATTCAACACCATGAGTACCGAAATTTACTCTTTGCGCACCTCCAGTAATAATACTTAATCTATCAGTATTATTTACTTGATACACCGATAGACCAGTATTTGTATGTCCTGTAAATGTAATACTTGGGTTTGTTGATGAATTACTATCAGCAGCATAAAAATTGCGAGAAGAATCTATAACTGTGTCTGCACCAATTTTAAGATTACCATTATAAATGCTTACATCTGTGGCGGAACCATCTCTTCCAAACCACACAGTGGATGCTTCATCGGAAGGAAATATATTTAATCCATCAGTCCATGAATAAAATCTCCAATCATCTCCTGCGTCATCTGTTCTCTTTAGTATTAGTTGATTTGCGTTACTTGTTGCAGTAATACTTCCAGCAAAAGTAGCGTTTTGTGACGCATCTAAGGTAAGGGCTACTGTTGTACCATTTGTAGCAAGTTTTAGTTGGCCATCGTTTGTTCCATATAATTGTGATTTTTGTGCATTAGAACTATCGTAGAATTGTACGCCACCAATATTTTCTGTAGCACCAGTTCTACTTGTTTTTATATCAAGCTTACTAAATGAACCACCTTGATTAATAGTAATAGTACCACTAAAATCACCAGTACTACTATATACTCCATTCCATCTATAGCTTGATGCTCCAAGTGTAGCATTATTAGAAGTAGTTGTGTGATGAGGTATTAATCCTCCAGTTGCATAAAAATGTACATTATTACTATCACCACTTTTAGTAAAATAAGTATTACCAAATCTTAATTTTTCGCTTGCAGTAAATTTTAAATCCTTATTAAGAGTCATTTGAGTATTTGTATTATCCCAAATAAACTCTGCATTGGCTCCTGATATTTTAAATCCACCACCATCGTTTGTTGCTGCAGTTCCACCAACACCAGCAGTAATTACTTTATCTGATACATCAAGTGTAGTCGTATTAACTGTATTTAAATCACCAGTAATACTTAAATCACCAACAATATCTACACCCGTTGTGGTAACTGTTAGTTTAGTAGTACCCGCTCTTTGAATTTGTAAATCTTCATTATAGGAACCAATAAGACCAGTTGAAACTGTAAGACCTTTATTAAAATAAAATCGTGCTCTATCTGTTTCAAAATGAGACCAACTAGTATTGCGTGGACCTACATCAATAAAACCCGAATCGGTTTGTATTCTTACTGAATTAGCACCACCTTCTTTAATATGCGTATTCGAATCATTAATCCACAGTTGGCCTTCAACTTCGGCTCCAAGACTATGAGTTTTAAACTTTTCAGCATTGTCGTAAAAAAGGGTTACTGCGCCATTTTCTATAAATCTAGCTTGAGTTTCGTTATTATCTGAATTTACAAAATAAGTCTCTTGACTTCTAATTCGCAATACACCATTATTCTGAGTATTTTGTATATGTGAATCAGTACCATCATGATAAATCTGTAAGTCTGAACCATTACCAAACTGAGCTTTTACATTGTCCGCAAAGTCCAGGTTACTAGTGACGTTAGCAACGACAAGTTGCCCTGATGAATTGACTATTAATTGTCCACCTACTTCTAGGCCGTTCTTTATTCTAAAGTTGTGATCTGTTGCCATGTTTTCTCCGTTTCACTGTCCACGGTGGTTATTTTATACTACTATTTATACGTATTATACTGTCAAACTATGACAAACAACTTTAAATGCCATGGCATCTGTTGATGCTGGAGTAGCCAATAATCTAAAGTTACCGCTATTTACATCTGCATCAAACGTAGCTTCTACAGAAGATCCTGTATGAACTTCTCCAAACTCTGTAATGTTTGCTGTAGTACCATCATGAATTGCTAATATTTCTGTTGAGTGATAAGTACTATCTGTAGTATTAGTAATCTGAATTGTAAATCTAGCACTTCTAAAGGTAGCAGCTACGAATGTGTGAATAGCCACTTGAGTTGTTGCCGAAGTAGATGAAGTTGTTGTATCAATTTGATATTCTTCTACTCTTAAAGGAACTTCTGATTTAACTAATGTAGGCGATACCGTTAATCTTTTTGTACCAGATGTATTTCCAACGACCATACCTGTTCTAAATTCCAGTATACCATTTACATTCAACATGCCATTTATTCTGACATTATCTTTAAAGAACAACCTAGAAGACGTTGCTGCAGACGCAGTATCTTGATTTAGTATTAAACCTTCAACACCACTTGTAGTAATATCTAATTTAGTATCAGGGGAAGTTGTTCCGATACCTACGTTGCCATCTGCTTTTTGTATAGTAAGCACATCACTAGTAGTTCCATAAGAAAATATTGCTAATTTATCACTTCCACCACGATATCTAATTTGCATATCGTTTACACTTGAAGTATTAAAATCTATACCTGGGTCAGTATTACTTCCAGTAGCATTTAATCTTAGTACACCTTGTCCTTCTACTTCCAATTGCCTATCCGGTGTAGTCGTTCCGATACCAACGTTTCCTGCTGTGTTTATTCTAAAGTCTTCTGATCCACTAGCAAAAACTCTAAAATTACCACTGGAGCCTGGCTGGAATACCATATCACCTATAAGTGAAGTACCCTGCTGGCCGAATACATAGTTATTAGTAGATGCGTCATGCGCAAAAATAGTTCGCAGGTAGTTATTACCAGCAGAATCTTGTGAAACAATTCTTTTCCCTTGTGGGACAACTAAGGCTCCATCGGTTATTGTATCTATTCCAGCCGAATATGACGAATTTCCCAACTTAGTAATACCATTTACATCTAACGTAGCCACTGGAGAAGATGTTCCGATACCAACTTTACCAGCAGTATCAATACTAATTCTTTCAGCTAAAGTTCCAGCAGTAGCACCTGTTGTGGCATCAATAGCGGTTCTTACATTTCCACTGGCATCACTCTTAATTTTAAATCCTGATTGCCAATGACTGCTGTCTCTTGCACCTGCCTGGATAATAATACCACCATCCTGATTAGCTGCGTAATTAGCACCACGAACAACTAATTTTCCATTTGGATTAGCTTCACCAATACCAACATTGCCATTTGCCAATATACGCATTACCTCAGAACCGCCCAACTCAGTCTTTAAATCATTATTGGCTAGTTTTATTACACCAGTAGTTGTTGAGTTGTCGTATTTTAAAGATGCTTCGTTAGTGCTAGATTCAATTTTAACAGCAGCAGCACCACCAACAACGTGAAGTTTTTCTGCTGGCGAAGTTGTTCCAATCCCAACGTTGCCACCAGTTTTTATTGTTAAAGCTGTTGATACGGAAGAGGAATCTCCCACTGCTCGAGTAGTACCATCTATTCCAAATCTTAAAGCACCAGTAGATGGGTCATGTCTAATTTCTGCGGGAAATCCAGCATATGTAGTTGCAGAACTATTAGCTGTCATATACCCGAACGTAATTAATCTGTGTCCACCTATATGAAAACCAATATCTCCTTTACCAGCTGCAGACCCAATTGTAAACTTTTCTGCTGGCGCAGTGTTTCCAATACCAACGTTGCCTGTAGGGGATAAAATTATATCTTTATCAGCTGAAGTAGTAGATAAAGTTAATCCTTCTCTACCAATAATATCAAAACCATTAGTATCATAAGAGTGTATTTTAACTCCTTCATAATAAGTAGTTCCAGTCCCGTCATTTACTGTTACTATACCTCCGTTAACGTGTAGTTTAGTGCCTGGAGAATCTGTTCCGATACCAACGTTGCCTGATGCATCAAATACTACTTGACTTGATACTGTGGCCGTACCTGCAGGTCTAAAAACTAATTTTCCAGAAGCAGAGTTAATCCAATATTTATTAGCATTGTTTTCAGTAAATCTTATATATTGACCATAAGCAGTATGGCTATCAATAAATAGTGATGAATGATTATCTGATGATTCTATTTTTACTCCAGCATCACCCGCAAATAAAACATCTAAGGGCTTATTAAGGCTCCATTTATCACCGGTAGATACATATGTTAATGTTGCATTTGCTCCATCAACTGTAAGTCCAGCACCATTTGCGGCAGCTGCATTAGCAGCACCATCTGCAACTGTAATATTTAAATCATCTACTGAAAGAGTAGCAGTATTAAGAATTGTTTGTGTTCCATTAACTGTTAGATTACCTGCAACTACAAGACCAGTTGAGTTTAATTGTAACTGCTCTGTTCCAGCAATATCAAATCTAATTATATCCTCATCGGTATTTTTTTCTACTTGAATAAGTGTATCGCCGTCTCCATCTGTTAGTAAAGTTGCAGAACCACCACCAGCGTCTGCTCCCCAAATTAATTCGGTTCCAGTCGCTGGAACTTTAAGAATTTGTCCAGCAGCACCAATAGCTGTTGGGAATGTAAAAGCGCCATTAAATGTAATTGAACCATCTGAATCTATAACTAATCTATCTTGACTTGTACCACCTGTCGTGTCTGTTTTAAAGCTAAGTTTACCACCACCGCCTGTGCCGTATGTACCTACAATACTTGACCGGTCGCTAGAATCGCCAAAGAAGATTCTACCACCCTGGGATGTGCCTTCCCCATAAAGATATAAGTCAGTATATGAACCATCAACTTTTACTGACATTGCCCCAGCAGCACCTACTGATACTCCACCAAATATAATATTGCCGCTTCCATCGACCATAACGTCAGTTCGACTATCTGTTTCGTTATGAAAGCTTAGACCTGTACCATGAGATAACGCAATTCTAAAGCTATCATGACCCGATCTATTTAAGTAAATATGATCTGCTGATCCACTTGTGAATTCGGCCTTTGCAGCATTAACTTTTCCTGAAAGGTAAAGGTCTTTGAATCTTGCGTTAGTCTGTCCTAAATCTATGGCGCTATCACGAACTGTACCATTAACATCTACTGGTGCTACAACATTACTACCAAATTTTAAGTATGAGCCTGAACCATTGGTTGTACCAACTACTAAAGTACCACTAGCAGTACCAATACTTCCAACTGTTGAGCCATCTTTAAGTAATCTTAAAATATCTCCGTCATCAGTTATTCTGTTAAAATAACCAACAACGCCACTAGCACGACTGACATTAATATGACCTTCGTTTCTTAATGCTATACCTGCTACATTGTTTGTTGCGGGTGCAGTATTTGTAGTAGAAACCAACACATTGCCTGATGAGTCTATCCTAGCTCTTTCTACATTATTTGTCTTAAAGCCTAAAGCATCTGTATTTGGGGTGGTTATATATTTTGCACCAGTTCCGTTACCTTTTAATGTTAAGCCCCCAAACCTATCGATTTCAGCATAATTAGTGTTTGTAGCATCTCTTGATGTGATAGTACCGTCACGGACATCTAGCTTCTCACTTGGCGAACTTGTGCCGATACCGACTAAGCCATCAGCTTTAATACGCATGCGTTCTATGTCATTAGTTTTAAAGACTAAAGGATACGCGCCAGTTCCTGATAATCGGTGTTCTGAACTACTTGAATGAGTCTGCAAAATAAGGTTTGAAGATAAACCAGTGTCTTCTAGTTTAAGTGTAGGAAATGTTGCTTTTGAAATGTGTAGTGTATCACTTGGAGCAGTTGTTCCAATACCAACAGAACCACTATTAAGTATTGTCATAACAGAGTGACTTATATCAGCATTTCCGCCTCCGGTGTCTGATCTTTGCAGGAAGTGCATATCACCACGTCCGTGCGTAGTAGACAAAGTTTCATAAGCGATTCCGCCTTTAAAATACCCAGTATCGTTACTAGTGTTTCCAAAGTAGTATGCTGAATAATTACCAGCGGTTTCAGTCTGGTTACCTACTGCTATAAAGGAACCTAAACCACTTGCTGCAGACCTAAATCTTCCACTACCGTTAACGTGTAATTTTTGATTTGGAAGTGTCGTTCCAATTCCAACGTTGCCATCAACAGTAATACGCATTCTTTCTGCCATACTACCAATACCTGCAGCTTGAGCGTAAAACCTATGGCCTGCATATCCATGATAATTTATATAATTGCTAGCAAAATCTAAGCCGGCAGAGTTATTAGAAGTGCCATTAAATAATTTACCATTTAAATTAATATTTCCATTTACTGTAAATTTATCACCATTTACTAAGGATGTAACACCGATACCAACGTTACCTGCGCCATCTATGCGCATGCGTTCTGTAGAACTATCACCTGATGAGTTACTCGCAGAGGTATAGAATGCTAAGTTACCAGCATTGCCACTTGTAGAAGTAAGTCCTTTAATTCCGGCCCAACTATAATTACTTGCATCCGGTGATACCGCAAACTTAATTCCTCCAATAGCTGTATCATTTCCAGGGTTGTGAACCTTTGATACAAAATAGTTATCAGTAGGAGTTTGATCGTCTTCTAAGTAAATTCCAGCAGAAGTACCTGCAGCAACAACAGAAGCTGCTGTGCCGGCGGTTGCATTTTGTATATCTAGTTTAGCTTGAGGAGACTGCGTTCCGATACCTAACTCACCTGCAGCGTTTAACCTCATCTTTTCGCCAGTTGACAAATGGTCTATATTCCATCTATGAGAACTACTTCCAATGACGTCACCGGTATCCGCAATATATACCATATGACCATTTTGCGTACGTATAGCACCAGTGGAAGTAGAATCCTTAAGTTCTATACCAGTATTGTTATCGCTAGATTCAAATCTAGCAACATAATCGGTCGAGCCACCATTAACGTGCAAAGGCCTATCTGGAACAGTTGTTCCAATACCAATACGAGAGTTTGGTTCGTCGTAATGAAGAATGCCATCGTGAGATACAGTGACAATATTACCAGCACCATTCTTTACGAATATTGCGCCATCTGCTGTATTAAGTGCTAATTCGCCTAGATTAAGGTCTGCACCACCGGGAACTGAGCCTGAGATGGCTGAGCGTCTCAAGCGTATATCTGATTTTCTAGCCAATTTTGACTTCTCCTATTTTCAATCTCTATATAGAGAATTTAATAAATGTATTACATGCACATATGTATGTGCTTATAATACTATTTATAATAGAAGAAACCTTAGATTAGTAAGTACCACCATCAATAATATTTGAGGATATTGGATTTCCAGAACTATTGAATTGAATAATACTGCCTTCAGTACCAGTTAAGAAACTTATTGCATTACCAGATGCATTAGAGATAAAGACACTATTGGCTGTAAAGGAACTCATTCCAGTACCACCGTGAGCTACTGCTAAATCTGTGCCTAATACAAGAGAACCAGAAATATCAACATTGTCGTTAATATCAATTGTTCCACCAGCAGAATCTAATACTAGATTACCAGCTGTTGTAGTAATAGTATTATTAGTACTAATACCAACTGTAACATCTCCAGCATATACACCACCGAATTGCGCGTCATGCCATGGTGAAGAAGCATCTTCTCCGCCACTAAAGTCTTCATCCTTTGTAAATACAAATCTTTCTGTCTGATGGTCAAAACCAAAGAATCCTTCTTTAGTAGCAGTTCCATCACCATACTTAAATCTAATACCTCTATCGATACCGTCTACTGTAGTACCACTGTTATCAGCAAGTACAAGAACTGGATCATCAAGAGAAATAACTGTTGAATTTACAGAAGTTGTAGTACCATTAACAGTAAGATCGCCGCCAACTGTTAGGTTACCAGAAGTATTTACTGTATCTGAAGTAGCATTACCAAGAGTAACGTTACCACCTACTGAGAAGTTACCACCTACTGAAGCTGCACCAGTTACTGTTAATGCATCTCCAATAGTAACATCATCAGGTAAACCTACTGTAACTGTAACATCGGTTCCAGCCTTAGCTGATGATGTAACAATCTCATTTGCAGTACCAACGATTCTTAAATCGTCAGTTAAAAGATCAACATCGCCTGTACCAGTATCGCCATCAACAGTTAAAGCAGTCGCAACGTTTGCTACGCCAGCAACTGTTAATTGACCCTGAGCATTTACTGTAAATGTTGGAATCTGAGTTGCAGAACCATATGAACCAGCTGTAACACCAGTATTAGTAATAGAAACTGTTGAAGTATCTGCGCCATCACTGTTTGTAACTGTAATACCAGTTCCACCAGTTACTGCTCCACCAACTGTATCATAGATGAATTCTGCTAATGAATCTGATGTACCATTAATATATACGTTATGAAGAACAGTTTTACCAGTACCATTAGGATCAACAATAATATCGCCATTAGTATTAGTAGAAGATAATGTATTAAGATCAAGTCTTAAGTTATCAACATTTAGTCTATCAAGTTTACTAGCTGAATCTGTAATAAGAGCACTAGATGCTGTAAGAGTTCCATGAACGTGGTCCAATAATCCAGTAAAGTACTTACCACCAATTAAGTCTACACTAGAAGCAACTCCGCCAGATTCTGCGCCTGTACCAATATATAACCTATCACCATTATTGGATTGTGTTCCAGCTACATAAGAGTAAGCCAATTCACCTGTTTTAATATTACTAGGAGCACTGGTGGTGGCGCCCGTAGTTAAGATTTTTATTCGTGTTAAATTGGCCACTAGTAAGTGCCTCCTATTATATTCAGATTTTCATTTTCAATCTGAGTTGTAACTTTATATTCTCCAGCAGTGGCGTCATAAATCATCATAACTCCATCACTCTGTCCTGATGCATTTACATCTGCCAAATCTCCAAGCCGTAATTCGCCAGCTTGGATCTTCATGGTAGTGGCTACAATTTCTTGTTGAGTTTGAGCCTTGCCTTTTAATTTACCTGTAGTTCTAACTTTAGCTTTTATGCTCATTAACTTGCCCTTGTCACGCCCGGTCTAACTTCTATTTGGCCTTCTACTATACGAGTAACTTCTCCAGTAGTCGTTTTAGTAATTTCTACGTCATAGACATAACGACCAGCTTTCATACCATTAGTAGCAGTGGCTGATAATTCTATTTTTACAGTACCGCCAGTAGAATTATATACTGATGATGTAAAACTAGTTGCCGTTGAAGACGTGTAAGTTTTTCTTATTTGTCCTTCAACAGTATATCCAGCAAGATCTAAAGCATCTCCTGATGAATCAGTAACATCGATTTCAACTGAAAAGGTAGTACCTTGGTCAACTGATAAATTAGAATATATCGCCATTCTATATTTCCTTTAGTTATTTATATCTTTTAGGCTTTCAATCTCAGCTCTAAGTAATTTATTTTCTTCTTTAAGTTCTTTAATTGCTTCAATAAAGAGAGCAGATAGTTGGTTATAATCTACTGCTTTATGTGTCTGACCTTCTTCGCCTATAGTGTCTACATCTCTAACAGCTGAAGGTAATACTTCTTCTACATTCTGCGCAATTACACCAGCCGATGAACCTCTTTCTTTATCTTTCCAATCAAAAGTAACTCCATCTAGTTGTGATACTAATTCTAATGCCCCTTCAACCTTTTGGATATTTTCTTTTAATTTTCTATCTGAACTACCAAGAGTTGCATATGCAACAATATCTCCAGCGGCATCAATTTGACCACCTCCAGTAAATCTAACTTTATGTACTCCTGTTGTATCAGAAGTACCAGAATGAACATCAAAATAAGTGTTTCCAGTTTGGCTGGCATCAATTGACATATTACCAGTGCCAATAACACCTATATTCCTGATAGTGTTTCTTTGGTCAGTATCTAATGTAATAGACGCGGAAGGAGTTGCTGTATTGGTAGATATATCAAACGAATTTGGATCAAATGCTAAGTATACTATATCAGTTTTAGAGGCAGCTGATAAAGTTGTTCCACCACCACCTATTGTGCCAACATTAACTCCTGAGAATGCATTTTGGTTAACTTCAGCACCTGCAGCAATACCATCAAGTTTATCATGATGCGCAACTGACATCACACCTGCCTTAGTGCCATCGGCCTCAAATATTTCAGTATTATTACCAGTACTAGAATTAATACCAACAGTAGTAGTATTGGTTGTAACACTTAAATTAGTACCAGGAGCGCTAATAGTCAGATTATCAGCACTTGGAGTTAGAGTAACAATACCACCAGGAACATACTGTAGATCATCAGAGCCTGAGCCTGAGCCTCCAGCTGTTAATCTATGAATTACGTTAGCGCCATTATCAACAAAGCTTTGAGAATATGTTGTATTAGTATCAGTAGCAGAAATAGTAAGAGAAGCGTCAGTAGATCTTGTTACTGTTACGTTACTTCCACCATTCATTAAAACATATTGTGGGTTTTCAGTACTACCATCGAGTTTAAGATATGGATTATTATTACTACCAGCATTTTGTACACAATCAAAGGTATATCTTTCATCAGTATTATCAGAAGCTGGTATTGTAACAGTTTTTGTTTCTACTCCAGTTATGTGACCTCTTGCATTTGACGTAACACTAGAAACTGCTGTAAATGTTCCACCATAAACAGGAGCAGATGTAGTTGTTGTATTAGTACGTGTAGTATCTTTATGGCTAAACTCTAGATCAAATGGATCAGCATCTGATCCTGGAGTTGTATCAGTCCAGCTAACGTTAATGTCATTACCTTCAACAAACTTCCATTCTTTACCATGACTAATAGTTACTTCAGTACCATCGCCATCTTCGACTTGGAAAGTTGTTAACTGATTTGTATTGGTATTATCTGAAGCAGGGAACCTAACAGTTTTAGTATTTACAGCAGTTACATGACCTCTAGCATTTGTTGTAACACCATCAACTACAGTAAACGTATCATTATGATTATTTGGAGTATCACTAGATGTTGTATCAGTTCTGGTTATATTGCTATGATTAACTGTAATAGTTTCATTAAAACTTTGGTCAGTTGTAAAATTACCGCCTGTTACTAAATCAGTACCAGCAGCAATTGTAATAGTAGCATTATTTGGAACTGCGCCTGCAGGTAATGTGTAAGGCTTAGTAATTACTTCAATTACGTGACCTTGAGCATTTACATCAACACCCGATACTACAGAGAACTGACCACTATGAGCAAGGGTTGTGTTAGCAGCTATAGTATCTGTATGCGATATGTTACTATGACTAACTTCTAATCTATGGCTCTCGCCTGAATTAACAGCAACAAAGTTCGTACCAATTGCAGTACCACCATCAATTGCTAATACTTCGTTTCGAGTTATTGTTGCAGTACTGTCACTATCATCACGAACTACAAAGCTCGTTTGGTCAGCATTATCAGGAGCAATTGACATATTGTAATACGTCATTGCTGTATCACCAATAGTTTGCTGCCATCTATTACTTGACTCATTCCACTTTAAGAATGCGTTGGTGTATGATCCACGTTCTACTTCAATACCAGCATCTTCAGTTGGAGCCTGATTCGGATAATCAGAGTTAACAACCATAAAGTTATCAGCAATATTAAGATTAGTAGTATTAACTGAAGTAGTTGTACCAGTAATAGTTAAATTACCTCTGATTCTTAGATCTAGATCATTACCACTATCGCCTATATAAGCAACACCTTGATCAGGATTTAATCCAGCAAGCCTTGCTCTTAGATTAGCATCATTAACATTAATATCTGTATTTGTATCAACTGAACTAATAGTAATTCTATCAAGGCTTTCACTTCCTGTAACAGTAACATTAGTACCACCAACAATTTGAACAAGATCTGATGTACCATCATTTAATCTTACATATGGATTGGTACCATTACCCTGAACATCTAAAGTTGCTGTTCTTTGCGTTGTCAAATATCCAGGATCTACAAAAGCAACAGTAACGTTATCGCCACTTCTAGTAGTAGAAATATTACTTCCACCAATAATATGTACAGTATTTCCAGATGTTACGGCAGAAGTTGTTGAACCATCGCCAATATTCCATGATCCATAATTATCATATCTATCATCGAAGTTATCACTAGTAACACCAGTTAAATGCCCTCGAGTATCAACCGTTATAGATTTAATATAAACACCGTTTTCAACACCAGCGTTACCATATGTTCCATTTAAAGCAGAAACCGGGTGGCCATAAGATACAGTATTATTCGTAGGACTATATGTTGTTGTTAAGAATCCGTCATCAGCAAGGTTAACAATTCCATTAACATTAATATCAGCTCGTTTAACACCTTCAGTATAAAGATCCCAACCATCCCATCCAAGATCAGCAAGAGTAAGATTTCTTGTAGCAACTGTAGCATTAGCATCAGTAACATGACCAAGAGTATTGGTTGTAATATTAAAGTCTAAATCAGAAATTACTGTAGCACCAGTTAATGCACCAGTATCGATATTAATATCATCACCAGGATAAGTTGGTGGAGTATAAACATATGATTCAGTTGCTGATAAAATCGCAGTAATATGACCAAATGTATCAAGAGTAATGCCTTGAATATATGTTCTTCCACTATTATTTACAGAAGCAGCGCTTGAAGTATCTGCGTGAGATACTTCAAAAGTACTAGCAGCTGACTGATTAGCTGACCAGTTAGTATCACCGGTAAGAGATATACCACTACCAGCTGTAACTGTTGTTGCACCATTACCTATTGAAACAGTTGCAGTACCAACAGTTGCTCCAGTTACATGACCAAATGTATCAAAGTCAAAATCAATATCTTGTATAAATGTATTACCACTATTATTAGATGTTAAATCAGAAACACTTGAAGTGTCTTGGTGAGATATTGTAATACCACTTTCGGTTCCAACCAATGAACCAGAAATGTCGATACCAGTACCTTCAATAAGATCAATTGCATCACCAGGAAATACATCATCAACTTTTACATCATTAACTTTAATTTCAAATGATGGATTAGTTGCTTGATATCTTGTATCAAAATCAGCAGTTGTTACTCCTGTAACGTGGCCTTGAGCATTAGTAACAACTGATTTAATATATTGACCATCTTGTGTACCAGTTTGACCATATGTTCCTGCAGTACCATGATTGTCATGATCAATATTAATAGTATCGGTGCTAGGGTCCGAAGTCAAAGTAATTGAATCTAAACCTCTAAGGTTTAAAGTATCAGCATTTGAATCAGCTACAACGTCATTGGCTGGAGTTCCATCAATTGTAAATGTCTTAAACATTCTCAAAGCAGTTGCAGCAACAGAACCTCTATCAGTATTAGTAATAGTAATAATATTATCGCCACTACCTACTGTAGTAATACCAGTGCCTTGAGTAATATTTAATGTATCTGAATTAACATCCGCTGTAGCATTAGTACCACTTGAAGGAGCTACTGTTTTAAATATAAACTGTGAAGATCCTCTATCAGTGTTGATATAATTAGTCGTGATAAGTGCACCAACTTTAGTTGATGTCTCGCTTAGTCCTGATCCAGCACTAAAGGTTAAATTATCGTTAGGGCCAAAATCAACTCCTTCAATTTGTGGAGTTGCAAGTGTCGCTGTTGATAGAATTAAAGATCCATCAGCTTCCCATCGATCATTTGCATAGTTGTATACTATACTATGAGCACCAGTTACGTTACTAGCAACACCACTTGGACTTGTGATTGGACCAACTTCTAAACCAAATCCACCAGTTGATGGTTCACTTACTAAGTTATTACCAGCAAGAACTAATGTATCTTCAACAGTTAAAGTCTCAGTATTTAGAACTGTTTGTGTACCTTCAACTTGTAAGTTTCCACCAACATATAGATTCTTACCAATCGAAGCGCCACCAGCTACAATCAATGCTCCGTCTGTTGCACTGCTTACTGATGATTGAGTAGTATTTGTTATTGTAGTAATGCCATCAATAGTTACTGTTGAATTAAGATCTGTGTGTCCATCAACTTGACCAGTTCCTTTAGCAACAAAGTTACCATTAGAAGCAGTAACATTAAACTTAGTTGCTCCTACTTCAAAGTTTCCATCAACATTCAATGTACCATCAATTTGAGTATTACCAGAAGCTGCTGTTACATTAAACTTATTGGCTCCAGCGCTACCAATTCTAAAGTTACCATTACCACCTAGAGTTCCTGCAATTTCAGTATTACCTGTAGTTGCGGCTATTGTAACTTTACCAGTAGCAAAGTTACTGCCACCAACTCTAAAGTTACCATCGATTCCACCAGTTCCGTCAACTTCAAGAGTACCATCAATTTGAGTATTACCGGTAGCAGCAACAACATCAAACTTAGATGCGCCTGCATTACCAACTCTAAAGTTACCATCAATTCCAGTTGTACCATCTACTTCTAAAGTTCCATCGATCTGTGTATTACCAGTAGCGGCCGCAACGTCGAACTTAGATGAATTGGATGATCCAACTCTAAAGTTTCCGTCAACGCCTAGTGTTGAATCAAGTTCGGTAGTTCCTGTTACAGATAGATTGCCACCAACACCAACGCCTCCAGAAACTCCAAGAGTTGATAACGATGTATGTCCAACTACTCCAAGAGTTCCACCA
>Ga0209557_1001106_pt1 | contig 15288 bp, 22 predicted proteins | sample SaaInlV_120m_DNA_4_FD_184672 | JGI IMG/M metagenome (GOLD analysis project Ga0209557, IMG submission 184672) | Marine microbial communities from expanding oxygen minimum zones in the Saanich Inlet - Saanich Inlet SI074_LV_10m_DNA (SPAdes) (version 2) | ecosystem: Environmental > Aquatic > Marine... | reverse complement strand
TGAGATTTGTTGGATCAGCGACCCCAACTGATGAAGCTCGACGACATTATCGCATTGCAACTCCACTTCGTAGCCCTCCTCTGAGATAAGATATGCGGCACTCCGGGTGATATCAAGTCGGACCTCTACGATATCTTCGTGGGCGCCAATCGTGTCAAGGAGCTCAGGGTTGGTAGGAATCATAGCCATGAAGTGGGTTAGTTTGTTTGGTATGAGACTAATATACTATGGATTGAGCCACAAGTCCAGGGCTGTTGGGCCACTACCTCAGGTGGCCCATCCGGGAGCGCTTGCGCTCACCCCCCATCCACCTGGCATCCAACCATCGCCCCGCCAATTATCCCTGCGGGTATGCTCCAGATCCAGTTCTTCTTGGTCGCTAGTGTCCCCCCTGCGGCCCCACCTGCGATCCCTCCAAGTATACTACCTTCGATGCAACTATTATCATCGACGCGAGCGTCCTGGTGATGCGTCCGTCGCGCACCTCGCTGTGCGCATGCTACCTTCTGCCGTTCGTAATACTTCCTAACCCGACCAGGGTTAGATGCGCCTGTGCCTGGGATATACTCCTCGCGATATACTTTCTTGAAGCAATCCGTACTCTCCATCCCACCACCTTGTGAGTAATCGGCTAAGGCGGGAGTTGGCAGCGCCCCTACGATTAGCGCAAGAGCGCCGATAACTTTAGTTAGTTTGTTCATAATCACAATTTACCAGAGACAATACCTGAGTTAACAACGTAAGAGTGGTCGCCCAGCGTACCGTCCTGAAGGCATTTTAGATGCCACCGGGTCATCTTCATGCATCCATCATACTCAAGGGAAGTGAGGAAGTTAGCCCCGAGCGGGTTCTTCAATACGCTGGTATGTAGACCAAACATCGTCTTCTTGATGTAGAATGCCTCGTCGATCCACACAACGTCGGATGGGATCTCCTTCTCTATTGTTATGTTAGCTCCTAGTGACTGGAGCAGTTCGGGATCCACATAGGCCTCTTCCTCTCGCTCTTGAGCTGTGTCTAACATCTCTTCATGTGTCATCTGAAGTCTCCTCTTCGTCTTCTTTCTTCTTATTAAACCCGAACGGGCCATCCTTCTCTTCTAAAGCTAATCTTAAGGCAACGCCGCCAATTGCCTCCATTACTTTAAGGATGTCTTCAGATTTAGCCTCTTCGCCTAGTTCTTTTGCTACATACCAGTACTTTGGCCAGAACGTTTGGCCGGCTAGTTCGTAATCTTCGAGTGTGAGTAGTTTCATTGTTAAGAGTTTATTAAATTGATGGTTTCCCGGCGCTTTAGCGTAACATCATGAGTTAGCTATCTCTACTCCCTCGCCTCCACATCGCATCTGCAATCGCCCTAGCCTGTGCTCTATCGGCTTCGATCTGCTCAGGCGTCCTCACTGGGGCCTTGTAAGGCACGGACCACACGATCTCTTTGGTCTTAGGGTGTCGCCTCCACCCCTCATCGAAGATCGTTGAGATTAGCTCAAGTGCTTTATTCTCACGGGATAACCGTGTGGCGGGACGTTTTGCTTTAGGGATAGAGTCATGGAGGAGGTTGTCTAACTCCCTGGAGTCCTTGGCGTAACCTGACGGCGCCATGACGTAGAAGATGTTATACTGAGGCGACTCTCCTTTGGCGTTAGGGAACGGCGTCTTGTAAAACTTCATGAGCTCACGAATCCTTCCCTCGATTAATTCGTCATCAGGCAAACCTAATTTAGGCACGGCCTCTCCTGATTCGCCATAGCGCCTCTCAAGGAGTTCGATGATTGAGGCCTTGAGCTTTGCAGAGTCGGGATAGGTACGCGGAGCCATGGAGGGTTGCGGAAGGGTAGGTCCATAGTAATCATACTCTAGCTCCTACGCTTTGTCAACTGGGACGGTGACAGGTTGCAAAGTGGCACCCCCGCGCTCTAAGGCCGCTCTGGTGATAACAACGTTTACGTCCTTTGAGCGATGGACAGAAGACTTACAGACTAACACACTTAAAGTTCCTAACTCTAAGTCTATAAAACTAACTAACCCACTGGTTTTATTATCTAAGATAACAATATCACCAACTTTGAATGAATTGAAAGGCGGGGAGGCGGCGGCGGTCATAACGCAATGTGGTGAAAGTTCATCATACCATATAATACTAGGGAAAGAAAATGGGTCTTTTTGATGATAGCTCATATTTAGAAAACCGTAGTTTTTCTTCGGCTCTTGGGCCATTTCAAATTACCCCAGAAGATGAGTACCCTGCTCAACTGGAGAAGATATCTATATTTGTAGATGAGACCGGCACGGTTAATGTAGACGAACAACTATACCTCTACAAACAAACCGACCCCATTGACGCACCTTATAAGCCGACTTGGAGCGCAGATAATAACTTCGTTAAGTCGTTGCAGACTCAATTGGGCGTGCCGATGTTCTCGGTGATAACCTACCCGACTTTTAAAGTAGAAGGGGCGGACGTAGAAGACCTAGAGGCGTCATTCGCTAACCTACAAGTTAAGTTCCCAGAGGATACGCCCGAGGGGTTTGTGCCTTGCAATGGCTGGGTGTGGGAGATCGAGGGTGTTAAGTATGCGACTCCTTACCTTATCGCTAAATCTGTGACGACCGGGGCCGGGGTTAATGCCGTCACTACTACATCTTACTTGGCACCTCCTGGCTGTGCGTTTATGATAAAACTGCCGACCGGGAACGTAGATGGTGTGACTTCGCGGACGTTGTTTGGAAGAGTGGTGGATGTGGATGATATCACCAAACCACTGGGGACTTGGGGAAGCCCAGGATAAATGCTGAGTAAGTACTGAGTAAGTACTGTTTGCTTGGCGCCCCGCGACGTGGGCTGAGGAATAACGCTGTGCGCTTAGGCCGGGCAATATTTACCTAGGCCAGGGGGGACTTGAACTGGCCGGGGTGGGATTGTCACATTTGGGGGATCCAACATAGCAAATACAGTTCAAAGTCCAGTTTTGCCGTTTATAGACACTTGATAGTGCTATTAAAAATATAATTATGTGGTCTTTACTTTTACCAGTCGCTAAGAATGTAGTCATGAAGGCCGTTGAGTCTGATCAGGTCAAAATGCTTGTTATTGAAATCCTCAAGCGTATTGTTTCCAAGACAGATAACGACCTCGATGATCTTGTTGTTGCTCAGTTAGAAACTGCGCTATTCCCTAAGGAGTCTGCTGAAGCTGAATAGTGGGATTACCCCACATAGCCTTACAAACATTGGGTAATTGCTCGGCGAGGATATTCTTTGCCCCTAATGCAATATCCATATGTTCTTTTTGTGTACCATTAGCCGACCGGAGATCAACATAATGAAGCCAAGAACGTACAGTGCCAGTCATGTAAAGCCTAGAAGGCGTGGCAATTGGCAAGAAAAACCTAGCGCATTCCTTAGCGACTCCTTTATCCAACATTTTGTTATAAAGTTTCTTCGATTGTTCGATCAAGACTGAGGCCTCTTCATACAATTCCGCCTTAACTTCAAAAGACAAATCGTCTGTGGAGTTCTGTCGGTTTTTAGTGTCTTGTCGCCGGAGTTCTGGGATCTCGACATTTGTTAATGCATTGACATCTGCGTATCTTTGCGAGAACTCTTGGAAGGAGAACGAGCGATGACGAAGGATCTGGGCGGCAATACCACGGTTGGTATTAATCTCTAAGCACATGCTGGCCATCTCAAATGGGCTCCAGTGGCGATGCTTGATGAGATAACGGATTAACTTATCTGCAGTATCGTAGTTACCTTGGTTTGATGGGTTGGACACACGCGCCATGTCCGAGATAAGATGCTCTGCATCTGGTGTGACCCATACAAGTTTTACAGACATAAAAAGAGGGCAGTTGATTACCCTCTTATTATATCATAGATCAGACGTTCCAGTCAATAGATCTCGTGGCGATCTTATTTTGAGAGTCGTAGGTGAGAGTTTCTGTGGCAGCGATAGGCCCTGATGCTCCGCCCCTCTTATACACAATTGTTGTAGGTCCATGGTTATTCGTCATTCCCGTATGCTCCTCGTAGTCATGCTCTGGTACTAAGAAGTTTTCGGTTCTGTGCTGATAGGGGTGCGCCATGGCTAGTGAATAATATACTTAACTTTAAACTTTACTTTTCGATCCTAACCACATCGCCATATTTGATATTTTCTTCTTTAACTCCTCCAGGTGAGATACACCAGAGTAGCGGAGTCTCCGGTTCTTCCCAAGTCATCGGAGCGAATCCATCTGTGTAGATAATTCCCACCGTGTTTGTATGAGAGTTCTCTGACGAGATTTTATTTAGTTCTTTCATGATGTGAACAAAACTTGTACCTCCTAAGCCAACAGGTTTTGGCACACCATCTAAATCTTCAATGTTACCCTGAGGGTACAGTTCAGTATCAAAGTAATACAAATACCCCGTAGTTCCTTTTGTTGAGTTAATGGCAAAAAATAACTCAGAGAGGAAGTTTTGTAAAAGCTCCTCGTCTACAGATCCTGAGGTATCTACAAATGCTGCTACATGAACCTTATTACCTCCTACGTCATCTATGTACATACCATCATGGATAAACCTACGATCATACCCTTCAAAGTCTGCTCGGGATGCCGTAACGTACTTATATAGAGCGTCTTTCCAGTTAATACTAGGATCAAGTAGTTCTTTGAAAACTCTGGCCATACCGGATCCTTTTACCCCAGCCTGCCTCATTTTAGCCACAGTTTTGGCTTTATTGATAATATCTTCCCACTTAGATTTATTGCTTACTTTACTCTCCTTATCGCTAGTACTCCCACCCTTCTTTTTTAAGCATTCATTTACCGCCCCGTCACCATACTTCTCAGAGATGTGGTTTTTGTTTTCTTTCTGCTTCTCTTTAATAATAGAGTATATTTCTCTTACGCTTAAATGTTTTAAGTCATCGTCATATATAGCTTCTTCTGGCAAAGAAATTTTATTATCTTTGATAATTCCATTAACGACTATATCAGCCGCAATATTTGCTAGCATTAAATCGGTTAGATCTTTTGTTCTGTCGATGTGGCAAAGAGCCATATGAAGAGTCTCATGTAGAAGTACTCCGTTGAAGTTATCTTCTGTTTGCGAGCACATCCACTCCTCGTTAATGAGTAGAGTAGAGCCATCAGTGGCAGCTGTTTCAATAGAGTCTGTAATCTCATATTCCGTGTGAAGTAAAATCGTACCAAAAAACGGAGACTTTTTAAGTAACTTAACCCTAGATTTGATAAACTTTTCTTCAAACTTACTCACTTAAGTAACTCCTGGTACTTGGCCATAAATGTTTTTGCTTCTTGATCTTTTGCAACTAACTTAACAAAAGCCCCTTGAAGGTTTTTCACCTTAAGAGCAATCATTGCGTCGCTCATATACAAACCAATGTAATCTTCTGTTGTTCCTCCCATTAACCACTTAAGCCCGCGATAAACATTATCGGCGCTTTTAGCGCGGTTAATAAGAGCACCGCACACCGCGTACATCAATGATGGTTCATGAGGCACAGGTACGTCTCCACCTTTAAAAATAAGGTCTACGTCCGGCAGCTCTGTATAAATAGTTTGGTAGGCATAAAACTCAGAAGCAGCACCTGAACCGACTGCGGATTCAATATTAAGATCAATACTAAGGAGAGTATCAGCAAATTCCCAAGATCTTGGAGAAGGCCAAGCTGGCTGATTCTTCTCAAAGTTATACAGAAGTTGAGGCCTAAAATTCAAGAATGCCAAGATCTTCTCATCTATCTCTTGAGCAATAGCATATTCTTTCCAAGAGTCAAGGCTAGTGTCGATATGAAAGTGGATGAATCGATTTGCTACAGGAGCCGGCATCTGAGAGATTGCTGCTCGGTCTTCTGTACGATTACCCGCCGCGATAATAAACCAACCCTCGGGTACTTTATAATCGCCTACTTGGCGATCTAGGATGAGTTGTTGAGCGATACCCATGACACTCGGTGAGGCCATGTTCAGTTCGTCAAGGAACAGTATACCCTCACCATCGCTGGGTAAGAAGGACGGTGGGGCAAAATATGCCTTACCGTCTTTAGTATATGGCAGCCCTCGGATATCTGTAGGAGCTAGCTGAGAGATTCTCAGATCAATGAGCTTAAGGTCTTGCTCTTTAGCAACTTGTTTTACTGCGGAAGACTTACCTATACCAGGAGCACCCCAGATAAAAACAGAATGCTTGACCTGGTTCTCGATCAGAGTACTGAGAGATTTAGTAAGACTACTGATCGTGCTCATGAAAAATGCTCCCTATGAATAGAAATATTCTATCATAAGAAGCAGGGCTTGTAAATAACTTTTAATTAATTTTAATCTCTTTTGGTTTTTGCTCTTCTGGGATTACTCGTTTGAGTCGGATGGATAAGATGCCACTCTGTAATTTGGCTTCTTCTACGTATACGTTATCTTCAAGGTATAGCACCTTTCTAAAGGATCTTTTTGCTACGCCTTGGTGTTGGTAGATATAATCGTCTTTATCACTAATCGCCCCTTCGACGGTTAGTTCTTGACCTTCTATTTTAATCTTGAGGTCTTTTTCTAAATATCCCGCTACCGCAAAGTCAACGTAGTACTCTTCTGAGTCTTCGGATTTTTTATAAACGTTGTATTTTGGAAACGAGGGCGCTGATGCGCTGTTAATTTTATCTAATGTGGTGAAATGCTGATCAAACCCAACGGTGTGCGGTCTGTAGGGCGTAAAAAACTCAGCAAAATGAGCGTGTATTGGTACCATGTTAATATCCACCTTAAAAAGCGTGGGATAGAGTTATCATTGTGTAGAATCTCTGGGATCTCTACTAAATATAATTTAAACATATCTCGATTAAAGATAAGATGGATAGTGCACTATATATCCATGTATCATGAAAAAGCAGATAATTCTTAGTTTTGCAATGTTGGGATTAGCTAGCCCTGCCTTTGCGGATATTACACATAAAATGAGTTCTTCAATTCAGCTAACTGTAGACGGAGCAGGCTCTGTCGCAAATAGAATTGGCTCTACGTACTCTGTCACTGGAAACAATATCACCCTAGACACTGCCGGTGGTTTAGGCTCATTAACTCCTGGCTCAGGAGTTGGTTACACAGCAGCAGATTACAGCATAACAACGGCAGGCGACGCTTTCTCTCTATCAGAAACTTTTATAGAGGGAGATGCAACACCTACAGCAACTTCTGTTTCAACGGGGATTGTTAGTTCGTTACCCATGTTAGGTAGCACAACTACAACATCCGGCGGAGTTGCAGGAGCTCTTGCAGGAACATTGGCCACTGACGGCGCAATGACTTTAACTGCTGGAGGAGCTGGGACATCAGCAATTGGACAGTTTATCACAGAACTTACAATCGACTGATCATGAATAGATTGCACGAGGCTATAGGATTAGGGCTAGTTCTAGGGGCTATTCACGGTTTTATAACCTCGGCCAATGCAGTGCCCGTTGTTCCTAATTTCTCTCAAGGTAGCATGACGAGTCATACAGAAACTACCTCTAAAATCACAGAAACGATTAACTCTATTGATTATAATACCGGCTACACATATACAATAACTGGTACAAACATAGAGAACTCCGGCGGAAGTATGGCTCCTCCCGCTGATAAAATCACCGGCAACGCAAACGGAATCTCAGCAACATGGACGGGACTAAATCTTTCTCAAAAGCCAAATTGGCAGCAAAAAAACCCAGGACAAGCTTTTCAATTCACAGAATCCTACCTTGGTCCAGGGTTACAGAATCAAACAATAATTCAAAGAACAACAGAAATACAAAGCATAACCGATACCACAAGTATATTTACCCAATAAAAACGTCATGTCTACTTGCTCTAAGTGTAATTGTAACTGTCCCTGCAAATGCAGAGACTGTGGGAGGTGTGAGTGCAACCGCGGCTCCAGTAGCTAACAGTTCAGGTTCAGTTACTAATCAAGCAATTCAAGTTTTACAAGGCCCGTACATTACAAATGCCTACGGCGGAGGTATTCAATGCCAGGGGCCTACAATGAACTTTACTCCTTATGTAACTGGGGCAGTTGCTACACAGTCGCCATTCCAGGACTATTATAACGACCCGGTGTATGATGTCACTGATAACTTCGGAGCCTTTGATAAAGATGGCCAGCCAATTGGCGATGGGGTTCTAGATAACCCAGGTAGTGTATTATTTACAAAGAAAACGAGAACAGGTCAGAAAGATAATTATAACCTCGGAGTAGGGTTCTCTGTTACTTGGTCAAAGCCAATGGACACAAAGCTTCAAGACCTATGTAAAGACGCCGCCCGGACTCAAGTGGAGCTTCAGCAACAGATAATTTCCAGTAAAAGACTAGAGTTCGAGCTGGCAAGGTTGAGGAATTGTGGCAGCTTAGCTAAAGATGGTATACAATTTCATCCTAGATCTCCGTACTATAAGATCTGTGCGGATGTTTTAATCAATAATCCCCCGGGTCACGAGCACCCTCATCGCCACGCTATATCTACAAACGCTAAAGACTTAGGCGGGGCAATAGAATAGTTATTTGGGCTTTAATGTCTGCCTAAGGGCCATTATAGCTCTGTTGCGATCTCTTTGCTCATTCCTCCTCTCATTTGTAGACTGAACCATTGTCTCTTTACCTCTTATCTTTGCGATTTTTTTAACAACTTTTTTAGTTGTTGGTTTTACAACCTTTAGTAGCAGGTCGGCAAAAGGCTTCGCCATTAGAGCAGAAGTTGTTGCTACAATCGCGATAGTAGCTGTTGTTGTTATTGTAGATGCTTCAGGAATAGAAGTTATTATCTGAGTTGGTATAGATAGCTGTTCTGTTACTTGCTTACAATAGATGCCGTCTATTAGCTCATAACCTAAGACTTTCTCAGTACCACCTTTCACTAAAGAGCCTACAGGTTGCTCCTCTCTTTGCCTAATGGAAGGGCATTCTAAAGTCTCTTTTTCTTCCACAGGCGGAACAACAGCGGCTTTAGGCTCTGCTTTAGGAGGAGTGATTTGTTTTGGCGGCTCGGGTTTTTTGGGCTGAGTTCTTGTATCAATCTTTGCTTTAGGAGTAAACAAAAGGCGCTCAGGTTCGTAAGTTAAAGGGTTAAAACTAGGCGTAAGAGCATCACAAAAAGTCAAGTTACCCTTAGGGTCATCTTTTATTAACTGCTTATTGTTACTGTTTCTTGCTTCTACACAGCCGGGTATATTTACAATAGGCAATCCTATACGAGTTGTAAGCGGCCTAGAAAACAAATCAACGACCGGAGGAACTCCTTCCCACGGCCGTATTTCTGCTAAGCGAATCTCTCTTACGCCTATGTCTATTTGCCTAATTGGCATCAGTCTTCTTCTTCAAAGCCAGGAGGATAGTTCTCTGCCTCAAATCTTACGCCTATAATCTCATCTGAACCATCGATCTCTTCTACTTCAGGATGACCAGGGCTTTTTGCCATTAGGTCCTTTACTTTTTCTGGGATTGGGGGAACTGCGGTATCTCTGCGGCCGTTAAGAGCAGCGGCTGCCATCATCCCTGCAAAAGGAGACGTAGGAGAAGTCAGCTTATCCATCAGCATTGTTTTTTCTCTTAGCTCAAAGTCCATTGCTTCTTTCTTTTTTTGCCATTTTTCGATATTTATACCTATGAGAGAGACAAAAGCTACGAGCCCAAGTCCCCATGTGCTAAATGCAAAGATGTAAACAAAGATTGTTGCCATGGGATTACTCCTATATTAGGTCTATTATACAGTGAAAGAGTGGTAATATCACCCCTTTGAAGATGATTTTCCTTTACATTTCCATTTACGCCGCGATAAGCACATCGGAGTGTTCCGATCCTTACCAGAGCAGTCTTTGTTATGTGACTTCATGTCACCGTAACTCCTAGCGCAATAGCTATCCCCGCGCTTGGTTCCAGGAGAAATAGAGTAACCTTTTGCGCCGTATCTTACTTTGCGTTTCTTGCCAGTTTTAGAGTCTGTGTATGTATGAGTGTACTTTTTACCATCATCTGCGTAATCAGCTTCCTCTTTTTCCTCTTCTTCGCATTCGCACCAAAAAGAATACTCTTCTTCAGACATATCAGCTCCGTCCATGTCGTCGCCGATCTCTTCTCTGAGCATTGATGACCTATCTTGGTTACCCGAAAGATGATCTTTTTTCTTGATCTTTTTGCCTACCGTTTCAGCAAAAGATGGATCAATCTGCCATCCCTCGGGTAGAAGATAATCACTGTTCGTTGTAGACATTTTCACTTACGCTCCAACCTTCGGGTACAGAGACCTCAGAGTACATTTCTGACTCAGAATTAGAGCCCTTGGGTACACAGTTAGGAACTTCCTTGCCGTTCTTTTTCTTCATACCAATTTGCTTGTAATCTTTCCAGCAAGGCTCATCGTGCTCGGTAGATTCTTCCTCACCCATAGCTTTCTTGATCGCTTTATCTTTAGCCATCATGTAATCCTTGGAGTCGATGTCGCCGTCCCCATCATGGTCTTTCTTTTCTCCCATTGTAGGAGGCTTCATGTTCATCATTAGATTACACTCTATATCTCGATACAGTTCTTTAAACTATTCCTTTGCCTTCCAGCCTTCTGGTACTGAGAGTTTTACAGGAGAGTCACCTGACTCAAAGATAGGAGGGCCCTCTTTTTCTTTTTTCTTTTGATCTTTTTTAGAGATCATTCCTTCGCCGCCAGCGCGGGCTTGGTCAATGTTCATCATAGTCCTAAAATCTCATCTAAGGTACTTTCATCGATTACGCTGCCAGAGTTTATTTCGGCCAGAGCATCTCTTTTTGCTTCTTCATGGCAAACTTTTGTGATTTCTGTAAGAACTCCCATCACATTTGCTCTTTCCCACTCTGGGATTTCCCCCATAGCGCTTAGTTCTTTATACTTACCAAGTATCTCTACTAAGATGATATGAGATAGCTCCCGAATAGCAATCCAGTTATCTCTGACCTCTTCTTCGGTCTCTTCCTGGAGTCTGTGAGATTGCTTAATTAGCCCAATAAGTGTTTTACCCACGTGAGCAATAGACTTAGGCCCAATCTTTTCAAGATCGATAGTTTGAATCTGATCTATGAGCATCTGCTGCGCATCAGCACCAAACTCGGCGAAGTTTTTATGTATTCTTGGCATTTAATTATCTGCGGAGTATTTAATTATATAGCGTCCAGAGTCTTCTAAAGAGTACCCCACATAGATCACGGCTCGACCGTTGTCATCTATTTCTACAGAAACGTCGAGCTCAACACTAAAAGGTACCGCGTTCTCTATCTGCTTTTTAATAATAGAAGCTAATACGGACTCAGAGATCGTTTCAAATACTAACTCAGGGAGTCCAAAGAATTGCTTATAGACTCTTTCACCCACTTTTGTATCAAGTACTTCTAAGATTTGTTCTGATAGTCTTGAGAAGTTAGAAGAGGTTTTTAAACCTCCGTTACCGTCAAGTTGTAGAGGATAAGAAAGACCTTTAAGAGAGTTTGCTGCGTACTTATTATCTTCAGAGATCTTACCAGACCTTACAATTTTTGGGTTGATCCTACTTGATTGTATAATATCGCGACGCTCTGAACGAACGTTATCTGCAAGTTGAAACTTGCTTTTTATTCTTTGAAGCTCTTCTGTGTCTATCTGAGAAGAGTAAGAAGGGAAATTAGTTGCCATGATTTAAGTAGTTTTTACTCCAAGGGCTTTTTGGTTTTCATATATTTCATCCATTTTTTCCATCACGCTATCCGCTATTTCGTTGGCAAATAGCTCAGCTCCAGGAGCGTTAATGTTAACAACAATGTTATTATTTATTACGCCTCCTCCGCCTCCGCCGCCAAATAGGCCAGCAAATGATGATTGAGGAGTAACGACACTTCCTGAGCCTAAATTAACAAGCTCAGGGCCATTCTCTCCTACAAGAGTTAGACCTCGGCCGGCACCCCCCAGAGCTCTTTTTTTTCCTTCCTCGGTATTTCCTCCAGGGTTCAATAGATTCGTGATCGGAGCGAGTTTATCTTTGAGCCAATTAGTAATAGAGTCAAAAGAGTCAGTGATACCTTCCCATACTGTGGATATTCCGCCTCCCAGATCTTCATATAATTTTTTGGCGAATGCCCCAGTCTTTTGTATCGGTCCTTCCTTACCGAAGAAGTCCATAATGCTTTTCCCCCACGCCCCAAAGAAGTTCGTTGTTCCGCCCCAAAGACCTACAAAGAAAGTTCCTACTGCTCCTCCGAATTCTGTAATCCCGTCGATAATAGGATCAGAAAGGGCCTTGACAGCCTCTTCTCCGGCTATTGCCCCTAAAAGCCCTCCTAAAAGAGTTCCTACACCAGCACCAACTGCAGTTCCTACTCCTGGAAATAAACTTCCAACTAAAGCCCCTGCTTTTAGCCCTAGAGCTCCACCTGCAAATCCACCAGCAACTCCGGCGCCAATCTGAGTAACTCCCCTTGTTTTCTCTCTCTGAGTTTTTTCTTTGTCGGTTATAGTTTGGAAAGCCCTGATCCCACCGATCAAAAGAGTTAGTGGTGTAGCAATTTTTCCTATAACGTTGGCGGCACCTAGGATCTTAGGAGCAATCCGAGCCGCAGTTGTTGCTCCTCTTGAGGCACCTGGAAGCGCACCGACCACATCATCTACTGCGTAAGCCGTTACATCTACAATTTGTCCGCCAATACCTTTGGGTCCACCGAACCCTCCGCCACCTCTGGGCCCTCCTGGGGTGACGTTAGTAAGGTTCCTTGGAGGAAATCCGGGGAGACGAGGTGTTGGGCCAGTTCCAGGAACGCGAGGTACGCCGCCTGTTCCGGGCGAGGCAGTCGGACGGCCGCTTCTAAGAAAGTTAGGATTCTTAGCGCGGGCGAGCCTAAGTCTGGTCCTAGCGCCAGATCTGTAAGGCCTAGGAGATCTTTTGTTGTTAAGTAGATCAAAGATCTCACCGCCTCCTAACTTTTCAATGATTGTATCTAGTTTTTGATATAGGAGATTCCAGCGTTCTTGATCAGAGCCTTTAGCTGCTCTAACATTTTCGGTCTTTTTAACAAGCTTTCCAATAAAAGGTATCTTATTTATAATTGCCTTCTTAAGTATACCTAGAATTCCCTCGCCACCTGTGAAAAACTTGGTTACGTTGTCGGCAATTAGGCCCGTGCCTAAGGCTCCTAATGCAAGTTTAGTTCCTCCGCTTGACTGAGCAAACGTAGAACCTGCAACCTCCACTGCTTTGCCAAGCGCCGTTCCTAGCAAACTTATTAAGGAAGGTAAGATCTCTGTTAGAGAATCAAGCGCGCCAGCGATAACGCCTCCAAGCTGACCAGCGTCAATTCCCTTTATAAGCTCAGAGATCGTACCGAATAAAACTTTAACAGTTTCTACTAGATTATCAAATAAGTTAGAGACTATGCCCCCAATCTTAGACCCGTCGATACCCTTGATAAACTCGCCGATATTGGTGATTAGTCCCTGTATAGAATCGAATATTTGATCTATAAATTTGTTAATGCTAGATGGATTGAAGCTAAATCCATTCGCTAATACACCTTCAAATGCTTCTTGAATAGGAGTAAATACTTCTAAAAAGCTTTTAAAAGTTTCAGACCCAAAGAACTCTCCAAGCTTTTCTAATCCAAAAGTTAATAGTTTGGTTCCTCGGATAATAACGCCAAGGACATCAAATCCTTCAAATGTATCACTTAAAGACTTGTTAAGTATCGCAAATATCCCTGTCTCTCTGCCAAAGATAGTGTTAATAAGCTTGGCCGCCTCTTGTACTAAAGAGGTGGTCTCTTCCCCTATGGTTATCTCTCTTAACGCACCAAAAATTCCCTTAGTGGGTTCAAAGAGCCCCTCGATTTCCCTCCTTATTCTTAAAAACGGTGCTGATTTTTCTAGATCTGCTTTCCCTTTAATAAAGCTTTCTTCTTCTTGAAAGGCACTTACGATGGATTCAAGTAGCTTTGTCCTTTCTATGTTACTTATACTACTTAATTGACTTAATCCGACACCCTGGCTCCTGATGAGGTCATTTATTAAGTTAGTAGTGGCGCTGCCTATCCCAAACGCATCCTCGGCGGACATTTCGCCTTTTAGTATTTTAGTTAGATCGGGAACAACATTTTGGCCGTATACATCTGCTGTTTCTTGGCCAAATATCGCTATTTCTTCGGTTAGTTTTTTAAACTGTTGCTTTCTTTCCGCCTCAGTGCCTCCGAACTCCGCAAAAGAAATACCTTTGAGCGCTGCAGTGTAGGCCTCTGCTCCGATAGTACCCTGCGCTCTTAAAGTTGCAGCTATCTCTGTGAGCTGTCCGCTAAGCTGATTAGAAGCTTCACCACCAAATCTTTTAAGAGCTACTAAGTTCGCGCTAAGATTGTTACGCAGCTGAGTAGCAGTTTCTCCAGCTTTAAATCCCTGGTCGCTAACAGCAGAGTCAAACTGTCTTGTAATATCTCTGAAGGCGGTCTTGACGACATCGAGCTTTAGTCCTTGAACCAAGAACTTATTATCAAGCTCTCGCGAGAGTTTTTTAAACTCGCCAAGGGCTTTCTGCGTATTAGCTTTTATGTCAAGAGATATATTTGCCATGGGCTATTATGTTCCAATTGGTATAAATCCAGATGCGTTTGAATCTATTGATTGTGCTCCACCAGCGTTTCCACCTCCAGTAGCACCGCATTTTCCTGCATCAGACTTGGCCTTTAAAACCTTTCTAAGGTCATTAGAGCAAGCTCTAATACCGGAAAATATCTCATCTGATTTTTCGATTGTGTCTGTATAAGCATTGTATATATTATTATTTGAAATAGAGATTAGCTCTCCGTACTGTTGGCCAAAAACTTCTCTTGCGCATTTAGTATTATATATAGAGGGGTCGGCTTTAGTTACAGAATTCAAAAATTTGTTATAAGAGGCTATTACATTTTTTGTGTTATCAGATATAAATTTTATTCTGTTCTGAACGACTACAATAGAAGTAAGTCGACTGAGCTTTGGAGTTTTATTTTCAGCAGCTGCCTCAAAAGTTTTATTTAATATTCTTACTGCATTTAGTTGAGCATTTCGAAGCTCCAAGCAACGAACAGCGGGTTTATTTTCTTTTTCAGGCGATGTAGGCGGCTGGGGTTTATCTTCTGCGTTTGGCTGCTCTGCTTCAGAAGGAGTCGTTTGCACAGGAGAGATAATGCTATCTAAAGAGCTCGCGTCATAGACACTTACTTGTCCGTCATTAATTGACCACTCAGGGACTTTCTCTAGGGTAAAAGATACTGTTGCATTAACTAATAGACCGTTGT
>Ga0209557_1001104_pt1 | contig 15295 bp, 13 predicted proteins | sample SaaInlV_120m_DNA_4_FD_184672 | JGI IMG/M metagenome (GOLD analysis project Ga0209557, IMG submission 184672) | Marine microbial communities from expanding oxygen minimum zones in the Saanich Inlet - Saanich Inlet SI074_LV_10m_DNA (SPAdes) (version 2) | ecosystem: Environmental > Aquatic > Marine... | reverse complement strand
CCCATTGTGGTCGTCATGTTCAGCATGGTCAGCATGTTCATCATGGTCAGCATGGTCGTCATGGTCGTCATGGTCAGCATGGTCGTCATCTGCATCGTGGTCAGCATGGTCGTCATGTCCAGAGTGGTCATCAAGATCATGAACTTCGAACACCGCACTTTCTCTGAACTCTAATTTAACCGTTCCATCCAGCTTTGATAAAGCCGTCACACTGGCCTCTTGAGCGAGCGTTTCAATCGTGTCGGCCAGCCAGGGGGTCAAACCGGGTCCAACCCAAAACACAAGATCAGAGGCTTGTAATGCAGCCGCCTCCGATGGGCGTAAACTATATTCATGCGGGCTTGCACCAGGCTGAATAATGAGATCAGGCACAGCGACACCTTCCATAACCCGCGCGACCAAGGAATGTACCGGAGCAATATCCACTGCGACCTGCGGCGTATCCGCATGAGCTCCACCCCCGATCAAAGTGGTAGCAAGCGAAAGAGTAAGAAGGTTTCTAGACACTGTGGCCTCCATGTGATTATATAACATAACGACACTCTTAAACGAAATGTAATAACATCACAAGTAAGGCGACGAAATTGAATGCAGCAAGTTATCCATTGGGATTTGCGCAGCACGATCACACCACATGTATGAGCGATGCTTTGGCCGCAGCTGACGCACGCTGCGCACAGGACGGTCTTCGTTTTACGCCTGTCAGACGCAAGGTGCTCGAGATCTTACTTCAAGATCATCGCGCCTTAGGCGCTTACACGATATTAGACAAGCTGCGCGAAGATGGATTTGGCTCGCAACCTCCAATAGCGTATCGAGCCTTGGATTTTCTTGTAACAAATGGTTTAGCCCATAAAATCGAGCGCTTAAATGCCTTCATAGCATGTGCCAACACCACCCATTCTCACACACCGGCCTTTATGATCTGTCGGCTGTGCAATACCGTTGCAGAAGAGTTATCTGCCTCAGCACGAACGGCCTTGCACGAGGTGGCACGCGCCACTGGCTTTCAGATTGAGCGGACCATCATTGAGGCGGAAGGTATCTGCCCGTCTTGCGCAGATAAGACCGAGTCATGAGCCTTATTCAGGTTGAAAGATTGAGCGTTCGCTACGGCGCAAGGACGGCGCTGTCAGATGTGTCGTTGCGTATCGCGGCCAATGAGATCGTAACAATTGTCGGGCCAAACGGATCGGGCAAAACCAGTTTGCTCAGAGCCATCATCGGTGCGATCCAACCGTCGGCTGGCCGTATCGTTCACGCGGACAATCTCAAGATCGGATATGTGCCGCAAAAGCTCCACATAGATGACACCTTGCCGATCACCGTCTCAAGATTCTTAAAATTACCAGGCGGCGTGGCAGGTGCAGATGTTGAGTATGCGCTGAAAAAAGCCGCTGTGCCCGAATTGGAGCATGCGCAACTGTCACAGCTGTCAGGTGGTCAATTCCAAAGGGTGTTACTGGCCCGAGCCTTGATCGGAAGACCGAATTTGTTGCTTTTGGATGAAGCAACACAGGGGCTCGATCAACGTGGCTCTGCATCATTTTACCAGCAGATCGAAACAGTGCGCCAGGCCACTGGCTGCGCAGTCCTTATGATCAGCCATGAATTGCATGTTGTGATGAGCGCATCGGACCGTGTTATCTGCCTGAACGGTCATGTTTGCTGTGAAGGAGCCCCTGCAGCCGTCGCATCAGCCCCAGAATATAGAGCGTTGTTCGGCACAGGAACCGGAGGTGCGCTGGCGCTTTACCGCCATGAGCATGACCACGGCCACGATCATGGCGATCACAGTCATACCCATAACCAGGACTCAGAGTCATGCTAGATGATTTTATGGTGCGCGCCGCGCTTGCAGGAATTGGTGTGGCATTTGCCTCAGCCCCTTTGGGCTGCTTTGTGGTCTGGCGGCGCATGGCCTATTTTGGAGACGCCACCGCCCATGCGGCGATCCTGGGCGTTGCGCTGTCTTTGGCATTTTCGATGTCCATATTCGTGGGAACGGTGGTCGTAGCCTTGCTCATGGCCCTTGTTGTCAGCGTCTTGTCTGGCAAAGGCTATGCGATGGACACTTTGCTCGGAGTCCTGGCCCATTCTGCGCTCGCCTTCGGACTTGTGGCGGTGTCCTTTCTCTCTGGCATACGGATTGACCTGATGGCCTATCTCTTTGGTGACATTCTGGCCGTCTCTCGCGGCGACCTTTCGGTCATCTGGGGCGGCGCTGCATGTGTTGTCATGCTGATCGGCTGGCGTTGGTCAGCCTTGCTGACCTCGACATTGAACACAGATCTGGCCTATGCAAACGGGATCAATCCGAAGCGTGAGCAGCTCGCATTGACAATTTCTCTCGCCATTACAGTTGCAGTCGCCATCAAAGTGGTTGGGGTATTGCTCATTGCCGCAATGTTAATCATCCCGGCCGCCGCAGCGCGACCCTTGTCTCGCACGCCCGAAGGTATGGCCATTGCCGCGGGTTTAATTGGGATGCTGTCCGCGATTATTGGTCTTCGCGCAGCTTTTGTGCTCGATACACCCGCGGGCCCGTCCATCGTCTGCGTCGCTGCTGTTACGTTTATCGTAACCAGCACCCTGAAAAGCCTTCGCAACCCCCAGCGATAACCACTTAAACCCGTAACCGCGCTCGACCGCCCTGCAAACATGAGGCAGGTCATCCAGCGGCTCGTGGGCAGATGACTGGAATATAGTCACAAAATTAAGATCCATTCGTATCAGCGGTAGTCTTACCAGTTATCGCTGTGGCAAACCCACGTCGTTTCACTTTTTTCAGCGCTCATTCGATGTGATAAATCTGCTGCCGGATTGGTTCATTGTTGATGTAATAGTCTTTCATGACGTCATCCCAGACCGGTATTTTCTGGCGGTCAAGTCATAGCATTCTTCAAGCGTAGGTGGTGCCCATGATCTGTCTGAATAGGTTGTATTGGAGAAGGTCTTTTCTCAATTGCGCGCTCCAGAAAGTCAATTATATTTGCTGACATACGCCTAGGATAAAGACCGATAGTTTTGCACCTAGAGCACTCATCGGCGGCGGGATTGAGCTTACACAGCTTCAATGCCTTTGGAATCGAAGCGCCGCTACCATTTACGCTAAATTTAAAACGAGCAAAGAGCCCCGGTGCCGTCTTGCATAATATTGGCATCTTGTGACTATAAAGCCCTTCTCTGCGCCCTTAGGAGCGCCATAAAATGCGATAAAATTCGATTTATCAAAGGATGGTTCTGGAGTTAAACACGCCGTACGAGCCTCCGTCATGGACTGTAAGAAACTCTTAGGGGCACATGAGTGCAAATTGGGCTCATCTGTTTTGCAGGTGGGCCTCCAAGATAAAGATTTGGTTTCCAAATGGGCTAGGTCTTTGGCTGTGTCATACCCAAAGAGTTGCTAATCTACCACATTTAGACTATCATATCATTTATAACGCTATATACGCGGTATGAATCAGGCTGATTGGACGTTAACGCGCAATGGTACGAGATCTGGGGTTATCTAAGATATTTTGGGCCGCCATGGCCGTTACATATTTCTTTCTCGTATTGTCGATGTATGCAATCTTAACGCTCCCAGAGAGCGCGTTCGATGCGGATAATGCAGAACATGTAATGGCGGCAGTAAGATTGACATATGTGAGGCTCGCGATCGTTGCTGTCAGCCTGGTGGGCTATCCAATCATTTTGTTCAGCTCTTTAAAATACGCCAAATATGTTACAATAGCACTGACCGCTTGGGCGATTGCTGTTTACATTGATGATCATTTGGTTTTGTACAGAATTATCGAATACCCTGACCGGGGTGTTGTTTTATTCATACAATCCATCCGTCCAATATTCTTAGTTTGTCTACTTTGGATGAGCTTTGAACTCACGTTTACAAAATCTAAAGCGCGGTAACCGTATGGTAGGCAGGAAACTAGATGACACAGAAATTGGCGCAATCCTAGAAGCCTTCTCTGAAAGCAGAGAGGCTAAAGCGCGTGTCACAAATCAAACCACAACGTTTAGGATTCTTTTGGCATGTAGTAGTGTATATGTCTCGGCATTTTTAATAATTTATACCTTCTATGAGATTAACCTAGTTCAACCGCTTGAAGCTGGTTTAATTAACGAGGATTTTCTCACTGTCCTCGATGGGCGGGCGAACATTATGTTTTGGCTTTTAGTTCTGATGAATATGAGTGCATATTTCAATATTGCATTTAAGATCATGTGTTTGATAGCTGTAATTGTCATGTTAAATGCCACGGTTGATAATTTGGTTCTTTTTACTGGATTAGTGAGTTTTGAGGAGCGTCCGTATTTAACACTGTTCATACTTTCCAGACCACTGTTTTTGGTGGCGATTATTTGGATGGGTATTGTTTACAATAGCGCGCTTGCAGATGACTAAGCACATGCCTTGCTGCTCCATTAGCCCGAAAGGGCCATCAGGATTTGCGGAGGGATGCGATTGCCTATAGGCCATCTACCGCTGACTTGATTTTGGCCTTATGGATGCTGTCGGACTTTCGCTCGTACAGATAGATGTGACTGACCCTTTTGCGTCTCCCCAAAACGCGTTCAGAACATCCCGAATAGGGTTCACTGCGGGCATCTAGCCGTGTCCAACATCATTGCAGGGCCTCAATATGCGGGGCTTCATCCTTGGCCATTGGGGCGGCGTCTTTGCCTGCGTTTATCATCCAAGTATCAAGCTCGGCGATTTCGGCCTTACTCATCCGAAGCCCCAATCGCGAGCGCCGCCAAACCACATCTTCAGCCGTGCGGGCATATTCCTTATCCATCAGCCAGATGATCTCGCGCTCCGTTAGCGTTGCGGCAAAAGCTGTGCCCATATCCCCGATTGATTTGGCATCACCAAGGATCAGCCAGGCCTCGGTGCCATAGGCCCTGATCAGCCGCCGCGCCCAAAAATCATCCACAAACGGATAGGTCTCGCGCAATTGCTGGATCAGAGACGCCACATCATCCACTGGGAAATCTCCACCGGGAAGGCTGACGCCCGCGGTCCAATCCGGACCGGCCTTGGGGAAAAACGGGGTGATCTTCTCAAGCGCGGACTCTGCAAGTTTACGATAAGTGGTTATTTTTCCGCCAAATATATTCAACAATGGCGCGGCTTCGCCATCCTGATTTACTTTCAGAACATAATCCCGCGTCGCTGCGGTCGCCGAACTGGCCCCATCATCATATAGCGGGCGCACACCAGAATAGCTCCAGACGATATCATCCTTGGGAATTGATTGTTTGAAGTAATTTGACGCAAAGGCCCGCAGATAGTCGGCTTCAGCCTCAGTGCATTGTGGTTTTACAGATGCGTCTTCATGATCTGCATCGGTCGTACCGATCAAGGTGAAATCTGTCTCATAGGGAATCGCGAAAATGATCCGCCCGTCTTCACCCTGAAAGAAATAGCATTTGTCGTGATCAAACAGTTTGCGCGTCACGATATGGCTGCCACGCACCAGGCGCACACCTTCAGACGAATTGATACGAGCGGTGTTGCGAATAATGTCTTCGACCCAAGGCCCGCCGGCGTTGACCAGCATTCTGGCGACGGTCAGCTGGGTTTCTTGCGTGCTCTGATCTTCGGTGGTGATATGCCAAACGTCATCGACCCGCTCAGCTGACACCACCTTGGTCCGGGTCATGATTTGCGCGCCGCGCGCCTGAGCATCGCGCGCGTTCAAAACCACCAAACGGGAATCCTCGATCCAGCAGTCAGAATACTCATAGGCCTTGGCAAAGCGATTTTGCAACGGCTTGCCGACAGGATCGGCAGCCAGATCAACCGTTGTCGTGCCGGGTAAGATTTTCCGCCCCCCCAAATGATCATAGAGAAACAGTCCAAAGCGGATCAGCCAGGCAGGCCTGCGCCCGCGCATCCAGGGCATGACAAGGCTCAGAATCTTCGATGTCGGCGTGTTACCCTCAAACCGCATATCCTTGTGGTACGGCAATACAAAGCGCATTGGCCAACTGATATGAGGCATCGCGCGCAGCAGTGTCTCGCGCTCTTTCAGAGCTTCGCGCACGAGGCGGACTTCGAAAAATTCGAGATAGCGCAGCCCGCCATGGAAAAGCTTGGTCGAGGCCGAAGATGTCGCAGATGCCAGGTCATTCATTTCCGCCAGCGCCACAGACAGCCCACGGCCCGCGGCATCCCGAGCAATACCGCAGCCGTTGATGCCCCCACCGACGACGAAGAGATCGACTTCTGACTTTTGTTCTTTTGGCGACATAATGGCCTCCTTGCCATCAGTTGTGCTGAGCCAAAGCCTCTTTGAAAGCTTTAGCTTCATAATTTTCTGGTTCAAGACAGAACCCTTAAGCGGCCAATTGGTTCTGACGTGCAGCTGAACCTATGTGGCAATTCCCTAAATCGAAGACCGCTGCGCGATCCAGTCTAAGCCAGGCGACTTTTCAGCAAGTCCCCAGACTTGTGAAGTATCGGGTATCCAACCATCGAAAATGCGTTGTTGACTTGCTTGAGTGCCCGGAGCGTTTCCTGATGGATGTTGCTGGTTTCGATACTTTCAACCAAGCCTTCGCGCAATCTACCAATATGGCTACGCTGTAGTTTCTGTTCGACCTTGCGTACCTTATCCTTTGCGGCCACCAGCTCGCGCGCTTCAGCCGGGTTTTGGTTCATCATGACATTCAACGCCAGTTGCGCATTGCTTTGGACCCGGTCGGTGAAATCCCTAATTTCATCCCGCCCCTGCTGCGAAAACTGGAGCTTTTGCCGATGAAGACGCTCAGCGAGGTCCAGCATGGTCCGTGTAATGGCATCTGAGGCGGAATCAAGGCTGGATGAAATCAAGGCGAGTTCTAGCGAGCGGCGACTCAGATCCTCATCCATTCCCTTTTGGCCAAGCCGTGCAAGATAAAGTTTGATATCCAGGTGGGTCTGTTTGATCGCTTTGTCCTGATCCGCGATCATACTGGCGGTGGTAATATTCCACTGATCATATAGGGGATCGACCGCGATCAGCATCTGTTCGATCTTTTGGCCCATTCCAAGCAATTCACGCGCAGCACTGTCAACCGCACGTTGCGGGCGATCCAGCAGGGCAGGATCAAGCGCGCTGGTGACATCCAGAGCACCGCTTGGGCCAGTTTTTTCGGCCATGAAAAAGGAGAAGGCCGTTGTGATTGGCCCCACGAAAGGCAGCGCCACGATTGCCAAAGCCACATTGAAGGCGAGATGTAGATTGATGGATTGCCGGGCCGGCGTCGCTCCAAGCTGGGTCAACAGCTCCGGCATTGCTGCAATCACCAGAACCACCAGCACGGCCCCCCCACCCCGCAAGAGCAAATTCGCCATGACCATCCGCCGCGACGCAAGCGGCGCGGAATAGGTGAGAACGAATGCGATGAACCCACCGCCCAGATTGGCCCCCAGGATCATGGCTGCGGCGGCCGGGCTCGGCAATATGGACTGCCCGGCCAAGGTGACAAATAGCAACACTGCCGCGACGCTGGAGTGAACACCCCATGCGAACACAGCGCCAATGAGGAAAGCAGTCAGCAAATCACGACCGAGATAGGCCATGATGGCCTGCGTGCCCGGATTTGATATCATCGGTTCAGTGGCGCTGCGGATCATATCCAGCGACACAAAGATCAGCGCAAGCCCGATCAGAATGCGGCCAATCTGGCGTGTATTGCTGCCTTCACCACGCAAAAAAACCACGACTCCAACAATAAGCAGCAGCGGGATCAGAATGGGTTGCCGCACCATCAAAAGCTGCGTCACCAGGGCGGAGCCAACATCAGCGCCCAGCAAGATCGCCAGACCGGTCGCCGTCACAACCCCTCCTTTGGAGATAAAGTTGGACACTAGAACCGCAACCGCAGTGGCGCTTTGCAGCAAAACAGCAGCGCCGAGTCCGGTCCCAGCTGCAAGCAATCTGTTCTTGGCTGAATGGCGCAGCCAGATGCGCATGGGTGCTGCAAAACCGCGTTCGACCCCGGTGCGGACCAATCGCACAGCCCAGATCAGCAGGGCCGCAGCACCTGCGATATGTATCATAATCTGGAGTACATGTGGTTCATTCACCGGTTTTGCTTTCTTTCATGTAAGACGGCTAGAAGGGAAAAGGGCCTGATCCGGCCTCTGGTCCGATGCGGATTGATTGGAACCCCGCGTCCCATCGGTGCAACACACAGCCATCGTCTTGGATAAGATAACCGACAGGCGCATCAGTCCTGCGATCAAAAGCGAATGTGCTGCATGGCGACGGCGCAGAGATTGCGGTATGCCCGCCGACATTGTGCACCATCATGCTATGGATGTGTCCACAAACCATCCGCAATTCACCTTTGTAGCCAGCCACGGCGTCACGCAATTGCAGCGCATTTGTCAGACCGATTGCATCCATGAAGTTGATACCACTGGCAAAGGGCGGATGATGCAGCGCCAACAAAACGGCTGAGCCATCCGCTCTTGCAAGTGCATCCCCAAGAAACGCCAAGGTCTCAGGGCTCAAAGTGCCATGCCCATGCCCCTCAACCAAAGTGTCAAGGCCAATCAGGTGGATATCCCCCTCCTTACGCGCCCAGTTCAATGGTCCAGCCACGGGAAGATCGCTCGCGAACGCCCGGCGTAAAGGTTCACGAATATCGTGATTGCCCGGTATCACATAAGTGGGCAGGTCAAGCGGGGCGAGCAGCCTCTTGAACCGGGCATAGCTTTCTTCGCTACCGTCATCGCTCAGATCGCCGCTGACGATGACCGCATCAATTGGACCGATCTGATGTCTGATCGACGCAATCTGGTCGACCAACCGCGTCAGTGGCGCAGCCGTTTCCAGCTGACCCGAAACGAGCTTACCTTCCGCAACAATATGTGTGTCAGTGATCTGAAGGATTGCGGTCATTTGATACCAGCCCGCAGGAAGGATTGAACGAACTGGCGTTGGAAGATCAGGAATGCGATGAGCAGCGGGGCAACAGACATGAGCGTGGCGGCCGAAATGATGCTGATATCCACACCGTTTTCGGGAGCGCCAAAGATCGACAGGCCGACCGTCAAGGGGCGTGTTTCCGGTGAATTGGTCACAATCAGCGGCCACAGGAAGTTATTCCAGTGGGTCGAAACCGACACCAGCGCATAGGCAAGATAGGTTGGCTTTGCCAGCGGCACGTAAACCCGCCACAGGATACCAAGCAGCCCACAGCCTTCGATCCGCGCAGCTTCGTGCAATTCGATCGGCACGCCTTTGAATGACTGCCGCATCAAGAAGATGCCGAAGGCCGACGCCATATAGGGCATACCGACACCAAGGATGCTGTCAAACAACCCGAGCCGGGACACCATCGCATAGTTTTCCACGATCAGGACTTCGGGCAGGATGAACAGCTGCATCAGGACCAGGATGAAGACGAAGTCCTTGCCGGGAAACCGGAGTTGCGCAAAGGCGAACCCTGCAAGCGTGGTCAGGAAAAACTGGCCAATCAGGATCACCGTCACCAGCATGAATGTATTGAAGAAATACTTTAGCCAGGGCGCACCGCTCCAGGCGACACGGAAGTTATCCAGCGTCCAAGGCGAAAACAGTTTGAGGTTCACCGCATCAGAGGTCGAATGCGTTGCAGCCCAGAAGGCAAACAACAGCGGCGCAATCCAAATAACAGCCAGAAGGATCGCGCCGAAGCTGTCCATGAATTTGGTGAAGCTCTTCATTGGTAGTGTGTCCTTCTGTCGAGGTACAAGAACTGTACCGCAGCCACGACGCCCAGCACTGCAATAACAAGGACCGTTATGGCCGCCGCATGTGGCGCGTCAAAGAATGCGAATGCCATTTCCCAGATGTAATAGAGGATCAGCTTGCTGGCGTCCGACGGCCCGCCCTTGGTCAGGATGAACAGGTGGTCGATCAGCTTGACCGAGTTGATCATCGCGTTGACGGCAATAAACAGCGTTGTCGGCATCAGCAGCGGCAACACGATGCGGCGCGTATAGGTCCAGCGGCTGGTGCCCTCGATGTCTGCCGCTTCCTTGAGATCCACAGGAATTGTTTGCAATGCCGCGAGATAGAAAATCATGAAAAACCCGGCTTCTTTCCAGATTGTCACGATGATGATCGCCCATAGCGCAGTTTCAGGCTGCCCCAGCCAGTTGACCGACGGCAGGCCAAACAGGCTGCCAATTTGATCCAATACGCCCAGACCCGGCGTGTAGAAAAACAGCCAAAGGTTGGCAGCGGCAATCATCGGCAAGACGGTCGGTGTGAAATAGGCGGTACGCACAAACCCCCGCGCCGAGATCTTGGAGTTGGCCCAAAGCGCCATTGAAAGCGCAATGAAAATCGAAACTGGGATTGTGACGCCCGCGTAAAACAGGTTATTTTTCGCCACCAGCCAAAATGTGGGGTCCGCAAAAAGATCGGCATAGTTTTCTGTGCCAACAAACTCACTGGGGTTGCGGCGGGTATGCCGCGAAAACAAGGACGACCAGAGGGTCGCGATAGACGGGTAGAAGGCAAAAACCGTCAGCAACACCGCTGCGGGCGACAGAAGCAACCAGCCATATATGGCTTGCCTGCGACGTTCGAGATTGGCGTGAGCGGACATAGCGCGTCTCCGATGTTCAGATTTGGCCTGTAAGGAGTTGGCAGGGCCGATGCGATGTGCACCAGCCCCGCCGGGGAGTTTTAGTTATTGATAGGCAGCCAACAGGCGCTCGGCTGCAGCCTGGGCTTCGCCCAAAGCCTCAGCAGCCGTTTTCGATCCGGTCAGCGCCGATTGAATGGCGTTGTTCAGACCGTCACGCACGCGGGCAGTCTCAAATGTCGAAAACTCAGCAACGGCGTTTTCAAGCTGGTTGCGCGCGACAAGTGCCGGCGGAAAATCAGCGACATAGGCTTTCAGCGCTTCGGTTTCGTAGGCCGCAGGTGAAACACCCATGTAACCTGTGCCGATTGACCAGGCGGCTGCCTGCTCGGGCGATGTCATGAACTGCATCAGTTTCAGGGCCGCGGCGCGTTCCTCATCTGTTGTGTCCTTGAACATGTAGAAGTTGCCACCACCGGTCGGCGAACCAAGACGAACATTGCCCGGCAGCTCGGCGACACCGAAATCAAAGCTGGCGTTGTTTTTCACGGTCGTCAGATTGCCGGTGGAGTGCCACATCATCGCGGTCTGACCTTCAAGGAACGCCTGGCGCAATGTGCCCCATTCAACAGTGCCGTCAGGCATGATGCCGTGCTCGCCAGACAGGGACTGCCAGAACTCAAGTGTCTCAATAACGGTTTCGTCGTCGAAATATGTGGTCAGGCCATCTTTTGACATCACCTCTTTGCCGTTCTGAATCGCCAGTGCCTGGAACATCCAATAGGGATAGCCAGTTGATGGGATCATCAAGCCATAGGTGCCATCGTTGGTCAGGGCCTTGCCCATTGCAATCATTTCGTCCCAAGTTTTTGGCGGGGCTTCAGGATCGAGGCCAGCCGCACGGAACATGTCCTTGTTATAATAAGCAACAATCGTTGACCGCTGGAACGGAATGCCCCAAGTTTTACCTTCGATAGTGCCATTTGCCATCAGCGCTGGGTAAAAACTTCCCAGCCACGCTTTGTCAGCGTCCGATGTTGCGACATCATCGAATGGCAAAATAAGATCCTGTTCGATCAGGTCGTAGGCATCAATGGAAAACATCACTGCAAGCTGCGCAGGCTCACCCGAAGCCAGCGCTGACAATGCCCGCACGCGGGTGTCATCATAGTTGCCTGAATAAATTGCGTTTACGCTGATATCGGGGTTGGCGGCTTCGAAATCGGCAACAATTCCGTCGACCACTTCAGTCAATGCCCCACCCACAGCAATCGGGTAGTACATCGTCAGTTCCGTTTCGGCCATCGCCGGTACGGCAAGGCCAGTTGCCATTGCAGTGGCCAGCCCCAGTCCTTTTGTTGAAAATAGTTCCATGTTTTTCTCCTTTGGTTTTTTAGTGGTTCTTAATCTTGGTCTTACTTTTTGACTGCGCGGTAATTATCGCACCAGCCGGTGGCCTGCAGCGTCAAAGACGTGCAGGTGTTCGTCGTGGAAATTGATGTCGATCTCATTGCCTTCAGCCACCATTGACAGACCGGGCTTGAGCACGCATAGCCCCCTGGCACCCTCATGATCCAGTCCAATCAAAGTCTCCGCTCCCAGGAATTCGCTTTCATTTACAATGCAGCTCATCCGGCCTTCGCCCTTGGGAACAATTTGGATATTCTCGGCTCTGATCCCGATGGTTTTATCCTCACCAAACCCGCCCAAAATAGACGACTCAATCAATGCCATCGGCGGCGCACCAACGAATTCGGCCACGAAGGTATTGTTGGGGTTACTGTAAAGGTCGTTGGGCGTACCAACTTGCTGGATGTGACCGTCTTTCATCAAGACAACTGTGTCGGCCATGCTCATCGCTTCGGTCTGGTCGTGGGTGACGTAGATTACGGTAATGCCGAGATCACGCTGTAGTTTCTTGATGTCCTTGCGCACCGAGTTGCGCAGCTTTGCATCGAGATTCGACAGCGGCTCATCCATCAAACAAAGACGCTGGCCCGCAACGATAGCGCGGGCAAGCGCGACCCGCTGGCGTTGTCCACCAGAAAGCTCCCCCGGCTTGCGATTCTCATAACCAAGCAATCCTGTGATTTCCAAAGCACGGTGCAGCTTTTCCTGGCGCTCTTGTTTTGGAACCCGCCGCACCTTGAGGCCAAATACGACGTTTTCAGCCACCGACAGATGCGGGAACAACGCATATGATTGAAATACCATTGACAGGTTGCGGTCCGATGCGGCGCTGGTTGTCACGTCCTTGCCATCGATCAGGATCGTACCCTCGTCAGGCAATTCCAGCCCTGCAAGCAGGCGCAATGTCGTGGATTTACCGCAGCCTGATGGACCAAGAAGTGCCGTAAAGCTGCCCTCGGGAATATCCAATGATATTCCTTCGACTCCAAGCTGACCATTCCAGCGTTTGGCGATATCTTTGAGCACTACCATGGGCGCTGTCGTCATTTCACTTCTCCTTCGGCTATCACCAGCCTGTTGTCGATTGGATCAAGCAGCGTGGTGAACGCAGGCCCTGGGCGCCGATCCATTATGATTGTATCAATCCCTGAAATATTGCCGCTCAAGGCCGGGGCCTGACGCCCAAACTTCGACTGATCGACAACCAAGAGAGATTTCAGCGCATTGGCACGAATTTTCTCACGCACACGCGCTTCAGCAGAGTGGAACTCCAAAAGACTGCCGTCCAGATCAACGCCAGCCACACCAAAAACAGCAAATTCGGCCCTGTAGCGCCCAAAAAACTCTAGGACATCACTCCCTAGAATATCGCGGTCCGGCAGACGCAACTCTCCTTCGGGAATAATTATGCGATTTGAAAGCTCATCGCTCAGCGCCATTGCCACATTCAGGTTGTTGGTAATTACGGTCAGGTTTTTCCGGTGGCGCAAGGCGTTGGCCACACTCAGCGGGGTAGATCCAATAGAGAAAAACAAGGTCGTGCCATCGGGGATCAGGCGCGCGGCTGCTTCGCCAATCGCCTGCTTTCCCAGCGGGTTTGTATCGGTGCGCTGGTCAAAAGGTGTGTTCAGGAATTCTTTGCTGAGCTCTATCCGGCCATGCAGACGGTGCAACATGTCGCCTTCGCACAACACATCAACATCGCGGCGGATTGTTTGCATGGACACGTTGAGTTGCTCGGCAAGCGAACCGACGGTCGCGGCCCCCTGCTCAAGCACAAGAGCCGAGATCGCTTCGCGTCTTTTTTGTTTTTTAAGCGACATCGCAGTCCCCAGCAGAATCCACTCTGTGACGCTAAACGCGCAAAAACCACAAAGCAACATTTTTTCTGAGTGACCTACCATTTATTACACAAATTTCTGCACTATTGGCGTAAAATTCCGCATTATATAGGGTTTTAGGTCGTTTCTACGTAAATTTTTGTACTTTTGTGGTTTTAAAATTGTATTTTTAGTCTATGGTGCAGACTGGACGTGGCTTGCGCTCAAAGCCGGAGGGCGCAGGGCTCACACAGTCCAAACCATATCTGAACGGTCTCAGAAGGCTCGATCTCGTTCCTTCTGTAGTGTCACCGCCCAAACAATCAGGATCAATGCTGACTCACTGTTGGCATCCAGCCTTAAACACGACAGAGACGCAGCTGCGAAACCATGTCACAAACAAAAGAAATGAGACTTACGACCTATGCGTTCCCTATCCGAGTTTCCCGCCGACACTGCCGCCAAAGTTACCACGGTCTTTGCTGATATCGACGACACGCTGACCACCGACGGGCGCTTGCCTGCGGTAGCTTACCGTGCCTTGGAAGATCTTTTCAATGCCGGGTTTCACGTCGCCCCAATCACCGGACGTCCAGCAGGTTGGTGTGACTTGATCGCGAGGCTTTGGCCGGTCCACGGCGTCGTCGGTGAAAACGGTGCATTCTATTTCGCCTATGACGCCAAAACACGCAAAATGCGCCGAGAGTATTTCGCCGATGCGGCCGAACGGGCAAGGAATTCTGCCCGCCTTGCAAAAATTGAAGCCCGGGTTTTGGCCGAGGTGCCAGGCTGCGCGATCTCCGCCGACCAACCTTACCGCGAGGCCGATCTTGCGGTGGATTTCAGCGAAGACGTGACCCCGCTAGACGCGGCAGCGGTGACCCGGATCCGAGATATATTCGAGGAAGAGGGTGCGATAGCCAAGATTTCGTCAATCCATGTGAACGGCTGGTATGGTGATTATGACAAGCTGTCGATGTCGCGCCGTTTTGCCAAGGAGGTGCTGGGATTTGACCTTGAAGCGGAAAAATCCCGCATTGTTTTTTGCGGCGACAGCCCAAATGACGCGCCAATGTTCAGCTATTTTCCAAATTCCTGCGGCGTCGCAAATGTCGCCGATTTTGTTGATCAGATCACATGCAAGCCTGCGTGGATCACAGCAAAAAAAGGCGGCGAAGGATTTGTTGAACTGGCCCAAAAGCTTTTAACTTCCCAAGAGGACTGACGCAGCTGCGCCAACTATAGCAATTCGGATGAGCAGCCTTTAGAAAATGGACAAACCCTTGCGCAGACTGGGGGCTTGGCACCAATGCATGCTGATAGTGCTGTCAGACGAATGAGAACTCGCATCGGATTACTGGCGCAGCCTAAATCTATGCGCTCAATAATTGACGCCACTCGGCGAGAGCAGCGGCACGGTTCAGCTTGAAATTAGTGTGTGAATAGAGATGACCATCCAAACAAAATTACGCCCGAATGAATTTACAAGG
>Ga0209557_1001103_pt1 | contig 15301 bp, 3 predicted proteins | sample SaaInlV_120m_DNA_4_FD_184672 | JGI IMG/M metagenome (GOLD analysis project Ga0209557, IMG submission 184672) | Marine microbial communities from expanding oxygen minimum zones in the Saanich Inlet - Saanich Inlet SI074_LV_10m_DNA (SPAdes) (version 2) | ecosystem: Environmental > Aquatic > Marine... | reverse complement strand
CAACGGTATACACCTTTTCAATATCCGCGTTAAGGATGAAGATGGGAACTGGGGACCAGCCTTTAAAAAGGCCATAAGCATTGAAAACTCTCTTGCTCTAAGAGATATTAAAATTACGGGGGCAGAGTTCTTTTGGGGAACTACGGATCCAGGAGAAGGCAGTGGAACAGCACTATTAGCCTTCGACAATGCCTACGATCAGGCACTAGAAACGGTCTTTAAAAACAGTATTGCCCTACCCAGCACCAACGGTATACACCTTTTCAATATCCGCGTTAAGGATGAAGACGGGAACTGGGGACCAGCCTTTAAAAAGGCCATAAGCATTGAAAACTCTCTTGCTCTAAGAGATATTAAAATTACGGGTGGAGAATTCTTCTGGGGAACTACAGATCCAGGAGAAGGCAGTGGAACGGCACTCTTAGCCTTCGATAATGCCTACGATCAGGCACTAGAAACGGTCTTTAAAAACAGTATTGCCCTACCTAGCACCAACGGTATTCACTTGTTCAACATCCGCGTTAAGGATGAAGACGGGAACTGGGGACCAGCCTTTAAAAAAGCCATAAGCATTGAAAATAGTTTAGCATTACGCGATCTAAAACTGACTGCCGTAGAGTACTTCTGGGGTCTCAATGATCCTGGATTAGGAAACGGATTTACTGTATTAGCAATGGACAATGCTTTTGATGAAGCCTTGGAGGCTGTATTTAAATCTGGCGTTTATCCACCTGCAGCAGGTTGGAACCTATTTAATATTCGCGCGGCGGATGAAGAGGGGAATTGGGGTCCAGTATTCAAAAAGCCGATATGGACAGATGAAGGGACTAACCCTATTCAGATTCAGCTGAATCAAATGGCTTCAATACCTTGTAATGGCGCACAAGATGCAGAGGTTTATGCTGCTATTGAAGGTGGCGTGGAGCCCTACACCATAAGTTGGTCAAACAGCGAAACCAATGATACCGTTAAAAATCTTGCAGCTGGTAAATATGTCATCACTGTGACAGACTCTACGGGTCAAAGCAATAAAGACAGTATTGTCATTACAGAACCCAATCCTATTGTTATCACTACCACGAGTACTTCGGCTGTAACTTGCGCTGATAATGACGGCGGCGCAACCTTTAGTATTAGCGGTGGCACTCCTGCTTACTACATCAGCTGGTCCGGAGGTATCACAGGTGCAGCACCAAGCAACTCATCTGGCAATGGCTTCACTTTTAGCATTATTAACGTGGCTGCCGGCACCTATACCGCAACGATTACCGATGAAAACGGATGTACCAAAACGCATACTGTAACCATACCGATTGATCCAAATACGCTGGCGATAACAACCACAGGAGTCGATCCCACCTGTTATTCAGGAACGGACGGTTCTATTTCAGTCAGTAATACTGGGGGGCAGTCTCAACTTTCTTACACATGGAGTACAGGAAGTACTGCCAATAGCTTAAGTGCTATTTCAGCTGGAACGTATTGGGTGTCCGTTACGGATGGTAATAACTGTACAAGAACAGATACCCTTGTGCTGATAGATCCTTTGCAGCCTGCCGCACCAGCACTAGTCACCACAGACCCTAACTGTATAGGAAGCAACGGTAGCGCAACGATTACCAATACCGTGAGCGGAACAGCATATACTTGGTATAGCACCAGTGGTTCTACGTCGACTGCCATTGGGAATGCAACCTCGCTAAGCGGGCTGAGTAGCGGACAATATTCAGTCAGCGGCGTAGATGCGAACGGCTGTGCCACACAAGGTGCTCCTTTCACCCTATCAGGCGTGGCGGCGAACCTGAATTTGAGTACCGCTTCACTTTCAAACGTCACCTGTTATGGGGCGGCAGATGGATTTGTGAATGTGGCCGTTTCCGGTGGAAGTGCCCCATACACTTACAGTTGGGATAATGGTACAGCGGGCTCTGCCTTAACAAGCGCCTCAGGTGGCAGTTACACTGTTACTGTTACCGATGCCAACGGTTGTATAGATTCAAGCACTGTCGTGGTCACTGAGCCATCTCAAGCCTTCGCTGTGATTACTACTGCTAACTCTGCGTTATCCTGTAATGGAGATGCGGATGCCAGTATTACAGTCAGCACCTCCGGTGCCCAAGGAACCACAAGCTATAATTGGTCAAACGGTGCTTCAGGTCCTACAGTCAACAATCTTGGTGCTGGAAGCTATACCGTGACCGCAACAGATGGAAATAACTGTCAAGCTACACAAGCTATTACTATTGTGAATCCTTCACCTGTACCAAGTCCTAGTATTAGTGCAGTAGATCCAACCTGTGGGGGTTCAAATGGTACGGCAAACATCACCAATACTCAAGCTAATACCTCTTATGCATGGTTTTCGGGGTCAAGTACAACTAGTTTAAGTTCCGCAACAAGTCTAACATCATTAAGCCCCGGTAATTATTCGGTTATTGCAACAGATATTAATGGATGTTCTAGCACTGCCGGAACATTTAACCTGGTTGATCAAACCGTTGCCATGACTATTAGTACAGATACCCTGAATAATATCAGCTGTTACAATGGAAGCGATGGATTCGTGAATGTGGCCATCTCAGGCGGTGTAGCGCCTTACTCCTACGCCTGGAGTAATGGTAGCGCTGGATCGGTACTAGCAAACGTAAGTGGCGGAGTATACAATGTAGTGGTAACGGATAATAACGGGTGTATTGACTCTACGTCCATTACCCTAACAACACCTTCTCAAGCACTTGATGTCGTTACTTTGTCTAGTAGTAACCTCTCTTGTTATGGAGATAGTACTGCTACTATTACCGTATCTGCAACTGGGACTCAAGGAACTGTTGCCTTCAACTGGTCGAACGGAGCGTCTGGACAGCAACTTACGGGACTAGGCGCAGGAACCTATGTAGTCACTGCCACGGATGGTAAAGGATGTACCTCGAATGAAAGTATCGTCCTTACCGAGCCTTCAGCGCCATTGAGCACATCGTTGGTTAGTGCGACGAGAGATTTTTGTAACTCTTCATCAGGTGCCTTAACTATAGCCGCCTCTGGAGGTACTTCGCCTTATTTATATAGTTGGAATAACGGTGGGACTTCGAGCTCCATCACCAACAAGACGGCTGGTAGCTATACGGTAACGGTTATTGATGATAACGGCTGTACTCAAACCGATAGCTACAACATCATAGATTCTACGGCATTGATCACCATTAATGCTTCCGTACAGGATGCTTCGTGTTCGTCAGCGACGAATGGTTCACTTACGGTGCAAAGCAGCGGAGGAGCTACCCCATATAACTATGCATGGACCTCAAATATTAGTGGGTTTACAGGAACAAACAGCAGTACAGTGGGTAGTCTCGAGGCCGGTATCTACTATCTAACGATAACTGATAATTTCGGGTGTGCGAAACAGGATACATTCACTGTTGGCGCTGGTGCTGGCATATCAGCAAATATTAGCCACCCATCAGGCAGTGATACGTTGAATTGCTTTAGTGATATCAATGGTAGCCTACTAGCAAATACTATTAATGGAGCTGGAAGCTTAACGTATTCTTGGTCTAACGGACAAAGCAATGCCTTAGCCTCAGGATTGAACGGAGGTACTTATTGGGTGACCGTTACTGATGCTGCTGGATGTGTAGACAGTGACACTACCACTATTTACACTCCTCCGGCCTTGTCGGTCACTTTAAGTTCTATCAATCAAGCCAGTGGCTATGCTATAAACTGTGATGGTGATCTTACAGGCCAATTATCTGCCCAAGCAACTGGCGGTACCGGAAACTACTCATGGAACTGGTCCAATGGTGCAACGAACACCACTCAAAGCGGGTTAAGTCAAGGAACCTATTGGGTACTCGTTCAAGACGCTAAAGGTTGTACCCTGTCTGATACTACCGTTCTCGATGTAGCTCCTTCGAGCAACTTCACAACGGCGGCAATCACCTCTACTTTCGGAGTGGATATCTTGTGTCATGGCGACTCTTCCGGCTCCGCGTGGGTTAATATCGCTAATCCTAGTAGCGTTATTTGGGATAATGGCGAAAGTAATGATACAGCGTTGGCCTTAAATTCAGGAATCCATTATGTTCAGATCGTGGACTCCCTAGGTTGTACGTACACAGATACTGTTTCTTTAACGCAAGCCGCTGCAATCGACCTAAATCTTGCTAGCACCAATAACTTGAATGGATACGATATCTCTTGTAACGGACTGATGGATGGGTCTGTTTCAGCAAGTGCAACAGGAGGATTAGGATTCTACGCATGGAACTGGGATAATGGTGGAACAAGTCCTAATGCCTCGAATCTAGGCGCTGGATTCCACTCAGTTGTCGTTACCGATCAAGCTGGATGTGCTGTAATAGATTCTATAGAACTCGTCGAGCCGGATATCTTAGCGTCCAATTGGTCCGTAGATGCCCCACTTTGTTTCAATACAGCGGATGGAACAGCCATTCTTGCCATGAACGGTGGTGTTGCTCCATATGGCTGGACCATTGACGGCAACAGCACGGGAGCGGTACTCACGGGATTAGAGGATGGACTATATTTCATCGCCGTAACCGATGCAAACAATTGTGTCTTCACAGACACCCTTAACGTTGTCGCTCCAGATTCTATTCGCACTGACCTAAGCATAACACAACCTTCTTGTACTGAAAGCTTTGATGGTGAAATCATCATCTCTGCCACAGGAGGTACTGGCGCACTCTATTACTATATTAATAATAGTGGTAGCACAGGAATATCAGATCAGCTCGCTCCATCAAGCTACTTGATTCAGGTCTTCGATGATAATAGCTGTTCCATTGATACTGTCGTAGACTTAATCGCCCTACGCGATGAGTGTCTCACGATCCCTAACTACTTCTCCCCTAACGATGATGGAGTAAATGATGTATGGAATATATTGGGTATTGACCTTGCTGACTACACGTTAGTCATCTTTAATGTTACCGGGCAGGAACTCTACCGTACAGAGTCCCAGAACTATCAACCGTGGGATGGTAAATTCAATGGTCGCGCACTGCCCGATGGTGATTATTACTTCGTACTAGAAAGTGAAATAAAACAACAAGCAGGCTATGTTACCTTACGTAAATAAACTCTTCAAAGTATTGGCTATAAGTCTTGTTACCGCGGGAAGTCTGAGCGCACAAGAAGCCGTGTTCAATACGCCCTTTTATTACACAAGAAATGTAATGAATAGCAGTTATGCCGGGATGTCTTCGGGTATCAATACAACACTTCTTTACAAGCAGCAATGGGCGGGTATAGAAGGTGCTCCAACTACAGCGTTGCTCAATATTGATTTTCCTTTATCACGGAAAAGGGGAAATAATAATGCGATAGGAGTAGGCATCATTAATAATCAATACGCAACGTATTCTTACACTACTTTATACATTCCTAACAGCTATACCTTGAAATTAGGTAAAGGCGATCAAAGCTTGAGATTTGGATTAGCTCCAAAGATTGTGATGAACGCCATAGACCTTTCGCAGGCCATCGCAGAAGATCCCACAGATCCTACTTTAACCGTAGGAACGCCAAGTTTCACTTACCTCGATGCCAACTTTGGCATGAGCTACTTCGTTTCAAAAGAAATTTCATTCGGACTTTCCGTAGACAACTTTGTCACTAACGTTTTTGCCGATAGAGCAGACAGAATAAATTATTCAAATTATTCAGCAACGACCTTTAATGGCGATGTTCGATTTTATACGCCTGACTTGAAAAAAGGAGCGCCACGTCTGTTTATCGACGCAACGGTTCAGCACCAGTTGGGCTTACAAACTGAATTCTCCGGCTATGCTCGCGTGGGGGAAGTAGAGCAGAACATAGGTGTGGGCTACCGAAGTTCTGGTGCTCTCATGGCCATCATCCAAGCATCTGTATCCAGCATCCAAATTGCCTATAGTTTTGAGTACTCCTTCACGGACATTCAATCGTATACCGCTGGGGGTCACTTCATTGCCCTTACAAAGGCATTCTAGGCAGCAGAACTTTTATTATATTAGGGGTTCCAAACCATTAAACTCTCTAGTATGCATCGTCGTGTCTGGCTTGTCATCATATGCATTTTTTTAATTTTACCTGTTTTTGGGCAAAGCTTGCCAAATTATGTCCCTACAAGCGGTCTAATGGGGTGGTGGCCCCTCGATGGAAACGCAAATGATATAAGCGGTAATGGTTATAACGGTACTGCTTATGGAGTCACATCGGTAAGTGACAGAAACGGAAATAGTAATTCTGCATATAGCTTTGACATTACCTCTACCGGATGGGGCTCTGCAAAAGATCGCATAGTCGTAACTGACGATGCAGTAGCGAATGCGTGGTATCAAGCGAACGCATTTACAATTTCAACCTGGATTAAACTTGATGTAAAAACAGGGTCATTTGCGAATCGCCCTCATACAATTCTTGGAATATGGGATGGAAATGGTACCGCAGTAATAAGACATCAAATTTCACCTTCAAATCTTCAAAGCACGACGCTAAGTTCAACTACAGCTGGTAGCACAACTATTTCAAATAATGATTGGGTGCATGTTGTTACTTCTTGGGATGGAGATACGTTAAGGCATTATCAGAACGGTACGGCCGCAGGCAAGTCATACCTGTCTTACAGCATACCATCTTCTACAAATTATGCTGACATCACCTTTGGTGAACTGCATATGGGTAATGGGCATTGGTATCATTTTGTGGGCAGTATGGATGATATGGGTATTTGGAACAGAGCGCTAAGTCAATGTGAAATATCAAACTTATACAACTCAAATTTTGGGAGCTGTGCAGCCGGAATAAATACGGATACAACTATTTGCCGAGGTGACACTTTAACTTTAGGCACTTCTTATTCGCCAGCCTCCATCTGTGCAAACGGAATTGGAGAATGGGAAGAAATTTTAACTTCAACTGACCTAGCTGGATATACTATTACTAGAAATTCATCTTATTCGTTTGACACTACTTCAGGAACCTATTATTCGGTGAATAACGGAAATATAGTCGCTCTTGACTTAGTAAATAAAACTGTATCGTCAATTAGCTCAACCGGTGGTAGTAGTTCAATATCTAATGCGGTTTATAATTATTCTGATGGGAAATTATATGGCCATAGAGTAGGTCGTGATGTAGTGTACTCAATATCGACAAGCGGTGGTGCTTGGACATCTGTTGGAACCGGATCATTTGACGGGAATAGTTACAGTTCTTTAGAGTTCTATAATTCCCATGATGAGCGCGTAGGTTTTTTTGGTGGATATGGATACTTCGCAGTTAAAAACTGGATATACGAATCTACTGCATCTGGATGGATTAACTCCTTTTTAAACAATAGCAACTGTAATTCTCTGAATATTCCCTCTAAACGAATAGCGGGTGGTATTGCCCCAAACAAAAATTTTACAAAAATGTATGTTTACTCAGGCATGGGTAATTGTAGTGGATCTCAAACAGCCACCAGCTGTACATTAGGAAGTGCATGGGCCACGGATGTAGGGGTATACTGTTGGTTAAAAGATCTGTGGGAATATGATTTCACGAACGACCAATTCACTAATATTCTACCATATAATCATGCTAGCATTCCTCTTGAAGGAGAGTTCACATATGATTATAATAGGGATATCTTCTACCTACTAGGGGGCTGGACACCTTCTCCGACCTATCAAAGTGGTTATGGCAATACAGCCACGAATTCTAACTTAGTTTTCAGGTATGATCGCGGGAATAACGCAGCTGGTTTTGATACAGTAAACATTTGCGGAACACCACCCCCAATTGGGACAATAAACCAAACATCAGGCATTGCTGTTTTCGATTCTCCAAGGGACCGAATCTTATGGTTGCGAACTGATGGCGTGTGGGCAATAAATCTTTCAAATTCTTCAAGTACCTCATCTACTAGCAGTTTTCTTTGGTCAACTGGTGATACCACAAGCACCCTTTCGGTATCTCCTAGCTCCACCACAAAATATTGGGTTCGACAAATTGCGGGAACAGATACAATTGTGGATACTACTACCGTCAATGTATTAAACCCAGCCATCAACGCATCTACCAACTCAATATGTAATCCCGGCGATAGCTTGATGTTATGGATATCAAAGGATTCATCAGTAACTCAAAGTTGCGGTGGAATGCCGGCAAGTCTTCAAATTGGTTTGATGGCATATTATCCATTCTGCGGTAATGCAAACGATCTCAGTAGTTTTGGAAATCATGGAACAGTAATCAATGCCACTTTGGCCAATGACCGGAATGGGAATCCACAAAGCGCATACTATTTTGATGGTTCAAGTAAAATTACGGTACCAAGTGGTGCGCAAATAAGTGATTCGCTTAATACTCAAGTTACGTTTAGCGCTTGGATTAATGTAGAATCTTACCCCTACACTTTTGGACCTATTCTAAGTAAAAACGGGCCGTCATCCAGACAATTCGAAGTTTGGATTGCTCCAAATACATTAGGGTTTTGGGGTACTCAATTCAACGGTTCCGCCAGTTTTAGTGTACCCGACAGCACCTGGTTACATTATGCGATAACCTTTGATCAAGGAACTGTAAAATACTATATCAATTCTACTTTAGTCCAAACCTCCTCCTACTCTACGACTAGTTTAGTCGGTAATAATTCCGTATTTGAAATAGGTCATGATTCTCCAGGGTCACTTGAATTGTTCAAAGGCTATATTGATGACGTTGCTATCTGGAATCGCGTTTTATCTCCTACGGATGTTTCGAATCTTTATAACAATACCACAAATTACAGCAATACATTATGGTCAAATGGAGAAACCACCGACACCATCTGGATCAATCCAACATCCGATACAACCATATGGGTAAGCTCCACCCTAGGTAATGTGACTTGTGTTGACTCTATCAACATAGATTTCCTTAACCCAGAGATACAGTCCAATACCTTAAACGTATGTGCCCCTGGAGATACAGCCATGCTTTGGGTAGAGAATGAGTCGAATGCAATTACTTGGTCAACAGGAGAAACGTCTGATACTATCTACGTCACTCCAACTTTAGCAACAAATTATTGGGTTCAATTCACCTCATTTAATGGGGTTTGCTCTGATACCATCGAAATCGATGTGTCTGAGCCTATTGAGATTTTTGGAGATAGCCTTCTTTGTGAGGGGGACAGTGTACAACTATATGTTGTAACCTCGAATTATTCAATTCAAAATGACACCCTCTACTTTAATGATTTCGAAAATACTATTGGATCTGAATGGAGTTCAACTAATTCCCTTTCCTTTAACGGAAGCACTAATCTTGGAAATTTTGGAAACCAAAATCTCGTTTTATCTCTTTCTAACCTCCCTCAGGACAGCCTCCAAATCGATTTTGACCTTTGGATTCACGATACTTGGGATGGGAACCAAAGTGGTGTCATATACCAATCTGACTTTTGGACTTTTGCAATAGGTTCAGATACTCTTTTACATACAACTTTTAGTAATTGGAGCAGTTACAATCAATCATATCCAGGTAATTATCCTAGCTCTTACGCAGCGCAATATGGATCAGTTTTAACTACAAGTTCTCTATGTTCGGCTCAAGGATCTTCACTTTATCATCTATCATTTACTATTGACAATTCTATCACTAATACTGATTTCATCTTAAATGGATCTCCTTCGCAATCACTCTGCGATGAAAGTTGGTCGATTGATAACGTCATAATTACCGCAAAGAATGGTACTATGTCAAATGGTGTGGCATGGTCAACCGGCGAAACCACAGACTCCATATGGGTTAAGCCAACGCAAACCACAACCTATTGGGTAAGCAGTACAGATCAATATGGTTGTGAATCAACAGACTCTATTACAGTATTCGTAAGTGAAATTCAAAATACCATAAGTGTTGAAGAGCCTTCATGTAATGGCAGCTCGGATGGTCAAGCCCAAATCAATCCCACGGGGGGTATTATGCCGTACACATTCCTATGGAGTAATGGGAGTGGGTCTAGTATAGCAAACAACTTGAGTAGTGATACCGTCTGGGTTGCTGTGACAGACTCCATTGGCTGTTCCGTGGTAGATACATTCTTCTTAGATCAACCCGACAGCCTTCTCATTACCAGTATTCTAACAAGTAGTTACAACGGATATAATGTTTCGTGTAATGGAGGAAGCGACGGGAATGTGAACACAACGGTGGCAGGGGGTACAACGCCTTACCATTATAATTGGAACAACAACACTTATACAACCTCTGGTATTTCTAATGTATCGGTGGGCACCTATATATTACAAGTCACTGATACCAATGGCTGTATGGTCAGTCAAACAGTATTGTTAAGTGAGCCAAATCCAATTATAATCTCCCCATCGATTACCTCAAACTATAATGGATATGCCATCAGTTGTTATGGGGAAAGCGACGGTTCCGCAGATGTAAATATATCTGGAGGGATTTCACCATATACTATCCTGTGGTCGAACGGCACACCTACTTCTTCGATGACCAATGTACCATCAGGTAGTTATTCGGTAATGATTACAGATGGTAATGGCTGTATAGATTCGACACAAATCTACTTAAGTCAGCCAAACCCTTTGTCCGCAACTGCTATCGTAACGGATGCCAGTTGTTATGGAGAAAGAAATGGTAGAATCGAACTTTCTTTATCAGGAGGAGCAGGTAGTTTTAATATTAACTGGAATACTGGAGATACAGGAATCACTATTGATAATATCCCTTCCGACTGGTACAGTTATAACGTTATTTCGTCAAATAACTGTTCATATGAAGACTCTATATTCCTCGATCACCCAATGCCTCTTTCTATTGAATTAGACACCATACACCCCACCTGTATTAATTCTTTCGATGGCGAATTAAACTTAGTGGCAATGGGAGGAACTCCCGGATACAACTATTTTCTCAACGGCAACGCGTTCACAGGAAGTATTCAAGGATTAGGGACCGACTCCCTTCGTATCCTTGCCGTAGACTTCAACAACTGTGACACGCTCTTTGTAATAGCCATGCCGCCGGTTAGAGACCCGTGTATATTTATTCCCAACTGGTTTTCACCTAACGGCAATAGTGAGGAAGATACATGGTTAATTGATGGGTTTGAGTACGGAGCGCTAACGCTAAAAATCTTTAATGTGCTGGGGCAGGAGCTCTACAGAACAGAATCTGCAAATTATACACCATGGGATGGGACCTTCAATGGTAAATCTTTACCCGCTGGGGATTATTATTATGTCATAACATCAGCTCTGCTGAACAATAATTATACTGGCTATGTCACGCTACTTCGTTAGAACCCTTCTATTATTGAGTTTTTCAAGTTCTGTGGTTGCTCAAGAGGCAATTCTAAACTCCCCTTTTTGGGTCAATAAAACATATATTAATTCATCCTACACGGGAGATTATGAAAAGCCTGTTTACGAGGGATTTCTAACTACTAAACAGCTATGGGTAGGAATTGAAGGAGCACCCAGAGTCAATGGTTTTTCACTTAATAATAAGTTTAATAATAAGAATGCTGTTGGCCTACAAATATGGCAGCATACTTATGGAGCACTTAGTTACTCATCATTCAGTGTTCCTTATTCGTTTCATGCTAAACTTGATAAAAAACAAGGATTTGCAATGGGATTAGCGACAACTTATACGAGAACTTCTCTCGATCTATCGAATATTACTAGACCGGAAAGGTTTGACTTGATCACTCCAATTCCAGATGTCGGATTTTTAGACGCATCTTTCGGAGCACATTATTACTACGATGATTTTTTCAGATTAGGGGTATTTGCAAATAATCTCATGCTCAACGGTAATATTGAACCTTCAGAGGTGATTAACTACACCAACTATTCTATGAATTCTTATGGTGCAGATATTTCATTTTACATTCTCGAAAACAGGTATCGGCCCTTAAGTCTTTATTTAGATGCGTTTATAAAGTACAATCCCTTCACACCCGCCATAGCGGAATTTAGTATTCGCTCAGGTAAAGAAGGAAGTTTTATAGGCTTAGGCTATCGAAGTAATAAAGACGTCAATATCATTTTGCAAATGGGGGATCAACGCAGAATCAACTTTGGATACATTTATACGTATTCTATTTCAGAGTTACAACAATATTCTAATGGGAGCAATCAAGTTTACCTCCGGTTTGGTCTTAAACATTAAAGATTATTGTTGTATTTTGCTATTTCAAACCATGTAATCAAAAAGTACCTACCATGAGACCGACTATTACTTTTCGCAGTCTTGTTGTTGCTCTTAGTTTTTTTCCATTCGTTTTATTAAGCCAATCGCTTGTCATTACGGGTCCTGGAACCGTCTGTAATGGAAGTTCAATTACGCTTTATGGAAATGGAATCCCTCCCGCGAATCAAAGTCCTTGGTCTTCTAGCGACACAAACAAGGCGACCATTAGTAATAGCGGTGTTGTTGCAGGGATCAGCCCAGGAACAGTTACGATTACATACACAGATAATGGTGGGGTTTCAACAACGAAATCTGTCACTGTCGTGGGTATTCCACCACTTTGGGGTAACTTCGGTATTCATGGCTACTGCCAAAGTTCAGGCACCACAACCTTACCCTACAGTTCCAATCCACCTGACTCAGCGTATGAAATACTGTATTATGATAATAATCAAAGCCTTTTACCAGGTCTTACATCGCTCACGGTAGATCTTACTACTCCCGTTAACGATACGTTTTACATCAGTCAAAGGAGTAGTTTAGACAGTAGTTGTATTGGCCCGAAGATGTCTGTTGTTACCATTGTCTCTGCGACCCCTGCAGCACCTATCACGCAAGATTTAAATTATTGCCAAGATGATACACCTATACCTGCTCTGACCGCTCAGTTTGGTTCAGTCAATCTCAACGGAAGCAGCACATTACAATGGTTCAACTCGAGTCAAAGCGCAATACCTTCTGCCCCTTTCCCACCAACGGCTAGCGTTGGCACAGACACTTGGTACGTGCGTCAAATTGACGATGTTCCCATCGGTCAGACTTGTGCTGGACCAAAATCTAGTATTAATGTTACTACACACCTTAGCCCAAGCACACCTACTGCCACACAGACAAACTTCACTTATTGTACTGGTGATAGTGCAACCCAACTTAGCGCAATAGCTGATGCCGGGCATGAGCTGATTTGGTATGATGCGCAAGGAAATATATTATTAACCGCTCCTATCCCAAATACCACTAGTACTAGTATTGGACCAACTAAATACTATGTCTCTCAAAAAAATAGTTTAGCCGCGAACTGCGAAAGCAACACGATAGAGTTCACAATTACGGTATTAGACAAAGCCGCAACACCTGTTTACAATGGAGTGTTGCCTATTGAGTACTGCGAAGGTGATCAGGTAACACCTATTTCAGTGTCTTCCAACATACCGGGTACCTTCAAATGGTTCTATTCAGACGGAACAATCACACCAGGAAATGGATCAGCGCCTAGTATCACAACCGCACCGATCGATGTTGGGACATATGTCTATAAAGTAATTAGAACACCCTATAGCTCCACCCTCTGTGAATCTGATACTTTGTCTATCACAATAATTATTCACCCCAGACCAGTCGTAACAACATCAAGTGAAAGTATCTGTTTCGGTGCTTCTGTTTTGTTAGAAGCATTTGGTGCAAATACATACACTTGGACCGGTGGATTAGCCAGTGGCAATTCAACCCTTGCTTCGCCACAAACAACCACAACCTATACAGTAACTGGAACAGATGTAAATCAATGTCAAAATTTCGCGAGCGCCACAGTTACTGTTTTGCCTTTACCATCTCCACCCACTAGCACTTACACTAATAATAGTGTCACACTTTGTCAAGGTCCCGGCACCTTCGTGCCCAGCGTAACAAATGATGGATCAAGTCAGCTCACGTGGTATGAGTCCACAGGGGCTTTGACACCAAACAACGGTTCAGCACCGATCATAAATAAGTCATCTACTGGCACATATACCTACACTGTATCACAAACAGACTTGAACGGGTGTGAAAGTGATAAAATTCAGATTACTGTTATCATTGTAACTTTACCACCTTCCCCCAGCACTACTAATCTAAGTTATTGTCAAGGGTTTTCTTCGCCTGTATGGAACTTGACCCCGATCGGAGGGACTACCTTACAATGGTATGATTCTGATGGTGTAACGCAGTTAACGAGCCCTCCTTCAATCAATACCAATGTCGTGAGTACAACGACCTATTTTGTTTCACATAAAACGACTAATTGTGAAAGTCCTTTAGCCAGTATTAGTGTCTCCATTTTAGCCCCTCCAACGCCTCCTACAGCAACTCCATCATCATACGTGTATTGCTTTGAGGAAAGTGCAGATGTGCTCACTGCAAGTGCAAATGCAAATCATGTTTTAACTTGGTATAACGGAAGTACGGCACTCTCAGGTGCACCTACACCTTCAACTTCAATTGCCGGTACTCTCACCTACTCTGTGACTCAAACAGACCCTCAAGGATGTGAAAGTGCTAAAACAGACATTCCTATTATCGTCCATCCTGAGGTAGACCCTCCTACCGCAAGTCCAGCAAATACCTATGAGTATTGTCAAGGTGATCAAACTTTTACACTGAACGCCAATACCACAAGTCCTGTAAATAACTTGGTTTTCTATAATAGTGATGGTACAAAAACAGCAGGAAATGGAGCTCCTCCAACGCCTTCTTCTTCTAATCCAGGTACTACGCAGTATTATGTTGTTCAACTATCTTCTTCAACAGGCTGTGAATCCGACCCTCTAAATCTCGATGTCGATATTCTTGCACTTCCAACCATTACAACAACCGCAGCAATAGCTGCGTGTGCAGGTGACGCCGTCACACTAAATGGAGCAGGCGCAGGAATCAATGGAACCTATAATTGGACTGGCGGCGTAACAGATGGTGTCAGCTTTGTACCCGCGTTTTCTAATACTTCCATTACCTATACAGTGACAGGAACAGACATTAACGGATGTCAAAACAATGCCACTGCCACAGTTACGGTATTAGCCCCTCCAACGCCTCCTACAGCAACTCCATCATCATACGTGTATTGCTTTGAGGAAAGTGCAGATGTGCTCACTGCAAGTGCAAATGCAAATCATGTTTTAACTTGGTATAACGGAAGTACGGCACTCTCAGGTGCACCTACACCTTCAACTTCAATTGCCGGTAATCTCACCTACTCTGTGACTCAAACAGACCCTCAAGGATGTGAAAGTGCTAAAACAGACATTCCTATTATCGTCCATCCTGAGGTAGACCCTCCTAC
>Ga0209557_1001101_pt1 | contig 15326 bp, 10 predicted proteins | sample SaaInlV_120m_DNA_4_FD_184672 | JGI IMG/M metagenome (GOLD analysis project Ga0209557, IMG submission 184672) | Marine microbial communities from expanding oxygen minimum zones in the Saanich Inlet - Saanich Inlet SI074_LV_10m_DNA (SPAdes) (version 2) | ecosystem: Environmental > Aquatic > Marine... | reverse complement strand
TTGATCCAAATAAATTAACGGTTTCTTTTTACTACGATAAAGAAACAAAAAAAGGCAATTATATTATAGGTAGTGACAAAATTGACGAAACAAAGGTAGACATAGAAAGTAAAATTTTCTTAGAACAAAAAAATTATTCTGATTCAGAGATCCCAAAAGATCCCTATGCCGTTTCCTATTTATGGAGTACTGCGTTAAATTCTGTAAAAGTAGGTGGAGAAATAATTTCAGGAATTGATTCTTCTAAAACTGTGTTTGCTTTTGATACAGGCTCCTCTTCCTTAAAAGGAGATTCAGAAAAGATGGAGGAAGTGAAAACTAAATTAAAGGTAGGAGCAAAAAATTCTCCGACTATTGAATATAGTATGGGAGTAAACAAAGATGGGGAGCCTGGAAGATTTGTAATTGGTCCCGATCAATACAATCAAACCATTGATCAAGGAGATTTTAGTGGTACAAAACAAATACAGGTTCAATCGTTAGATGGTGTACCTAACTTATGGGTACAAGGAACAACTCTTTTAGAAGATTTATATTCGGTATTTATCTATGATATTTCTTTTAATATTAAGGGAGAATTAATATTAAAGGCAAGAAATGTAGCACTATATAACAAAGTAGATGGTCCTCAAATTATTCAATCTAGAAATACTTGTGAAGAAGAATACGCAGACTCAGGTGGAATTTCAGGAGATTATGAAGACTATGCATCTAAAACTACGGTATTTAAACCCGATACAAAAGGTAAAAAAGTAGCACTTCATTTTGATTATATTGAAATTGAGAATAAGTATGATTTTTTATATGTTTACGACGGCCTCGAAGCTAATGAAGCTAATCTTAAAGAAAAATATACTGGTAAACATATGGATGAAAAAATAATTTCTACTCATCCTAGTGGAGCCTTAACAGTTAAATTTACTTCGGATTATGCTATTACAAAAAGAGGATGGAAAGCGAAGGTTGATAAATGTTCAATTGAAACATTCGTTAATTGTGAAAAAGAATTTATAGACTCGGATAAAAATGAAAATAAAAATTATGAAAATAATGAGAATCAACACTATTTTTTTATTCCTGAGAAAGGAAAAAAAGTAGTACTTCGTTTTGACGATATTGATATTGAGAATACGTATGATTTTTTATATGTTTACGACGGCCTCGAACCTAATAAAGCTAATCGTAAAAAAATATATACTGGTAAACATATGGATGAAAAAATAACTTCTACTCATCCTAGTGGAGCCTTAACAGTTGTATTTACTTCGGATAATTCTGTTACAAAAACAGGATGGAAAGCAAGGGTGAATAAATGTAAAAGAAATTTAAGCAGTAGGTCAAGTATCAGTGAAAATAAACAAGAAGCACCAAAATTGCTTCAGAGCACTTTAATATATCCAAACCCTCTTGCATCATGGCTATACATTGTGATTCCTTCTTCTGAAAAATCAATAGGTGACTCAGATATATTAATTACAAATGTTTTAGGAAAAGTAGTTGGTACTTATAAGTATAAAGAATCAACCAACGCATTAAAATTAGACCTTAGTAAACTTTCAAAAGGAACTTACTTTGTTAAAATCTCTAATAATAAAGAGACCATCACAAAGAAAATAATTAAGGAATAAATGTAAACTAAGCAAGTTTAACAATTGATTATACATAAAAAGGCAACTCTTGAGTAAAAAACAAGAATTGCCTTTTTTAAATTAATAATAATAATTTCCAATATTTTCCAGAATTAATAATTGGAATTACAATTTAATATTTAAATGTATGGAAAATAAAAAGTGGAAAATTAAGATCTATATATTTGATTAATCACAAAAAAAATAAAATGAAACACAAATTTTTAATTTTCGTATTATTATTATGTTCACTACTTGTATTTTCTCAAAAAATAACAATAAAGGGAAATGTCTCAGACGCACAAGACTTATTACCTGGTGTATCGATATTAGAAAAAGGAAGCTCTAATGGAACCTCTTCAGATATTGATGGTAATTTTTCCATTAAAGTGAACGAAAAGGCCACATTGGTATTCTCTTTTTTAGGGTATAAAACTCAGGAAATAATGATTTCTGATAAACAATTACTCAACGTTATCTTAGAAGAAGATACTTCTTCTCTAGATGAAGTTGTTATTAAAGGTTTTACTAGTGTTAAAGGTAGGGCTAGAAAACGCTTAGAGTCTATACAATCCATGCCAGAAAGTGTTGTAGCGGTTACTTCTCAAGAAATTGAAGTGACAGGAATAGATGATATTGGTAGCTTCTTAACGCAAATTCCAGGAATATCTTATGGAGAATCACAAGATCCAGGTACTGTTATTATTAGTGTAAGAGGGATTCCTCAAATACGATATGGAGCTTCTCCGATTGCAACAGTAGTTGATGGAGTATACTTAGCTTCAGCTGATTTAACAAGTCAGTCATTATTTGACATAGACCAAATTGAAGTCATCAAAGGTGCTCAAGGTTTATTTTACGGTAAAAATGCTATTGGTGGTGCAGTAATAATCACAACGAAACAGCCAAAAAACGAATTTGAAGGTAAAGCGAAATTAGGTTATGGAAATGGAAATTCTTATAAATTTGAAACAAATTTTTCAGGATCACTAGTTGATAATAAAGCATATTATCGTCTGGGAGTTAATTATGCAAATACTGATGGATTTATAAAAAATACTACCCTCAATCAAAATGTAGATTTCAGATCTGATTTAGGACTAAGAGGAATGTTAAAATTTAAACTTGGCTCTAAAAGTTTATTATCTTTTACAGGACAGCATAATGATACAAAAAGTGGTGCAATCACATTTATAAATAGTAATGAAAATGCTGATTTTAAAGATTTTGATCCAAATAGTTTTGGCGGAAGTCCTACCGCAGATTTTTTAGGAGAAGGGAGCTTAAAATCTACCATTCTTGCAGCCTCTTTTGAAACCTCATTTAGTAGCTTTAAATTAATGTCTCATACTTCTTATTCTGATGTAAATTTATTTTATGATGGTGATTATTTATCATTTGCTCCAATTGATGTTTATGGACCAACTCCTGCTGCAACTCAAGCAATGACAAGAGACTCTAGAACAATAAATGAAGAATTAAGACTTGTATCTTCAAATGCAGATGCTAAACTGAAATGGAATTTGGGTTTATTTTATCAAAATATAAACTCTGATTGGGATACAAGTGCTTTTTACAATCAAGATCCAACAGATGTAAACTACACCAATACAGTTGAAGATAAAATAACTGCAGATGACAACAAATTAAATTCGATTGGTGTTTTTGGTTTTTTAGAGTATGATATTTCCCACAAATTTAATATTTCTGTAGGCTTAAGAAATGAATGGGAAACTCTAGAAAATACAGAAAATGTAAGTGGAATAAACAGTAAAAGATCATATACTGCATTTCAACCAAAATTATCTGCATCTTATACATTTTTAAAAGATAAGATGTTGTATGCTAGTTATAGTAAAGGTTTTAGAAGCGGAGGGTACAATCCGTTAGTAATTGAGGCAATTGGTATCAATAAAGAAATTGATCCTGAATTTACAAATACATTTGAAATAGGGACAAAAACTAGTTTTTGGAACAATAGATTTATTTTAAATCTAGCATATTTTAATACTGTTTTTGAAAACCAACAGGTATATAGATTTGGAATGGTTGGAGCAAGAAGTGTTTTAGGAACAATTAATTTTGAAGAAAGTAAATCTTCAGGTTTTGAGATAGATACAAAGTTACGAGTATCTAAACATTTAGACATATTGGGTGGTGCTTCATTTATTGATACAGAAATAACCAAAGCCTTTGAAGCATCTGCAATTGGTAATAAAATTCCTTTTGCTCCACAAAGCAGTTATTATATAGGAATATTTACGAACTTCAAAACTGGTGAAAACTCAAAAATATCTGCAAATATTAATATTGAAAACAAAGGAAAAAAATATTGGTTTGCTGATGATTATGGAACAGATCAGGAAAATGTATTTCAAAATCCATTTACACTAGTAAATACAAAAATGATTTATGAAGTTAAAGACTTTAGTATTGGTGTTTGGGGAAGAAATATCTTCAATACAAAATACAATCAAGAATGGTGGCCGTTTGGTGTGTTTGATGGTGACGCAACAGGAGGGCCTATTGGAGACATCAGAACACCAAGTCAACCAACATCGTATGGTATTGATTTGACTTATAAATTTTAAATCAAGTATTAAAAATAATCATTTGATTTATATCTTAACATGAATCAAATTATCTTCAGTATTAATTATTGAACGGCCGTTAAAATTATTTTTTAGCGGCTTTTTAATCCAAAAATATAACAAAATATGAGAGTTGCCACAGATATTGGTGGAACTTTTACAGATCTTGTGTGTCTTGAATTTGATAAAAAGACAGGAAAACCCATAGGTGTAAAAGTAGCCAAATCAGATACTACACCCGCTAATTTTGAGCGAGGTATCTTAAATACTATCAAAAAAGGAAATATTAATTTGCAAAAAGTAGATTTTTTTGCACACGGAACAACCGTTGTAATTAATGCCCTAACAGAACATAAAGGCGCGAAAATAGCTTTAATAACCACCAAGGGTTTTAGAGATGTTTTAGAGATTGCAAGGTGTAATAGACCAGATCTTTTCAATTTTAATTTTGTAAAACAACCTCCTTTTGTACCTAGATATTTACGCTTTGAAGTAGATGAAAGAATGAGTTATAAAGGGGGCATTTTGAGAGAATTAGATATGAAATCATTAAAAGATATCGTAAAAAAATGTAAAAAAGAGAAAGTAGAGGCAATTGCTATTTGCTTATTACATGCCTATAAAAATCCAACGCATGAAATTCAACTAAAAAAGAGATTGACAGAGTTAAATATTTCAGTAGAAGTAATTGCCTCTCATGAAGTAACAAGAGAATGGAGGGAATATGAACGAACTAGTTCTACAGTTTTATCAGGATATGTTTTACCTATTGCAAAAAAATATTTAAATAATTTAGAAAATAAACTCAAAGAAAAGGGGTTAAAAAACACCCCCTATATTATGCAATCAAATGGGGGAATTACAACGATTAATGATGTAAAAACCAACCCTATAACCATGGTAGAATCAGGACCCGCTAGTGGAGTATTCGGAGCAATTGCATTGGGGAAAGTAATTGGAAAAAATGATTTAATAGTTTTAGATATTGGAGGTACCACCGCAAAATGTGCCTTGGTAGAAAATGGTCAAGTAAAAATAACAACCAATTATAAAATTGAACATTCTAGAACACAGGCAGGTTATCCAATTCAAACTCCAGTGATAGATATTGTAGAGATCGGTAACGGAGGAGGAAGTATTGCTTGGGTAGATCAAGGTGGCAAAATGCATGTAGGGCCAAAAAGTGCAGGTGCAATGCCAGGACCAGCTGCCTACGGAAGAGGGGGTAAAAACCTTACCACAACAGATGCAAATATCATTACAGGTAAAATTCATCCAGATTATTTTTTAGGGGGTGAATTACAGCCAGATTATGAAAGTATTGAAAAAGCTGCAAGACCACTTTGCAAAGTATTAAAAGGAGACAAGATAGACGTTGCAAAGGGAATTATAAGAATTGCAAATGCAAATATGATCAATGCTTTAAAATTAATTTCTGTCAATAAAGGCTACGATCCAAGAGATTTCACCATGGTCGTTATTGGTGGTGGAGGTGCCATGCATGGTGCTGATTTAGCAAGAGAATTACAAGTATCAGAACTGATAGTCCCACCACATGCCGGTGTATTCTCAGCATTTGGCATGCTCATGTCAGACATCAGAAGAGACTATATCAGAACAAATGTATGTACGCTTAGAGAAAATCAAAAAAATACAATTGTTGCTACTTTTAACGAAATAAAAGAAGAAGCAATCTCAAATTTTAAAGCCGATGATACTTCTTCCGAAAAAGTAAAATTCACTTATTATGCAGATTTACGTTATGCTGGTCAAGAGCATTATGTAAAAGTTTTACTAGATCATTTCTCCAAAGAAACATCGTTGGATGAGATCATCGAACACTTTCATCAAGAGCATAAAAAACAATACTCATTTGCATTGGATGCAGTGGTAGAATTGGTGAATTTTCATTTAGTTGCAGAAGTGCCAGTTGATAAGCCAGATTTCCCCAAGATGTCTGTTACAAACAGAAGAATAGAAGATGCTATTTTTGATCAAAGAACAGTAGATTTTGACGATTTAGGCGTGCATGCAACTCCTTTTTATCACAGAGATTTATTAGAACCAAACATGACTTTTAAAGGGCCTGCCATTATTGCCGAAAAAGCTACTACAACGGTAGTTACACCTTTACATACAGTGAATATAGATCAATACGGTAATTTAATTTTAACGATAGATAACTAATTATTTAAGTATGGAAAAATTTACATTAGAAATAATTCAAGATGCATTGGTTGCTGCAGGAGATGAAATGTTTAAAACTCTTGAGAGAACAAGTATGAGCCCTATCATATATGAATCATTAGATTATGCGGTAGGAATTACAGATTCTAGAGGAGAATTACTAGCGCAAGGAAACGGGGTCACTGCTTTTTTAGCAGCTTTAGATTCAGTAGTTAAAGCTACATTAGAAAAGTTTGACAAAAACAATCCATTAAAAGAAGGTGATATCATTATTGCGAATACGCCTTATGCCGGAGGGGGAACTCATTTGTCTGATGTTTCTGTTATATATCCTGTTTTTTACAAAAAAGAAGTGGTTGCTTTTACAGTAAACAAAGCACATTGGACAGAATTAGGAGGTACGTTTCCTGGTTCTGTATCTACGGTTGCTACGGAAATCTATCAAGAAGGGCTCCATTTTCCTTTTATTAAAGTTAAATCATCGGGGGTGTTAAACGATTCAATTATAGATTTAATTAAAGGTAATGTACGTTTACCTGAGAGCACATTAGGTGATTTATTTGCTGGAATTGCAGCTGCAGAAGTGGGTGCAAAACGCGTGATTTCTATCATAGAAAAATATGGATTAGCTACCTATAAAAAAGCTAAAAATGATTTTCTAGATTACGGGGAGCGCATGTGTATTGAAGCGCTAAAAGATATTCCAAATGGGATTTATAAAGGTGAAACTACCATAGAAGATAATGGTTTTGGTGAAGGTCCTTTTCCTATTAAGGCAAAGATAACGATTACAGACACCGAATTTATAGCAGATTTTAATGGATCTCACCCTCAAGTAAAAGGAGCAACAAATCTTTCGTTTAGTGGTTTAGTAACTGGTTGTAGAAGTTTGTTTAAAGCAATTACAACACCACAAATGGATGCCAATGGTGGTTCTTTTAGACCGATGAAAGTACTCTGTGAACCAGGAACAATTGTGAGTGCAGAAGCACCCTCGGCAGTTTCTGTATACTACGAAGTTTTAGTTACTTCAATTGATTTAATTTGGAAAATTTTGGCACCTTTAATACCGGATAAATTACCTGCAGGACATATGCGTTCTATTTGTGCAACATTTATTTCAGGAATTCATCCAGATACAAACCAATTTTATATCCAAGCAGAACCACTTGCAGGTGGTTGGGGAGCTTCTGCAAACCACGATGGTAACAGAGGGCAGTTGTCTTGTGGAAGTGGTGAGTCTTATAACATCCCTATCGAAATAAGAGAAATGCGCTATGGAATTCAGGTAGAGCAATATGCTTTTCATAATGAAGGGGGAGGGTATGGAGAATTTCAAGGAGGAAATGGTCAATATTTAGATTATAAAATTGTGTCTGACGGCGCCTACGTTACAGCTGCTTTCCTTGGAGAAAAAACAAAAACTTGGGGAATGAATGGCGGACATGATGGATCCTACAATTACTTCATGATTATAAAAAAAGATGGCACAAATCAAAGACACAGTTTAGGAACAAATATCTATTTAGAAAAAGGAGACATTGTTAGATGTGTAACAGCGACTGGTGGCGGTTATGGCAATCCTAAAAATCGTTCAAAAGAAGAAGTTTTATTAGATATTAAGAACGAATATATCACCCAAAAAGAAGCAAAAGAATTTTATCAAATATAAGATGGATGCTAACTTAAAAATAATGTACTTAAACCCTGTTGGTTTTGATACTTATGACTCTTTTTTTGCTGAAATGATTGAGAAAAATAAGTTTTCAAATACAGAAGCGCATGTAACATCTTTGAGTTCAAAAGTTGGTCAAATGGATAATCTAGAATATCGAACCTATAATGCCCTAATTGCTTCCGATTTAATTAAAGCAACAAGACAGGCATCAAAAGAAGGTTTTGATGCTTTAATAATAGGCTGTTTTTATGACCCTTTTGTATTAGATGCTCGGGAAATTTCTGGAGATATGGTTGTGGTTGGACCTTGTCAATCCTCCATTGAAATTGCATTAAAACTATCAAATAAATTTTCTGTTATTATTGGACAAAAAAAATGGGAACATGAAATGCATTCAACAATAATAGAATATGGTTATGGTGATTATTTAGCTTCGTTTAGAAACGTTTGTATGACTGTTCCTGAATTTCAAGAAAATCATAAATTAACAGAAAAAAAATTGATAGAAGCTACTCGTTTGGCTATTGAAGAAGACGGTGCTGAATCAATAATATTAGGATGCACTTTAGAGTTTGGTTTTTTTGAAAAGATTCAAAAAAGATTTAACATCCCTGTCATAGACCCTTCAATTGCCGCTTTAAAGCAAGCAGAACAAGCTGCTCGTTTAAAAACTAAATTTGGATGGAAACCATCAAGACAATATAGTACACAAGCTCCGCCTGAATCTGATATAAAACGGTTTGGATTGTTTTCTGAAGAATATCAATTTGGTAATAGAATCATCGTGAACTAATGAAACGAAAGAAGATTACATACCCATTACATGACGAATATTATAACAAGTCTATTTTTCATATTAAAAATGAAAAAATAGAAATTCAATTTGGTACTGTGTTCTTAAAAAAGGGAACTCGAATTCCTGAAAATGGGTTCACAAGGCATGAAAGTCATGAAATTTCAATTATTCAAAAAGGAAAGATTGAAATGCTACATGAAGACGGTTCTTTGAAAGGATACATTCAAGGAGGTGATGTGATTTATATTGAAGCTCTTGAAGCTCAAGCAGGAAATGTTATAGAGGATACCTCTATTATTTACTCATTAATTAAATAGCATACATATGGAAAATAATCAAAATACGACAAAATGGTTCAGTCTTGCAGGGATATGGTTTGGAGGTATTGTTAGTGTACCTGCTTTACTAGTAGGAAGTACATTAATAGCTTCGTTACGTTTTAATCATTCTATTTGGGCAGGTTTAATAGGATTTAGTTTTGTAGTACTGTTTATGTCATTTTTAAGTATCGCTGCAGTAGAAAAAAGAAAGGCAACAGTGTCATTAGCATCAAGTAGTTTTGGTATAAATGGTGCAAAATTAATTGTCGGTTTAATCATTGGCTTATCAACTATAGGTTGGTTTGGTATACAAAGTAATATAGCGGGCGCTTCATTTTCAAAAATACTAGTTGAAATGAATGGCCCCGAAATTCCTGTATGGTTGTCTTCCGTTTTTTGGGGAAGCATTATGGTACTTACTGCAGTTTTTGGATTTAAATATTTAAAATGGCTTAATTATATTGCTGTTCCAGCAATAATTGTATTGCTTATTTATGGATTGGTTATTACATTTCAAACACACGATGTTCAAGAAATAGTAAACTTTACTCCTAAAGAAAAAATGCCCTTGTTACAGGCCATTGGTTTTACAATCGGTTTTATATCGGTAGGTGGAGTAATTTCTCCGGATTATAATCGGTTTGCTGCCACAAAAAAGGATGCAATCCTAGGCTCAATTTTTGGAATTATACCTTCTGCTCTTTGTCTTCTTGCTATCGGAGCCATTTTAGCTATTACACAAGGTACTTACGATATCGTTGAAATATTCTCAGCACTTGGGTTTCCCTTTTTCGCAATGTCAATCCTTATCCTTGCAACGTGGACTTCCAATGTTATGAATATTTATTCTTCAGGTTTGGCTTTTAATAATCTTTTAAACCAAGGAGATAAAAATCGATCAAAAACAACATTAATTGTAGGTTTATTTGGAATCTTATTAGCTGCTATGGGAGTATTATCACACTTTATGAGTTTTATATCGCTTCTTACAATTACAATTACACCAATTGCAGGCGTAATGATTTCAGATTATTTTATTTCAAAAACATACAAAGAAGATGCTCAAAAATGTAATTGGAAAGGAATTTTTTCATGGATTACTGGCGTTATCTTAATGATAAGTATGACCTCTCAAATAAAAAATATCATAGGAATTATTAGTGCTGCTATGGTATACTATATTCTTCAAAAAATTAATAAAGATATTTGAAAAAATTAAAGGAGATGTCGAATCTCTTTCAATTACCAATACTTTCAATAAATATAAGTAGCAGAATGGGCATAAAATGTATTAAAGATATCAATGTTAGGTATTCAGATTAGTATAGAAATTTAGGATTATTAGAAAGAAAAATAATCTGTAATTCTTATTTTATTTTAGAATCAAATATTTTTAATTTACAAGCAATTATTTGGCATTTTTACAAGAACGATATCAGTACCTTTGTGAAAATTTTTATTAAATGTCAAAAACGTTTTCAGAGCTAGGTGTCCATTCAATAATACAGGAGAATTTAGAAAAAATAAAAATTTCTGTTCCTACATATGTTCAAAAAAAAGTAATTCCTTTAATTTTAAATAAAAAGGAAGATCTTGTCGTTTTAGCAAAAACAGGTACAGGAAAAACAGCTGCTTTTGGATTGCCCATATTACAATTAATAGACACTCAAAATACTCATTTACAAGTGTTAATATTAGCACCTACTCGTGAACTAGGTCATCAGATATATAACAATCTAATCTCTTATGCTACAGAGCAACAAAAAGAAACAATTGCTTCAATATGCGGAGGTATTCCTATAAAACCTCAAATAGAACGTTTAAAAGGAACTACGCACATCGTAGTAGCAACTCCTGGACGTTTAGTTGACCTAGTGAAACGTGATGCCATCAATATTAAAGATATTAAATATTTTATATTAGATGAAGCTGATGAAATGGTCAGTGCTTTAAAAGAGGAGGTAGATACAATTATTAAAGAAATTCCGAAATCTAGAAGAACACTATTGTTTACTGCAACTATGCCTGGTTCAATCAAACAATTAGTTCAAAACTATATGTCAAAATACGTGATACATATAGAAGCAGATATGGCTACTTTAGGGCATCAAGGGATAGAACATCAATATTTGGTAGTTGAGCCTATTGAAAAATTAAATGTATTATTACATTTCTTATCTTCAAAAGAAGGAGAACGTGGAATTATCTTTTGTAAAACAAAAGCCGCTGTTAATAAATTAGCAAAAAACTTAGCCATTAATAAGTTCTCTTCTGGAGCTCTGCATGGTAGTTTAACACAAGGTATAAGAGATCGTATTATGGGACAATTTAGAGAAGGAAATATCGATATTTTAGTTGCCACTGATTTAGCTGCTCGTGGAATAGATGTAAAAGAAATTTCTTATGTCGTAAATTACCACTTACCAGACAGGTATGACACTTATGTTCATAGAAGTGGACGAACAGCAAGAGCAGGAAAAACCGGACTTTCTTTGAGTATTATTCAAAAAGAAGAGGTGGAAGAAATCCCTGAATTCGAGGAGGATTTAGGACTTGTTTTTAAAGAGTATATAAAGGCAGATGCTAAAAGTATTGAAGAAAATAATGGTTTACTATGGGCGAAAAAAATATTTAAAATCAAACCAAATCGTGAAGTCTCTGAAGATTTTAAAGCGAAAATAAAAACGATATTTCATCATTTAACAAAAGAGGAATTAGTAGATAAAGTGCTCGCTAATTACTTAGCACAAACAGCCATCTCAAATACAAAACCTGAAGTTACAAAAAAGAAAAAAAGAATTAATTAATATGGCAAATAGTATTAAAACCCAAGAGGATATTCTAGCAAAGCTACAGATTGAAACTTTGAATCCGATGCAGGAAGAAGCGACTTCTGTTATTGAAAAAAATAACAACACCATTTTATTATCTCCAACAGGAACCGGAAAAACATTGGCTTTTTCGCTACCACTGTTAAAATCGTTAGATCCTGAATCTAAAAATATTCAAGCATTAATATTAGTGCCATCGAGAGAATTGGCAATACAAATAGAACAAGTTATTCGTTCTATGGGTTCTGGATATAAAATCAATGCAGTTTATGGCGGTAGACCAATGTCTAAAGATAAAATCGAATTAAAACATATTCCTGCTATTTTAATTGGTACACCAGGTAGAATTTCAGATCACTTTAGTAATGATCGTTTTTCTAAAGATCATATTAAAACCTTAGTTTTAGACGAATTTGATAAGTCTTTAGAAGTAGGTTTTGAATATGAAATGCGTGGTATAATCAATCAATTGCCAACTTTAGATAAACGTATTTTAACTTCTGCTACTCAAGGAGTTGAAATACCTGATTTCGTGAAATTAGAGGAACCGAGAATTATCAATTACTTAAAAGGAAAAAGAACATCTCAACTTGCTTTTAAAACAGTAATTTCTCCCACAAAAAGTAAACTAAAAACAGTATTAGAATTAATTCAGCACATAGGGAATGAACCAGGAATCGTGTTTTGTAATTTAAAAGATAGCATTACTCAATTAAGTACCTTTTTAGAACGAAATAAAATAAGTCATGCTTGTTTCTCTGGTGGAATGGAACAAAAAGATAGAGAACGTGCTTTAATTAAATTTAGAAACGGAACTTGTCAATTGTTAATTGCTACAGATTTAGCTGCAAGAGGTATTGATATTGTTGAAATGAAGTATATTATTCATTATGAATTGCCAAAACATGAAGAAGAGTTTATTCATAGAAATGGAAGAACAGCTAGAGTAAATGAAAAAGGAACTGCTTATATTTTAAAGTGGGAAAATGAGCGTTTACCTGAATTTATTAAAGCTAGTAAAGGCATCAATATCTCAAAAAAAGCCCATTATAAACCACAATATTGGGAAACTTTATTTATTTCTGGGGGTAGGAAAGATAAAATATCAAAAGGAGATATTGCAGGCTTATTTTTTAAACAAGGTGGCATCTCTAAAGATCAATTAGGAACAATCGAGTTAAAACCAGATTGTGCTTTTGTGGCAATTCCATTAGAACTTGCTGATAATTTAGTAGAAAAGTTAAACAACACTCGTTTAAAAAAGAAAAAAGTAAGAGTTACAGTATTATAAGTATTATGAGTAAAGAGGACCCTAATTTAGACATCGCACAATGCATAAAAACATTGCAACAGTTATTAGAAAATACCAATCAACTTTTTGAGATACCAGAAAAGCAAAGAATTGCTCTTTTTAAAGTTGCAGGAGAATTGACGAGACCAAATCGTTCAGAATTTGAGCGTAGGAGGAAAGACGCAAAAAAAGCTGCAAAACGTAAGATGATTGCGAAAGATACACACGCAAGAAAAACTACGGGTATTCGCTCTGCACGAGAGGCTGCCTTTTTTGTTGCTCCAAAGCTTCTAGGTGCAAGAGCCATTAATGAAGACACCTTAGAATTAGAGTCGCCCAGAAACTGTTATGTCTGTAAAACCACCTTTACTAAATTGCATCATTTTTATGATACCATGTGTAAAAATTGTGGTGATTTAAATTATACAAAACGCTTTCAAACTACTAATTTAAAAGGACAAGTAGCAGTAATTACCGGTTCTCGTTTAAAAATAGGATACCATATTACGCTTATGCTGTTGCGTTCGGGTGCTACAGTAGTTGCTACAACTCGTTTTCCTGCAGATTCTGCCATTCGTTTTTCTAAAGAAGACGATTATAAAGATTGGAGCCATCGTTTGCATATTCATGGACTTGATTTAAGACACATACCTAGTGTCGAAATTTTTTGCAACTATATTGAACAAAAATACGATCGATTAGATATTTTAATTAACAATGCAGCTCAAACTGTAAGAAGGCCCTCAGGGTTTTATGTTCATTTAATGGAAAATGAAAAATTACCAATAGAAAAATTACCAAAAGGTGCACAAACTTTATTAAAAGATCATGCTAGCTGTTTAGAAGAATTGGCAAATTTGAGTGAGTCTACTTCAAAAACAAGTAAAAATAATGTACTCCCGGTTACATGGCACGGTCCAGAACCAGGCATTGGATTGCGAAATTCGGCAGAATTATCTCAAATACCATATAGCTTTGACAACTCCTTACAAACTGCAGAAGTGTTTCCAGAAGGAGAATTAGATGCCGATTTACAACAAGTAGATTTAAGAAAAACCAACAGTTGGCGCTTAAAGTTAGGTGAAATTGAAACTACTGAAATGGTTGAAGTACAATTGGTAAATGCTGTAGCCCCTTTTGTTTTATGCAACCGATTGTCTAATTTAATGATGAAAGAAAATACCGGAAAAAAGCATATTATTAATGTTACAGCTATGGAAGGTAAATTTCATCGATTTAAAAAAGTAGATAGACATCCCCATACGAATATGGCAAAAGCAGCATTAAATATGTTAACACACACATCTGCGTCTACATTTGCAAAATCAGGTATCTATATGAATGCCGTTGATACAGGGTGGGTTACAGATGAAGATCCAGCAGAATTATCGAAAAAGAAAATAGTTATTCATGACTTTCAACCTCCACTAGATATTGTAGATGGTGCCGCTAGAGTTATGGATCCATTAATAGATGGTATTAATACAGGAAAACATTGGTGTGGTAAATTTTTAAAAGATTATTTTCCTATTGACTGGTAGATATTCCATAAATACAAGCTTTATATATGATTTAGCCGGGTTTCAACACACTTAATTTTCAACCCATAAAAGCATTTATAAAAAGAATATAATTTAAAAAAAATAAAAATGAATACAATAATATATTGTAGGTCAGAAAAATAGGGTCATATTTGCATAATAATTAGTATAATAATTTAATAACACTATCATGAATAAAGGAACAGTAAAATTTTTCAATAATTCTAAAGGATTTGGATTTATCACTGAAGAAGGAGTAGAGAAAGATCATTTTGTACACATTTCTGGATTAATAGACGAAATCAATGAAGGAGACAACGTTGAATTTGATTTACAAGAAGGAAACAAAGGATTAAATGCAGTTAACGTTAAAGTTATCTAAAAATATACTTTTAGTTTTACAAAAGCCCATCATTTATTGATGGGCTTTTTTTATAACTATTAATTTTTATTATTTTTTTAT
>Ga0209557_1001098_pt1 | contig 15347 bp, 13 predicted proteins | sample SaaInlV_120m_DNA_4_FD_184672 | JGI IMG/M metagenome (GOLD analysis project Ga0209557, IMG submission 184672) | Marine microbial communities from expanding oxygen minimum zones in the Saanich Inlet - Saanich Inlet SI074_LV_10m_DNA (SPAdes) (version 2) | ecosystem: Environmental > Aquatic > Marine... | reverse complement strand
TCAAAGCCTCAGAAATGCTGGGGGGCGTATTGAAGCGTGGCGACATCGTCATTTATGAAAGTACTGTCTACCCAGGCGCGACAGAAGAAGACTGCGTGCCAGTTCTGGAACGTGGATCCGGACTTACCTTTAACGTAGACTTTTTTGCAGGATACTCACCCGAGCGGATCAACCCCGGCGACAAAGCGCACTGCCTGACCGATATCCTCAAAGTGACGTCTGGCTCGACACCTGAGATTGCCGAAGAAGTAGATCAACTCTATGCCAGCATTATCACCGCCGGCACCTACAATGCTGGAAGCATTCGTGTGGCAGAGGCTGCCAAGGTGATCGAGAACACGCAGCGTGACCTAAACATCGCTCTCGTCAACGAGTTGGCAATCATCTTCAATAAGATGGGCATAGATACTGACGCCGTACTGAAGGCCGCTGGCACCAAGTGGAACTTCTTAAACTTCCGGCCAGGTCTCGTCGGTGGTCACTGCATTGGCGTGGACCCCTATTACTTAACGCATAAGGCGGAGGCGATGGGATATCACCCCCAGGTGATCCTTGCTGGGCGACGGATCAATGACGGCATGGGCGCCTATGTCGCCAGCCAACTGGTGAAGGCCTTGCTAAAGCGGCGCGTCCATGTGGATGGTGCACGCATTCTGATCCTGGGACTGACGTTCAAAGAAAACTGTCCAGACCTACGCAACTCACGCGTCGTCGATGTGGTGGCAGAACTGCGCGACTACGGCGTGCATGTGGACGTGCATGACCCATTGGTCAATGCGGCCGATGTGCAGAAGGAGTACGGGCTGGCATTGGTCACGATACCTGAACCAGAGGCCTATGACGGCGTGATCCTTGCCGTGGCCCATAACAGCTACCGCGAAGCTGGCTCAGCTGCACTGCGCAGCTATGGCCGCACCAGTCACGTGTTCTGCGATCTGAAAAGTGTTTTTGGGCATGATGAAAGTGATTTGCGGCTGTGACTGGTACAACCTCTCCCAGGATCTGCCTCGCGGGCAAGAACCAGATCGCAGTCGACGCACTACTCCACATGATCGAACGTGGCTGGAAAGAACGGCTGCTGGTTTGCCCCAACCGGACCGACGACGGCATCTCCTGCTGGCAGCCCTCGCTCCTCCACTTCGCACGCGAACTCGGCATTGAAGTGGTCACGCTTGATACATTGCAAGAAATGGACAACCTCATCTTTCTCTCGCTTGAATTCGACCAGATAGTGCGGCCAGCAGCCTTCAAAAGTGACCGGCTTTACAATATCCATTTCTCGGCTCTTCCTGCCTACAAAGGAATGTATACCTCAGCCCTTCCGATCTTGCATGGCGCCCAACTGAGCGGTGTCACGCTGCACGAGATAGACCCAGGGATCGACACAGGCCCCATCATCGACCAGGCCATCTTCGGTCTGCCAGAGACTTGGACTGCGCGTGATCTATATTTCAAGTATATCGAGCAAGGGTTAGATCTGTTTTGCCGACAGCTCGATAGTCTGGTTGCAGAGAGGCCCCCGTTAGCGCATGAGCAATCTACAGTAGGGTCGACGTACTTCTCCAAGCTGGCCATAAACTATGGCAAAGTCACTATAAATCTGCACGACACAGCCAATGGAGTTGCGCGACAGTTGCGCGCTTTCTCCTTCCGTGAATACCAAATGCCCAATGTGGAGGGCCTGGAAATTGGTGCCTGGCGCATTTTGCCGGAACGCAGTCTAAAGAAGCCAGGCACACTTCTGGAGCGTGGCGAAGACAGAGTAACAATAGCGACAATCGATTACGATATCCAGCTTGAAAGGTTTCGAGACTGGGATTGGTTCAGACTGAATTCGCATGAATCGACCGAAGGATTTGACCCTAGCCACATCAATTTCACCGATAAGATGGGATGGACCCCGTTGATCAGAGCAACTTACGCGGGTAACGTTGCACTTTTACAACGTTTACTCAGGTCTGGTGCTGATCCGAACAAACCCAACACGAACGGAACAACTCCTCTGATGTATGCATGCTCGGGGCAAGAGCCTGATCGCGTAATGAAGGTGTTGCTGGAATATGGTGCGGACCCCAAGAAACTTGATCGATTTGAGCGGGACTTGAAAAAATACCTCCCTGAAAGGACAGCAAGGCTTGTTCAATGATTGAAAAAAATACAGCCAAGGGTAGCGTTCAGATCATTAACCTGCCACAGATCCAAGACCCACGCGGTGATCTAACTTTTGTGGAGGGTGGGAACCATATCAACTTCGATATAGCGCGGGTCTACTATAACTATAATGTCCCCGTCGATGCCAAACGCGGTGGTCATGCCCACAAAGAGTTGGAGCAAATCGTATTCGCACTGTCTGGCAGTTTTCGAATGAAGATCGATGATGGTAAGACCAAGTCGGAGCACTGGCTACGCGACCCTAGAAAAGGGCTATATATTAACAGTATGATCTGGCGGGAGATGGACAACTTCAGCCAAGGTGCAGTCTGCATGGTGCTGGCGTCACATAGGTATGATGAGGCGGATTATTATCGCGATTACGACGATTTTCTCACGGCCGTGCGGGGGTGATGATCTGTATGAATTTCGAAATCTACGAAAGCACTTGAAACTTGAACTGTACTGATTACGGAACACAATATGAAAGATGAATCTTCTCCAATATTTGTGGGCGGCACCGGAAGGTCCGGCACCACTATTATGGAACAATTCTTGAATTCTCACAGTTCTTTGGTAACGCCCGTCTATGAGAATAAGCTCATCGTCGAAGAAGGCGGGATTAGGTCGTTGGTGGAAAACCTCTCGAAAGGTTATGATTATAAAGGAAATCATTACGCAATTTCTAACTTCATCAAGTGGGCCGACACACTCCAAAAATCCGGTTTTAAGAACAAAATTGCGAGTTTCGTCTATCGCGGGGCCAACAAGTCCGCTTACTTTCTCACAAAGAAAAGAATACCCGCTTCGCAAGCTTGTAGGATTTTACCCTTTTTTGACTTTTCGCTCATCGGTATCGGACAAAGTATCGGACTTTCTCATTACAAACGTTGCGTTGATCAGTTTCTTGCCGATGTGACGGGAGAAACCGACACTTACGGGATCGTTGACACAGAAGGCCTGATTAGGCCCGTCTATTCGCCCGCTACATCAGACAGGCAAGAACTTCTAAATCATGTCCGAAATTTTCTGAATTCACTGAATAAGACTAAAATGGAAAAAGTGAGAGCCCAGCGGTGGTGTGATGGCACTCCAATTAACGCGCGCTATGCCAATTTTTTGTTGGAATTATATCCAGCAGGCAAAGTTATCCACATGGTGAGAGATCCACGTGATGTAGCAGCATCTTACTCTGAACAATCATGGGCCTCGAGTAGTCTTGAATTAACGTGCACCAGGCTGAAGTTGCAATATCTCGAACTCATCAAATCAGAACAGAGGCTACCAAAACAAAACTTCCAGACGTTTAAGCTTGAGGAATTCGCCTTAGAACCCAACATCAAGAAGATTGAGCTTTGCGACTTTCTGAACCTTGATCCCAATGGTTTCGATGGGAGCATTAAGTTCGAAGCCTCATCGTTTGGTCGCTGGAAAAAGAAATTTTCCTCAAACGAAGTCCAGATGATCGAAAGCCAACTTGGTGAAGCCATCGCACACTTCGGATATGCATCATGATCCCCTTTCTCGACCTGGGCCGCGCTTACCACGAACTCAAACCCGAAATTGATGCCGCTGTCTCACGCGTTCTCGAAAGTGGCTGCCACATTCTTGGTCCCGAAGTCGAGGCGTTTGAAACCGAATGGGCGGCCTATTGCGAAGCGAAACACGCAGTCGGACTTGCCAATGGCTTGGACGCTCTCACCTTGGCTCTGCGGGCGCTCAAAATCGGCCCTGGAGATGAAGTGATAGTCCCCTCTAATACCTATATCGCCACCTGGCTGGCAGTCTCTGGCGTGGGGGCGACCCCAGTCCCGGTTGAGCCTGACGTGGCCACACACAACATCGACCCCGCACGGGTAGAAGCTGCGATTACATCACGAACCCGCGCGCTATTACCCGTACATCTCTACGGCCAATCCGCCAACATGGATCCGATCCTCGACATCGCACAGCGTTACGGGCTACGGGTGATCGAGGATGCTGCGCAGGCGCACGGCGCGCAATATAAGGGAAAGCGCATCGGAGCGCATGGTGATATTGTTTGCTGGAGCTTTTATCCGGGCAAAAACCTTGGGGCACTCGGTGATGCAGGTGCCATCACCACGAATGACGCCGCATTGGCGGGACGTGTTGCGCTCTTGGGTAATTATGGCTCACGCCAAAAATATGTAAACGAAGAGATTGGCGTGAACTCACGCCTCGATCCCATCCAAGCTGTGGTCTTACGGGTAAAGTTGGGGGTTCTAGATGAGTGGACTAAACGTCGCCGTGATGTGGCCTCGACCTATACAGTGGGATTGGCGGAATGCGGCCTCATTTTGCCCCATGTACCAGATTGGGCAGAGCCGGCTTGGCACCTCTACGTGGTGCGCACGTCTGATCGTGAGAAGCTGCAGAGCCGCATGACAGAGGCTGGTATCGGAACACTAATCCATTATCCAATCCCACCGCATATGCAGAAGGCTTATACTGACATGGAGATCATGCCAAAGGCACTACCTCTGGCGCGTAATTTGGCCAGCGAAGTACTCAGTCTGCCTATGGGTCCGCATCTGAGTTTAGACCAAGTGCAAGTTATTGTTAATGCGCTCAAGAATGCTTGATCAGCATGTCTGAACTGTCTAGCTCCCGCGGCCTGATAAAGTCGATGTTGGTCATTGGATCAGCGCAGGTCGTCAACATCCTGATTTCTATTGTCAGGATGAAGGTACTGGCTGTTTTGCTTGGGCCAAGCGGCGTCGGCCTACTTAGTATCTACAATAGCCTTCTGGGCATGGTCCAACAAACCGCAGGCCTCGGTATGGGGTCCAGCGGCGTTCGAGAAATCGCGTCCTCGCGCGGTGAAGAGGCCACGCTCAGCCGCGTACGCCACGTCCTATTTGCTGCGCATCTTATACAGGGGACATTGGCGATGATCGCCGTCTGGCTCCTGCGCGAGCGCATTGCGATCTGGCTTTTTGGTGAAGCTGTGCGGGCGACTGAGGTCGGATTGATCGGGATTGCTATCCTCATTGGCCTCCTCACTTCCGCACAAAGGGCTCTATTACAGGGACTGCGTAAGATTGGTGATCTGGGGCGTGTGACGGTGATTGGCGCCTTTGTCGGCACCCTAGCGGGCCTTGCAGCTGTCTGGCTTCAAGGTCAAAGCGGACTCATTTGGTTTATCCTCGTGCAGCCACTGGCATCAGTTTTGATTGCCCTGCACTACACACGTCGCCTGCCCAAACCCATCGCTGCAGGCCTGTCTCTTGTCGAGTTGTGGGAAGTCTGGAAACCCATGGCCAAACTCGGTGCTGCCTTCATGCTCGGCGGGCTGGCGACGGCGGCGACGCTGTTGCTTGTGCGCGGCCTCATCTCTAAGGAGCTGGGGCTCGATGCCACAGGTTATTTCGCAGCAACCTGGGGCATTACCATGATTTATGTGGGCTTTCTGCTTGGTGCGATGGGCGCGGACTACTACCCCCGACTGACCGAGGTCATCCACGACAAGGTTGCTGCAGTCCGGCTCATGAATGACCAGGCACAGCTGGGCCTCGCGATCGGTGGGCCAGTCTTGTTGCTGCTTATAGGGATGGCACCGTGGGTGATCACCCTTCTTTATTCCAGTGCATTTGAGCCAGCAGTAACGCTCTTACAGTGGCAAATGGTCGGCAATGTCCTCAAACTGGCAAGTTGGGCCATGAGCTTTTCCATCGTCGCCGCTGCGCGTGGAAAGACGTTTTTCCTTATGGAGCTGAGCTTCAACATCGTCTTTCTCAGTATGGTTTTCATGTTTCTGCCTCAAGTCGGCTTGGATGTGACCGCCTATGCCTTCGTGCTGGCTTACCTTGTTTATCTGACCATCGTCTATGTGCTGGCACGCAGCATTCACGGTTTCCGCTGGCAGGCACTTTCTCTTGGCCTACTTGGCCTGCACGCGAGCCTTGGGGTTGCGCTTCTGGTACTTGCAATGATGGCCCCATTTGCAGCAGCAGTAGCCTCGCCGCTTCTTGCCGCAGCGACTGGGCTCTTCGGACTGCGGATTGTCCTGAGCAAAGTCGGTAAGCACGGCCGCCTGCCCACACGGCTGTATGGAATATTTGAACGCCTTGGCTGGACGATCCAGTCGGCGGTGTAGGAGAATGAATTGAATAAAATGTCTGAGAAGCCGGAAGAAATGCCTGATAAGGCGACTGATGAGGCCCTCGTAACCTTTGCACTGCTTGCCTACAATCAAGAGGAGTATATCAGAGAGGCTGTTGAAGGAGCCTTCGCGCAGACCTACAGTCCACTAGAGATCATTTTGTCAGATGATTGTTCGAGCGACAAGACATATGAGATTATGCAGGCGATGGCGGTAGCTTATAAGGGTTCGCATAACGTTTCAGTTCGGAAAACAAAGCGAAATAGCGGAGTTTTCAATCATTTTATGGAGGTTTGTAAAATTGCCCGTGGCAAGATATTTGTTGTCGCGGCAGGTGATGACATCTCAATTCCCGAGCGAACTGTGAGGCTGGTGCAATCGCTCAAGTCAAACATTGCTTGTGCGGCAGCATATAGTATCACTGAACAGATTGACGAGAAGGGTGCCAACCTAGGCTGTTTCTCACCACCCGAGCGCGAAAGTAGGGACTTTGTGCAAGGTGGTATGCTGCATTTACTCGGCTGTTCAGCGGCTTACATTACACAGCATTTGACAAATATAGCGCCTTTCAAAAGCAAAGCCATCGCGGAGGATGCTTTCATGTCGCATGTCCTTCAGCTGGCTGGCTTTGGCGTCTGCCGAGTTGACCGTCCACTAGTTCGATATCGCGTCACGCAGAACAACTTGTCTATATTAAGAACGCATAACTCAGGTTTTCAGGCACATCTCGAACTTGAAGACAGGAAGATTCGCCGGCTTGTTCTTAATGCGAACACCTATGCGGCTATCGCTACTCATGGCCCGCAGCTTGCGGCTCGTTTAGTGCAGGAAACGCGACCTCTCAAAGTAGCCGCAATCCAGAAGTATATTGCAAAGCTGCGCGTGATGGTTGATTTCTACGAAATGTCATTTCCAATGCGAGTGGTCCAAATTTTTTCGCTTCGGCATGACCTTGAGGCCGTACGTTTTTTATTACCGCGTATGTTTGGGCGCAGGGTATTTTATATGCTGTTCCGCGCTTTTTCAGAGGCCGCCTTCAATATCTCCAAAAAAATTAGTGGATATAGATAGCAATCTTTCAAAAACTAACATATTGCATACTTCGATCTAGATCCGAACGTTTATCAGGCGCTTATGTCGTAACCAGTTCAGGGGCAGTGTCAAACAGCCCATCTTGGTTTTTTAGAACATGTTACAGAAATCCAATCGTGATCATGAGAACGTTGACAGTATCATTGGGCAGCCTTTTAAAAAAGGGCAGCGCACGCGTTTCCGATCAAAGGACATTGGGAAGACGTGGAAGTTTCTCGACCATTACAGCGTCACCGATGCCACCCTTCAGACGCCTATCAAAATACGTTCCAGAGAGGATCTGCTGGAGGCATTCACCACAGCACGTACCAGCACCACGTGCTACAAACCTGCTTTCCAGATAGATTCGTGAGATGACACAGAATCCACTGCATATCTTCGAAAAACTCGCTTATCAGCCCTTTTCACCAAAAGTCGGCATTGCGCGTGGATCGAAAATTATCACGCGCTCTGGCGTAGTATTGCTCTCAAGAAAATGGACGCCTGCCAGCATTTATTCCGGCCTGCACATTCGAATATGCGTACTTTTTGTCTTGATCGCCTCGCTGGCGACCAGAAGACTGGTCGTAATGCCAAAGGACCAAAAATTCGGTATCGTTCATTCGACTTGGACTGCCGGATATTACCACTGGCTCACCGAAAGCCTACCCCGCGCTTTAGCAATACATGAGGCCTATCCCAAGGCGACTATCCTGCTGCCCTCTGAAAAATACCAACACTATGCTGAGACGCTACGCTGTTTGGGGATAGAAAATATTGCGTTCTTTCCTAAGGGGTCGAATGTCAGGATCGACGCGCCTGTTCTGTCCGAATGTCCACGCAAATTCGCCACCACTTCCCCTGCGCTACTCAAGAAGGTGCGCAATATTATTCTTGAAAAGGGCGCATTCACCACATCACAATCCCCAGATAAGATAATCTATATTTCGCGGCGCAAGGCTCGGGGCCGCTTCATCCAAAACGAAGAAGCGCTGGAAGCGATGCTGGCAGAGTTTGGAGCAGAGAGCGTTTGCCTAGAAGATTTCAACTTCAAAGAACAGGTCGCACTCATGCAACGCACCCGCCTGCTCATCAGCATCCACGGCGCAGGCTTGACCAATATGATGTTCATGCAGGAAGGCGGCACAGTCATCGAAATTCTGCCTCGTAAAAATGGTATTTTTGATTATAAGATGTCCAGAAACACATCATTCCACAACGCGTGTCTCCACGACGCATGTTATGTCCGCCTCGCAGAGGCTTTGAATCAAGAATATCAATACTTAGAATCTGACCCTGATAATAAATGGTATTCAGGAACACATATGGCGAACTTAAATGTAGAATTAGGAAGTTTGAAAAAAACTATAGAAAATTCAATCCTCATAAAGAATGAGCCACATGATTAATAGCAAAGCTAAATTTTGGGACAGCCTCTCCAGGGTTTTTCCAAAGACGGTATTCTGGGACATCCTTTACTCTTGGACAAAATTTGTGCGGGTTCACAGGCGAATACCATCGCGCAACAGGCTTATGTTCAATGACCAGCTATACAATTCTAAGTTATTGCCGGAAATCCTAAATCCGTTGCGCACCTACAGCACCGACAAGGAATACTTCAAAAGACTGGTGGAGGCGGAGGTGGGAACACAGTACGCTGTGCCCACTTTAGCGGTTTTCCGCTCCAATGCAGAGATCGACGCTTTCGATTTCCCCGACAGCTTCTGCGCCAAACCCACCCATATGTCCGGAGAAGTCGCTATTGTCCGGAACGGCACTCCCGATCGCACCCAGATGAAAAACTGGCTGCGCATGAACCATTATTTGAAATCACGGGAAAGAAACTATAAATACCTAATTCCCAAGGTCATCGTCGAGCCTTTAATATTTGACCAAGAGGATATTACCGACTTTAGGATATTCTGCTACGAGGGAAAACCTAAGTTGATCTCCATCGATCTGGGGAAATATACCAGTTACACACGAGCGTTCTACACGACGGATTGGCAAAAGCAGGACTATTCACTCGGCTACCCCTTGCATCCAGGTGAGGTCGACAGACCAGTTTGTCTAGAAGAAATGCTGAGCGCCGCGGAGATACTATCAAAAGAACTGAATTTTGTGAGAGTCGACTTCTACACGGACAGCAAGCATTTCTACCTAGGGGAGCTGACACATTGCCATGCTTCTGCCTCACAAGTTTTCATCCCAAAATCTGCAGAGCAGCGAGCTTCTAAAACGGTATTCGGTCGATGAAAAAAAAATCAACGCTTTATCTATCGCGTAACGGCCTGCTTGAGCCACTTGGACAGAGCCAAGTTTTCGCCTATTTGCGCGGGCTGTCGCGGGATTATAATATCACGCTAATTACTTATGAAAAAGATGAGGATTGGGCAGATAAGGCCCGTCTGCAAAAAGCACGAACGGATTGCAAGGACTTGGGCATCATGTGGTTACCGCAGCATTTCCGCCAACGGCCAAAGATCGTTGCACCAGCGTTCAGTATGATCCGAATGGTGTGGTTAGTCAGGCGCGAAGTACGGCGGCGCGGTATTCGCTTGATCCACGCACGGTCTAATATTCCTGCAGCCACAGCATTAGCTGTCAGTTGGATGAATGGAGTACCATTCCTATTCGACCTCCGATCACTGTTTCCAGAGGAGCTGATCACTGCTCGGCGAATGCGCCGGGGATCTTTTCTCCACCGTGCTATTATTTGGGCGGAACGAGTGTGCCTCGCAAAATCCGCAGCAGTCATTTCACAAACTCATGCGGCCGTGAATCATCTGAAATCAGTGTACCCTAATGAACTGAAAGACCAATGTCTTGTAATGATCCCCACATGCGCCGACCTCGATCGGTTCACTCCGCCCTTAGATCGGCCTTCTGGCCCGACGGTGCATGGCTGCATCGGTACGATCCTATCAGGCTGGTTCCGCACCGATTGGTTGGCGGCTTGGTTGTCAGCTGTCGCGCAGGACGATACCGACGCCCGTTTTGAAATCGTGACGCGCGACGATGCAGACCGTGTTCGCGTAGCACTAGACCCCATGAATAAATTTGGCGACCGCCTGACGATCGGCCCGCGCCCATCCGAGGAGATGCCCACCGCCGTGCGCAGCCATGATCTGACGGTAATGTTCTATGCGGGTGGGGAGGTGTCGGAGCTTGGGCGTTCACCCACACGCATGGCCGAGGTTCTCGGGTGCGGTCTCCCCGTCGTGGCCAATGAAGGTGTCGGAGATGTGGCTGACATAATCCGTCGATACAATGTCGGGGTGGTCGTCAAGGACGGATCACAGGCCGCGATGATGGCGGCGCTCGATGAGCTGAAGGCGCTGCGGTCCGATCCCGACCTGCCGTCGCGGTGCCGAAAAGCCGCCGAGGAAGAGTTTTCCCTTCAGGCCGGAACGGAGGCGTATCGCAAGCTTTATGCAAAGATCCTTGGACCATCCAGATAGCCCTGAGGCCGAGCCAGCCGTGGCGCATGCCGCAAATGCCCAATAAGGTGTAATTTTCCACCCTGCCAAACCACCTGCACTTGAACAAGAAGACATTCTTGGACACCCTGCCCCCTAAATTTGTTCCTGCCACTTCTAGCCAGACACCAGAAGAGAGGCAATAGGCGGATTATTGGCTGGCGACCTTACGTAGCACAGCCTAAGTATTGGATCGATATGCAACATAGATTTTTCCTCACAGTTTCGCGTAACAACTGTCGCACACTAGCCTTCAGCTGTGACCTGATTGCGTCCAATTTGGCTCATATCGAAGTCCGTTCCGGAAACACTCACGGCGAGGGGCATATATGTGCGGCATAGTAGGCCTGCTTGCCCCCAGATCAGGTGATGCTGACAGAATTTCGGCGATACTGCAAAAGATGACCCGCAGCCTCGCCCATCGCGGGCCAGATGCGGAGGGTTTTTGGAGAGAAGGAGAGGTGGCGCTTGGGCATCGACGCCTCACCATTCTGGATCTTTCCAACGCAGGCGCGCAGCCCATGCGATCAAAAAGTGGGCGTCACGTCATCGTCTTCAATGGCGAAATTTACAACCACCTCGATATGCGTCGTGACCTCGCATTAGACGGGGCCAAAACTGATTGGCGCGGGCACTCCGATACTGAGACCCTGCTTACGGGAATTACGCATTGGGGGCTCGACGAGACGCTTCAGCGCGCAAAAGGCATGTTTGCGCTCGCACTTTGGGATCGCTCAGAAAAGCGGCTCTCTCTGGCGCGTGACCGGATGGGGGAAAAGCCGCTCTACTGGGGGTGGGCCGGGAAGGCGCTGGTGTTTGGGTCGGAACTTAAAGCACTGCGAGCGCATCCCGATTGCCCGCGTGATGTGTGCCGCGACGCACTGGTGCAATATCTGCGCTTTATGTACGTACCGGCCCCGCGCAGCATTCACCCTGGCCTCTTCAAACTGGAACCCGGGACGATCCTCACGGTCGATGGTGCGCCGCCTTCCACACCACCTGAAGAGCCAATCCGCCCTGACGGGCATCATGGCAGCATTAGCATCCGCCGATATTGGGACTTGAACGCAGAGATTGAGGCAGGGGCACAGAACCAAATCGAAGACAAAGGCGATGCTGTTGCAGCACTCGGTGAAGTTCTTGGCAAGGCGGTACAAAGGCAGATGATCTCCGATGTGCCCCTCGGTGCCTTCCTGTCCGGTGGTGTGGACAGCTCAGCCATCGTGGCGCTGATGCAGGCGCAAAGCGCGCGCGCAGTGCAGACCTTTACGATCGGGTTCGATGACGCCGCTTTTGACGAGTCCCCGTATGCCGCCACTGTTGCACTTCACTTGGGCACCGAGCATACTAAGCTGCGCGTCACTGACGCAGATGCACGTGACGTGATACCTCTTCTGCCAGACCTTTATGACGAGCCCTTTGCGGATTCCTCACAAATACCAACGTATCTGGTATGCCGTGCAGCGCGCAAACGTGTGACGGTTGCACTGTCAGGTGACGGGGGCGATGAGTTATTCGGTGGATATAACAGGTATTTCTGGGGCCCCAAGATATGGGGCCGGTTTGCACTACTGCCTCATCCTCTCCGCCAGGGCTTAGGTAAAGTAATTCGGTCCGTACCCCTTTCCGTTTGGGACGCAGCCGGTTCTAAGTATAATCGCCTGCGGTCAGGAAGCACCGGTATTTCTAGGCTTGGAGACAAAGCGCACCAGCTTGGCGATCACCTCAGGACCATCAAAACAACCGATGACCTATACAGATCGCTTGTCAGCAATTGGCCGCTTGAGGCCGGAATTATGCCGGGTATCTCCGAAGACCCGACCTCCCAACTCGATCACCCGTTGCCAGAGATCGGCGTTGATGATCCTGCCATGCTGATGATGGTGCAGGACATGCGCAGTTATATGCCTGATGACATTCTGTGCAAGGTTGACCGCGCTGCTATGGGTGTCAGCCTGGAAACGCGAACGCCGTTCCTCGACCCTGACGTGATTGCACTCGCCGCACGTCTGCCGATGGCCACGAAAATTCGCGATGGTCACGGCAAGTGGGCCTTGCGGCAGGTCCTGTATCAGCATGTCCCCCGTGAGATGATCGAAAGACCCAAAGTGGGCTTTGCAATTCCGATTGGGATATGGCTGCGTGGTCCACTGCGTGACTGGGCAGAGGAGTTGCTTTCGGACGCACGCCTGGCCAAGGACGGTTTCTTCGACCCAGACATTGTTCGCCAGACATGGGCAGAGCACTTGTCGGGGCGAAGGGACTGGTCGGCACGACTTTGGGCGATTTTAATGTTTCAGGCATGGCAAGCTCAGTGGGCATGAAGAACCGTCTTCTTGTTCTGTCCAAGTATTCCCGCTTGGGCGCATCAAGCAGGCTGCGCACCCTGCAGTACCGCCGCTGGCTTGAGGATGCTGGTTTCACGTTGGAGTACTCAGCGCTGTTCGACGATCGCTATCTCCAAAGGCTTTACTCTGGAGAGAAGACGCATGCTGACTTGGTAAAGTATTACCGCAAGCGGTTTTCACAGCTGAGGCAGACACCTCGGCCCAGATTGATCTGGGTTGAGTATGAAGCGCTTCCATGGCTGCCATGGATGCTCGAGCGGGCCCTGTTGCCGGCTTCAGTCCCGATCGTGAGCGACTACGATGATGCGGTTTTTCACCGCTATGATCGGCATCGTCTTGCACCAGTCCGTTGGCTTCTGGGGCTAAAGATTGATCACGTTATGAAAAGTTCACAACTGGTGATGGCTGGGAATGCATATCTTGCAGATCGTGCGCGCAAAGCTGGTGCGGTACATGTTGAGGTCGTGCCAACTGTTGTCGATCTTTCGGCTTATTCAGTTCGACTCAGATCATTCTCGAACACAGCAGTTCGCGTGGGGTGGATTGGCACACCAAATACTTGGAATGCATTCGGCAAAACATTGCATACCCAAATCACTGATACGCTCATAGCACATGGCGCACGATTCTGCGCAGTTGGTGCCGAGCTTGAGGCGGGGCGTGTTGGAAACCTGGAGCTCATTGCGTGGAGCGAGGATACGGAAGTGGACGCAATCCAGAGTATGGACATCGGTGTCATGCCCTTGCCTGACACTCCCTGGGCATCGGGCAAGTGCGGTTACAAGCTGATACAGTATATGGCCTGTGGCTTGCCAGTTGTGGCCTCACCAGTCGGCGTGAACAAAGAGATCGTGGAACACGGTGTGAACGGCTTTCTGGCTAAAAGTGACAAAGAGTGGCGCTCGGCCATCGAGACGCTTCTGTCTGATGCCGATCTACGCCGTCGCATGGGAGCTGCCGGACGCAAAAAAGTGGAAGACAGATATTCTTTGCAAGTCTGGGGTCCGCGTGTGTCTCAGATGTTGCGCGTAGTCGCAGATGAGGGTCGAAAAGCCTGATGCTGTACCTTGGGCTAGCAAGTTTTCTATTTCTCCTGCGCTTCGCGTTTGCAGGGCAAGGGATCGCGCGTAATCAGCTTTATTTTATTGTGCTGGCATTGCTCTTTGTGTTCTCAGCATTTCGCTACCAAGTCGGATGTGATTGGAGTGGATATTATTATCAATATATGGGTGCCACTGACTTCGATTGGTCATCTGTTACCAAAATTCGCGAACCGATCTGGTGGGCAATACTTGGCTGGATCCAGAGCATGGGTTTACCCTATCCCGTTGCCAACATCGCCTCCAGTGCCGTTTTCTTTTTGGGTGTACACGTTCTCGCTCGGCGGCAGCCTGATCCATTGGGGTTCTTGGTGCTGCTGTTTCCCATTCTGATTATCAACATGCCAATGTCTGGTATCCGCCAAGGTGCGGCAATCGGGCTTTTATGCATTGCCTTCGTGACATTCATCGATCGGCATCCTTTGAGGTTTGCGTTTTGGGTAGTATTGGCTGCGGGCTTCCATACTAGCGTGATAATTTTCATGTTGCTTCTGCCTCTGGCAACAGGAAAGTACACACGGAACCGCTTGCTGCTTGCCGCATTTCTTGCAATCCCAGGCGCGATTGCCCTCGCATCAGGAGAAGCGGGAGAACTTGCAACAAGCCGATACATAGGAACCAGTAGTGACGCCGCGGGCGCAATATTTCGTGTTGGAGTACTCGGCTTATCAGCCATGCATTTCTTTTTGTTTCTGCGCAAAAAATGGCTGCAAACATGGTCTCAGGATTATTCACTTGCGAGCATTGGCGCGATTGGGATGGCGCTGGCATTTCTTATCATTCCAGTTTCCACAGTGATTGGTGATAGGTTAGGTTACTATTTGATCCCCATCCAAGCGATGATCTTTGCGCGAATTCCAGTTTTACCACTCCAAACCAATACTCAGCTCCATGCCGCTTTGCCATATATTGGGCTGGCACTTGTCTTCGCAGTTTGGACGCAGCTTTCTTGGCATTTCAAGGTGTGCTACGTTCCCTATCAAAGCTGGATTTTTGGCTTTCCAGGTGGTGGTCCATTTCAGTTCTAATGTTCATCCATTTCAACTGAAAATAGTATTCAGTTCTGAACGCCTAG
>Ga0209557_1001095_pt1 | contig 15364 bp, 16 predicted proteins | sample SaaInlV_120m_DNA_4_FD_184672 | JGI IMG/M metagenome (GOLD analysis project Ga0209557, IMG submission 184672) | Marine microbial communities from expanding oxygen minimum zones in the Saanich Inlet - Saanich Inlet SI074_LV_10m_DNA (SPAdes) (version 2) | ecosystem: Environmental > Aquatic > Marine... | reverse complement strand
ATATGGTTCATCATGATGGTGACCACATATCCGATTGGATAAAACAACAAAGGTTCTACGAAGCTCATATTATGAATATATTTAAAGATTATATTCCATCTAATGGTGTATTTTTTGATATAGGAGCAAATATTGGTAATCATTCGTTGATGTTTAATAAGTTATTTCCAAATGTTAAAATACATTCATTTGAAGCATCTCCATACAATTATGTTTATTTGTATCAGAATGTAATTGGTTACCAAAACATTACACCATATTGTATAGGATTAAGCGATAAAACCGAAATAGTTAAGTTTTCACATTATGAGCAAGATTATGGAAGTAGTGGAGTTTCGGCTGTTAATGATAGTGATAAAGCTCAATCAAAAGGAAAAGTTTTTGAAATGGATGTTTTACTTCAAAGATTTGATGCACTCCCATTTAATTTAAAGCCGGATTTTATAAAAATAGACGTTGAAAACTATGAAATACCTGTTTTAGATGGTATGATGGACTTGTTAGAAAGTACTTCACCTTTAATTTGGTTAGAGGACCATCCATTAGAAACTTCAACAAATTTAGAAAATAGCCCTACACTACATTTACAAAAAATTGGATACAACCCAATTGTAATGTGTGAATGTAATGTTTTACTAAAACGAAATTAACAAATTAAAAAACCTACCTGATTTTCAAATAAATAAATTGAATTAGTATTAAAATGATAACATTTTGTATTTCAACATATAACAACTTAGATTATCTGAAGATAGCAGTAGATAGTGTTCGTAAGAACTCTTATTACAAAGATTCTCCATTTATCATTCATGCGGAAAATTGTACTGATGGAACTGATGAGTGGTTAAGAGAAAACTTTGAAAGATATAATTTAGAATACTACATCGATAAGAACGAATTCCCAATTGGTATTGGTGGTGGGATGAACTATTGTGCACAAAGAGTGGAAACTGAATACATTATGTTCTTACATTCAGATTTCTATGTAACTACAAATTGGGATAAGGCTCTGATGGATACTCACAACAAATATCCAAATGAAAAGTTATGGGTAAATTCACACAGAGTAGAACCAGCTATGTTTCCCAATCCACAAAGTAGGCCAGGCACTGTAATAGTTCCAAAGGAAATATTTGGAGCATATCACTATGATTTCAATTCAGAGTTGTTTGATAAATACGCTGAACAATTCACTTCAGAAAATGATTTTGAGATTCCAAAAGGTGAAGGTGTGAGTGGATTAATTAAGAAAGAACATTGGGATGAGATTGGTGGAAATGACCCACTATTCGCTCCAGCATCTTATGATGATATGGATTTGTTCCTACGAATGTTACAAAACGGATTTAGATTCATCTTACCAACAACTTCATTAGTTTGGCATTTTGGAGCAAGAGGTTCACATCGATTGGAAGAAAATGATGGTAGAACTTCGGAAAGACAGATTATGGCTGAACAAGCCAATATGAGAAAGTGGATAACAAAGTGGGGCTCACCTCCAACTTTTGATGAGTATGGGATGATAAATGGTGTACGATGAAAGTATTCGAATACAATAATGGAAATGAACAATTTCCACATAGAGCAAAAAATTGGGGAGATATCGTATCCTATCCATTAGTAAAGACAATCTCACAAAGTGAAACGGTTGAACTAACTAACGATAGAGTAAGTGGTAAGTTAATCGTAGTAGGTTCAGTACTTCAGCATTTAAATCAAGGTGATTTAGTATGGGGTGGGGGAGCAATTGACCAAAACCACATCTCAGCAAGACCTGAGAAAGTATTTGCAGTTAGAGGACCTTTGACACGAAACGAACTTATGAGTAAGGGTATCGATTGTCCTGATGTTTATGGAGACCCTGCTTTATTAATGCCATATATCACCGATTATAAAAGAAAACAACCAAAGTACAAATATGGTTTGATTCCTCATTACGCTGATGAGTATGAACCACATATTGAAAATCTGAAAAAGCAAGGTGTAAAGATAATCAATATATGTGCTGGATTGCATGAATTCATCGAAGAGATTTTAGATGTGGAGTTTATCTTATCATCATCTCTACATGGATTGATTGCCGCAGATGCTTGGGGAATTCCAAATGCTAGAGTGAATATCAAAGGAACTCTTTATGGTGGACATTTTAAGTTTATAGATTATTGTTTATCGGTAAATCGAAAAATAGATTATGGATATCAACTTTTACCAAACACATCGATTGATGAACTTAGTAAAATTAGATACAATGATAGAATCGATTTCAATGCTGAAAGATTAGTAAGTTCAGCACCTTGGAATGATAATCAATATAAACATTTGTTTTATTAAAAATAAATTAGTATATTTGTAAGATGTATTTAGAACTAAACACCTCAGTAGACCAATCTATTGATTTAATAAAAGAAAAAATTAAATCAAATACTCCCTTTTCATTCTCTAGATTTGGTGATGGTGAAATTCATGCGTTTAATAGAAGTTTTGAACCTCAATTTGAAATGAGAGGGTGTAGAGAGTGGGGATATCAATATCCATCTCAGATAAATGTATATTATGATGATACTAAGAAAGTTATATTAAATTCATTGAAATATAGTGATATGATTGGTTTAATGGATGGTGATAATGATATATTCAAAGGCCGTAATCTTAATAAACAAAATTGGTCATTTTCCAAAAAATCACTAAACGATAATGGTATTGATACTTCTAAATTTTTAATAACAGACCATATGTTACCTCGTAGTGAAAAATTTGGTAAAATTGAAAATTTTAAAGAAATTCTTCAAGGTAAAACTTTAAACATCATAAGTCCAAATACTGAAAAACTCAAACAAAAAAATTTAAGTAAATTATTAGACGCTGATGTTACATTTACATATCAGCCAAATAGTATTAATCTTAGAAATAGAGATGAGTTTATACAAAATTTTAAAAACATAAAATCCGATGTTGTTTTGGTTGGTTGTGGTTTGCAAAAAGATTATGTTGTGTATCTCAGACACAATTATGGAAAGGTAGCTATTGATGTTGGGGCATTATTGGATGCTTGGGCTGGTATAATTAGTAGGCCTTGGTTTACCAAAGGGGGTAAGCAAGAATATTTGGTATTATGAAAGTAAAATTAGTAATTTTTGATTTGGATGGTGTATTGGTAGAAGCCAAAAACATTCATTACGATGCACTCAACGAAGCATTGGGTAAGGATTATGAGATAAGTTGGCAAGAACACCTATCAATTTATGATGGGTTGAAAACAAACCAAAAGTTGGAAATGTTGACTGAACGAAGGGGATTACCAACGGAATTACACAAAGAGATTTGGGAAGGTAAACAAAAGTTGACTTTACAAAAACTAAAAGAGTTAAACCCAAACCAAACCTTACAATCATTAATGAATGCATTGGTTGAAGATGGGTATAAGATTGCAGTATGTTCCAACTCAATCAGAAAGACAGTTCTAACTGTACTTTCAAAGTTGGGTATTATGGAGTTTATGGATTACATCATTTCAAATGAAGATGTACAAAACTCCAAACCACATCCTGAGATGTATTGGAGGGCAATCTCAAAGATGGGATGTTTACCCGAAGAAACTTTAATCGTAGAGGATTCGCCTTATGGATTACTTGCAGCTAATCGTTCAAACGCTCATGTGTTAAGAGTTAAGAATCCAAAGGAAGTAACTTACACAAAGATATTTAAAAAATTAACTGAAATAGAAATGGGAGTAACCAACAACAATTTAAAATGGGAGGATAAGAAAATGAATGTACTTATCCCAATGGCAGGAGCTGGTAGTAGATTTCAACAAGCTGGATACACATTCCCAAAACCACTAATCGATGTAAAGGGAAAACCTATGATTCAAGTGGTTGTTGAGAATTTGGGAATCGATGCAAACTTCATTTTCGTAGTTCAGAAAGAACATAGAGAGAAATACAACTTAGATACTTTACTCAATCTAATTGCACCAAACTCAAAGGTAGTAGAAGTTGATGGGTTAACCGAAGGAGCCGCTTGTACGGCACTTTTAGCAAAAGAACACATCGATAATGATAACCCACTATTCTTTGCAAACTCAGACCAATTCGTAGAATGGGATTCAACTGAGTTTATGTATAAGATGAATGAAACTGATGCGGATGGTGGAATTGTATCATTTAGAGCAACGCATCCAAAGTGGAGTTTTGCTAAGATAGATGAAAATGGATTGGTAACTGAGGTTGCAGAAAAGAATCCAATCTCAGATATCGCTACGGTGGGATATTACTATTGGAAACATGGTTCTGATTTTGTGAAATACGCTGAAGATATGATTGAACAAGATATCAGAGTAAATGGTGAATTCTATGTTTGTCCTGTGTTCAACCAAGCTATTGAAGGTGGCAAAGAAATCCGTACCTTTGATATCCCAAAAATGTGGGGATTGGGAACTCCTGAAGATTTAACTTATTACTTAGAAAATTATGGTAAATAGAATAACATTTTGTATTCCATCTAAGGATAATCTTAGGTATCTAAAAAGTAGTGTTACCTCTATCAGAGAAAACAGTTCAACTGATGTTGATATTATTGTTTATGTAGATTCTGATAACGATGGAACTATTAAATGGTTGGATGAAAATGATGTAAAGTATGTTGTAAATGAATCCCAAACTCCAAAAGGAATTGCATATGGTTACAATAGATGTATTGAGTTAGCAGAAACCAATATTGTATGTATGTTTCATGCGGATATGTATATGGGTAAGGGATTTGATAATGCTATCTTAAAACACATTAAACCGCTTACTGTTGTTAGTGGTACGCGAATCGAACCACCACTACATCCAGAAGGACATGAAAAGATTGTTAGAAACTTTGGTATGTATCCTGAGGATTTTATGAAAGATGAATTTGATTCTTTTGTGGGAGAATCTATTCAAACTTATAGTGGTAAAATTACCAATGGTATATTTGCACCTTGGGCTGTGTATAAAGAAGATATCACATCAATTGGTATGCATGATGAGAGATTTCATTCTTACCACGAAGATTCGGATATCTTTAATAGATTTCTATTAAATGGATATGATTTAACTCAGACTTGGGAAGGGTTTGTATATCACCTAACTTGTAGAGGTGGGCAATTTCAAGATGGAATTGAGAAAGTTACCAAAAATGAAGCATTTCATCGTATGAAAAAAAATGCTGCAAATCATTATTTAAGAAAATGGGGAAGCTGGATTGAAAACGATATGTATCATCATCCCATTCTTACACCAAAATATGATATAGGATTTATTATTAAGAATTGTAATTTACAATTGTTACAAGTATTAGAACCTTGGGCAGATACCTGTTATGTTGATTTCAACTATACTGATTATCTTTACATAGAAAAGGATAATACCTTCTTTGATTTAAATGAGAGAGTTAAACCATACGATAACGAAAAGAACAATGAGATTTTGGTTGAAATCGATGCTAGGAATCTAAACAATGATGATTTCAAAATCATTCAACAATTAGCAAAAATAATTCAAGATAGTGGTGAGGTTGGTAGATTTACATTGGGTAATCTAAATATAGAAATTGTTCGAATGAATGAATACCAAACCACATTAATAGATGTAAATAAATGAAAAGAACTTTAGTTGTAACGCATGTAATGCCTTTGGAGTTGGAAATGTTTGAAAGATTCATTACTTACTACAAAGAAGGATTTAAATATTTGGATGAAAATGATGATGTAACTATGTATGTTACCTTAAATCTAAATCCAAAGTTGACTGATTGGGATAGTAGTGAATTGAAACCACAATGGTTTATCGATAAGTTTACTAAAGCAATGCAGGGGGTTCGTTCCTATATTCAAATTGTAATTGATGATTCTATTTGGGGAACAACACAACAAAAGTATGAAGTTATAAAATTGGATTATGACCAGTTCATCTTTGTTGACCCTGATATTTCAATACATCCACAGCAACTAAAAATGCAATTAATAGCTGCAGAGCAATTATCTGGTCCATTTGTACTTTCCCCAAACATTCCTCGTTGGTGGGATAGTAGTTGGGATGTGTTAGTACATCCTGATTTTAAAAATGCAGAATTAGGGCAATTTAAACTAAAGGAAACTTTTAAAAATACTTTTACTCAAAATCCAAAAGAAGTTGGATTAAAATTGATAAATCAATTTAAGTTTGGATGTGGTATGCATACACTATATTCTAAAGAGTTTTGGAATTTGATTGGAATACCAAAAGAATTTGGGGGTTATGGTTCTGAAGATACATTTGCTATGGTAGCGTCTGGAATAGCAAAACAATTTGGTATAGATGTAAGACAGTATGTATTGGATGGATTGTATATTACAGAAGATAAAGATGAAGAACATAGGGACCCATCATATAAGCATAAGATAAAGGTATTTGATATTAAACGAGATGGTAAAAAATATTCAAATGAAATAATGGGTGATATACTACAGAAGTTCAAAGAAAATCTCTTAAACAAATCTAAGTAATATTTATAAACATAATAGGTTTCGTTAATTGGTTATGATAAAATCAAATTAAAGAAATTTATTATGGCATTTAAAGACATTTTTAAAGACAGTAACGATATCAACGAGAAGAATGTAGTTGGTTTCGCAGCATTCGCAGTAATGGCATTATTCGCAGGTGCAGATGTGGTAACAGGTATTTTGGGACAAGATTTAGTTATCTCAGATACTATCTTCAACTCATTCGTAATCATCGTACTCGGTTCATTTGGTATCGATGGAGCTACTAAGATATTTAAGAAGGAAGAATAAATGAGAAACCCCCACTCGTTGGGGGTAACTCTTTTCTAACTTATCTTATATTTATTTATAAGTTAAAAAGGGAACTAATATGAAAACATTAGAAGAACATTTGTTTGAAAAATACGAAGGAAGATTCACCATTGAACAATTGGTGGAAGGTAGAATTCCCAAGTTATTTCTTAAAATAGAAGCGGTTAAAAAAGAGATTGCAAAGTTGGAAGCTGAAAGAAGAGAAGCTGTAAAACCTTGGAAAACCGAAAAAGACCCAGTTAAAAAAGAAAAAATCTTAAATGTACTAAGAGATTTAACAAAGAAAATCAATGGACTTCAAAAGAACTTAGTTCAAATGTTGGACATGGAAGATAAGTATATCTCTCAGATGGCAAAAGATGCTGAATTAGATACCAAAGCATTCGATGGTATCTATGAAGATGAAGATATTGGACACCAAGATGATGAGCCAGGTATGTTAAGAGCTGACTTGAGTGTAATCGAAAGATATGCAGAAGAGTTGGGTGATATAATGAAAGAATTCGAAGAGAGTGGTAAAGAAATTGATTTACCACATTGGTGGCAATCAAAAATCATCAAAGCTAAAGATTATTTAGTTGGGGCTAAGCACTATCTAAGAGCTGAGTTGGAAAAAGGTAACGAATAACAACAATGGCAGCAGAATCAATCTACGCAGTAATAATTACTCTAATCACAGTATTGGGCTCAGCTGGGGCATGGCGTTTCTATGAAAAGAAAGCACAAGATAAAAAAGAAGAAGAAGATTATATCAAAGATGATTGTGCTAGAAGAATAGATAGATTGGAAGAGCTATTGGAAAAGAGTTCAAGAGAAAAAGATGATTTGAGAGAAAAGATTTTGGAACTTACCAAAGATGTAGCTGAACTCACAATCAAAGTGAAATATTTGGAAATGGAGAATAGAAGGTTATTGGAAATCAATAATCAGATTCTAACAAATAAATCCTAATAAATTTGGATTTATCATAAAAAAATGGTATATTTGCATGTTAATCAAAGAACAAGAGGATATGATAGCAAGAAGTTTATTCACCGAATCAAAAAAACTCAGAGTATTTGATTTCGATGAAACTTTAGTGTTCACCAAATCGTTCATATATGTAAAATTACCAAACGGAAAAGAAAAGAAATTAACTCCTGGTGAATATGCTGTGTATAACGAAAAGCCGGGTGAAGAATACGATTTCAGAGATTTCTACTCAGTTCAAGAACCGCAAGAACTAAAACGAATCACCAAAGTACTTAGGAGAATAATCAATAAGAACAAAGGAGAGGGTGTATTCATTCTAACCGCAAGACCTCAAGCGGTAGATTCCCATGTACAAAAATACTTAAAAGATATTGGTATCAATCAAAGAATACCTGTTGTTGGTTTACAATCAAACAATCCAAAAGATAAAGCAAACTGGATTGAGAATAAAATCGATAATGAGGGTTATGATGATGTTTACTTTGCGGATGATTCTATTAAGAATGTGAACGCAATGAAAAGTATGTTAAGAACCAAAGATATTAAGTGGAGGGTTCAACACATTAAACATTAAAATCTTATATTTATAGTATAATAAAGGGATTCGGATATGAAAATAGATATTAAATCAGGTGGAAACAAATACTCGGTAGATTTCAGAATCTCACCAGGGGTTAGAGAAACTCATTTTAGTGCGATGGCAAAATCCTCTAAGGATTTAGATGCATTACAAGATGCAATTAACGATAGGGGAGCTGGTGATGAATTAATCGGTGCTATTATCGCTAAAGCATTGGAAAAGAAACTGAAATTACCTGTTGATTACGATTATGGATATCAGGGAGCTGGATATGGTTTCAAACTTGATTTATATACAATAGCAAAAGGATTAAAGTAAGATGGCAAAACCTAAGATTAAACATACAATTACAAAGAAAAAGTGGAATAAAACACATAAAGATTTTAAAACCACTATTGATGGAACTCCATACATTATGATGTATGATGATAAAGTTGGAACACACTTAGTTCCAGTTAAAATCATAGATGAAGCCATCGAAGAAGCCAAAGCTGGTGATTTTGAGATAGGTGATTTTATTCACTTCAAATCAAAAAACAAAACTGGAATGGTGAAAAGGATTAGTGGTGATAAAGTTACCATTATGACTATTAAGGGTGATTTCACTGGTGATATGAAAGATGTTCAAGTTCTATACCAAGATGGTGTGAACGAAAAGATGGATTTGAATGACCCAATGTTGGTAAGATTAAGAGCCGCTCAAATCAAAAAAAATCAAGACGCTGCTGATAGATTAGAAAAAGCAAAATCTGATAAAGAAAGAGAAAAGGCTGAAAAGTTAGCTGCAAGAAACGCTATCAAAATCAAAGCACTCAAAAAGAAGAGAGCAGAGGTAATGAGAGATATGGAGCAAGAAGCTGAACCGGAAGGTGGTAAGATTGCGGATAGATATGGTAAACTCCTAAATAGAATCGATAACGATATCATCAAATTAGGTGGTAACCCAATGAGTGAATCAATTAACGAATGGAAACTTCAATTAGATTTGGGAAAAGTAAATCCATCGGAGTTTGAGAATTGGGCAAGTGATTCATTACAAAAGAAACACAAAATCAAAGTAAGTGGTTCTGGTAAAAATTGGACAATTGTTGGTAAAGGAAGTGATGATAGAATGGGTTCATCTTCAGATTGGATTTCTCAACTATTAGGAAAAGCATGGAAAACTAATACAATCAAAGTTGTTCAGAAAGAATCAATAAACGAAGCATCTGATGTTGAAGTATATCACAAATCATACACTCATGCAATCGAAGCTGCAAAAGCATACGCTTTGAAAAAAGGATATCAAATTGAAGATGATGAGATGTTCACCAAAGTTGGAATGAACTCAAAGAGACCTTCAGTTGGTAAAACTACGAGAGTATCATTAGAGTTGATGAAGGGTGGTAAACCACAAAGAAAGATGTTGCATGTTCAGGTTTACGGAATGAAAAACGGATACGAACTAAATGCATATATCAACTAAGATGATTAGATTATCCCACATATTAAACGAATGGAAAGCTGAAGAAGTTTTGCAACAATTAGGTGGTAATAAATTTATCGCTATGACTGGTGCTAAGAGTTTTGTTAAAAACGCAAGTAAAAGAGCACTATCATTCAGAGTACCAAGAGCTAAAAATGGGATTAACTTTGTTAGAATTTTATTAACGGGTAGTGATTTATACACATTAGAGTTTTACAAAGCAAGAGGCGCTGATATCAAATTGGTAAGTAAAAAAGAAGGTGTGTATAACGATAGATTACAATCTGTATTCACCAAAGAAACTGGATTATACACTTCATTATGATTAAGTTAACGGACATATTAAACGAAGATTGTTGGAAGGGATACAAACAAATCGGAATGAAAACCAAAAATGGTAAAGAAGTTCCTAATTGTGTTCCTGAGTCCGTTGTTAAAGAAGAATCATTAAATGAAGCATCATTAACCATTTCAATTGCTAATATCGTAAGTGAACTCTTTCCAAAGGAGTTCTTTTGGGTTTATACCCCTCAAGACAAAGAAAGAGTAAAATCGGTGATTAGTGATTTAGTAAGAACTCTAAACAATTTCTACAAAAAGCAAAACATCAAAGTTAGATTTACGGATACTAACTTCAAAATGAAGATGTACTCCAAAGAAATTAAAGAAGGGTTATCATCTGCCGAAAGTATTGAACATATGAAGTTGTTGAGTAAGGCTATGAAAACAATGCCTGGTTCTCAAAAACAAAAAGAGATTATCAAACAACTCAATGTACTAAGAATCAAAGGTGGTATGAAACCACTTAAAGAAGATTTGAGAAATTGGTTTGGAAAAGGAAAGACCGGTTCGAAAGATGGTGGTGGTTGGGATAGATACAACACCTCAGGAGAAAAAGTTGGTAAGTGTGGTGATGCTAAAGAAGGAGAACCTTATGCAGCTTGTTTATCGCAAGAGAAAGCAAAGAAGTTGGGTAAGGATGGTATCGCATCATTTGTAAAAAGAAAGAGAGCTGCACAAACGAAAGCAGGAGATGCTAAAAAAGGTGGAGAACAAAAGAAAGGACAAAAACCAACATTCGTAAAAACGGGTGCATAATTGTTATTTAAATGAGTAAAGCAAGAGTTACGATTAAGGTTTGGAAAGGTGATATCAATAAAGCTCTTAAAAAATTCAAAAGAGGTGTAATCGAATCAGGTCATATCTTGGAATTAAAAGAAAGAAAAGAATACATTAAACCAACCACCAAAAGGAGAAAAAAGAAAATGGAAGCTATCCGAAACGCAAAATTCGAAAGAATGAAAGAGGATACTTACGAAGCTCCAACAAAAGGTAAGAAGAATAAAAGATAGGAATATTTATTAAGGTATGGCAGATAATATTAAAATATCAGATTTAGATGCGTTAAACGCAGCTCAAAATAGTACAGTTGTACCCGTTGTTGATGGTGGTACAACTAAAAAGATGTCTTTATCTACCTTACAAACTCATTTAACCGCATCTTTCGTAACTCCATCAAATTTATCATCTGAGGTATCAACATTAAATTCAACAATTAATGCATTAACTACCGATGATATTGCTGAAGGTACAAATGAATATTTTACTAATGCCAAAGTAGATGCTAGAATTGAAGATTTGGGTGCGATTACCTCATCTGCTGGTGTAGATGCTTTACAAATCCAAAACCTCACAAATGCGGTAAAACCTATATTAAACTCCAATGATGTAGTTAGTGGTTCTATCACTACATCATCAATTCAAGACTTCCCAACCGAAGTATCTCGTTCAGCCGCAGAAGCTGGATTTGGAGCTGGTGGTGGGGGTGGTGCTTCGTCTTGGAGTGAACTAAGTGGCATACCATCAGGACTATTATCAGCATCGGCTCAATTAGAAAAAGATTATTTGGTTTTTAATTCTACTGATAATCACGTAACTATAACATCTGCATCATCCGACCCACTTACTGTTACATTGAGTGTGAATACTGGTTCTGCTATTGGCGGTGGTGGTGGTACTGATTATATTGAAAATGTAAGTTTTAGTGGTACTACATTAACATTTACTGGAGTTGGTAATGCATTTAACACTACATTGGATTTATCCACCGGTGATTTATTAGATAACACTGCTTTATTCGGATTTTTAGCAACTTCTGTTTATCAAACTGATTCAGCATCATTTGCATCAAGAATAGATGCTGGTGGAGGTGGGGGTGGTAGTGTTCCAACCGGAACAGTATCTTCTTCGGCTCAAACAATATCGCATTTGGGTGGAACTGGTATGGTTTCATCATCAATACAAATTGATGTATCTCAAGCCGATTTATCATCACTAACTATTGATGATATTACAAATGGTGTTACTAACAAATATTATGCGAATTCTTTAGTATTATCTTATTTAAATTCTTTGCAAGTTGCATCTGGTTCGATAAGTGCTGTACCTGATTTTAGTGGAACAGGTATAGTATCATCATCTACACAAGTTGAAGTATTGGGATTTGTAACATCTCAGACATTTGGTGCAGCAACCCAGTCTTTACAAAATCAGATTGATTTAATAGATGTTGGTGTTAGTCTAAATGATGAGAATGTATTCTTAGCAGTACAAAAATTTACACAAGATATTGAAGTAACTGGTAGTATTTTATTGAATGGTGGTTCTTTCTCTGGTAGTGGAGCTAATTTATACGGAATCCCAGCTGCAGCTATTGAAGGTTCAGTACCTGTAGCGGCAACTTCATTATCAGATGGAAATAATTCGATAACTGCTAATAGTGTAACTGGTATAACCATAACTGCTGAAACTGGTAGTGTTAGAGTTGTTGGTGGTAATTTAATAGCAACATCTGGTTCTTTATTTAGTGGTAGTGGTGCTGGTTTATATGACATTCCTGGTTCTGCTATTGTTGGTGGAGTTGGTGGTGGTACATCAATTGCAACTGGTTCGGTAACCGCATCGGTTGACCCAAATTTAGGATTAATAGTTAATAGTGATATATCTGCTTCAGGTGATATTACTGCTAGAAGTATTTCAGTTGGTACATCTGGTACACCAACTATTTACTCATCCAATAACTTAAACTTATCAGCATCAAACGCAGTAGTAATTACAGATTCTCCATTAAGATTAACTCCATTTACTAATGCTACAACGGCTTCATTTACATTCTCTGAAGGTGATTTAGTTTATAGTGCTGATTCTGATGATTTCTATGGATATAGAGTAATTGATGGTACTGGTAGTTTGATATCTTTAACTGCCGGTGGAGCTGGTTCATCTGTGAATTGGGGTCAAATCATTGGTATTCCAAATGATTTAGTATCATCATCTGCTCAGTTAGCCAACTTTGGTGTGATATCATCTTCAGCTCAATTAGTACCTGATACTGGTACTGGTGATGTAATGTTTACTAACGCATTGGGTATAATAACATCATCGGCAGATTTTAGATATACTGAAGGAACTGAAACTTTAACATCTCCAACGATGTCTGTTGGTGTTTTATCATATAACAGTTTAAATGGACCTGCTGCGGCAACTGGTTCATTTAATTTAGTTGATGCTGATAGAGTATTGATTAATAACTCATACGAACTACCAACATCCGATGGTTCTGCTAATCAAATTATTAAAGCAGCTGGTGATGGTACAACATCATTTGGTAATGTAGCTTGGGACGAAATTACATCTATACCATCTGGAATTGTTTCATCATCTGTTCAGTTACCAACAAATTTGGCAACAAAAGATGGAGATAATGATTTTAGTGTTTCTCAAACTATAACAGGTAGTTTATTTGTAAGTGAATCTACACTTAGTGGTATATTAACTCTCGTAGCAAAAGACCCGTTACCAACTCCACTTAACTCTGGAAGTATTGCAGTTAGTGGTAGTGGTGCTCAAATGAAACCTTATTTCTATAACGGAATTGCTTGGCAGGCAATGTTTTAATAGCATATGAAAACTTACAATGTTATATTACATAAAGGTGTAGATTATCAATCCTTTTGGGATGATATGGAAAATGAGAATGATGGTGGTAAACTATACATTCCAAATCGTAGAGTCGATTCTCCAAACCTCAGACCCAATTCCCCAAGACAAACATGGTACACTCTTTCAGATGAAGAAGCTGAATTGGTAAGACAAGATGAAAGAGTAATGGCAGTGGAAATCCCACCTGAGTTCAGAGATGATATTTTTATTGAACCGAGAATAACTCAAACTGGAGATTTTACAAAAACAACTTCAGATAGTGGGGCATACATTAATTGGGGTTTAATCAGACACAAATCCAAAACAAATAATTATGGTAGTGGTACAACTACCTCAGAAGATTACACTTATACATTAGATGGTAGTGGTGTTGATATCGTTATTCAAGACAGTGGATTACAATTTGACCATCCTGAATTTAAAGGTTTGGATGGTGTAGAAAGAACTGTAACAATTGATTGGTATTCATTGAGTGGGGTAAGTGGAACTCAAAACGCAAATCACAATAGAGATTTAGATGGACATGGTACACATGTAGCTGGTATTGCTGCTGGATTAAATCACGGAGTTGCTAAAGGTGCTGCAGTTTATTTTGTGAAAGTAAATGGTTTAGAAGGCAGTGGTGATACTGGAACTGGTATTTCGGTTACCGATTGTTTTGATGTAATAAAAGGTTGGCATAATAATAAAACATTAGATTCTAAGACGGGATTAAAAAGACCAACTGTAGTAAATATGAGTTGGGGATATGGTACTTTCTTTGATACCGTAACATCGCTTACTTATAGAGGAACTTCTTATTCAGATTCAAATACAACAACTAACGCATCATATAGAGAAACTAACTATGGTTTGGTAAACAATAGTGGTACTTTTGCTGGATATAACTTTGTAACTAATACGAGAATCACATCGGTGGATACTGATGTAGAAGAAATGATTGATGCTGGAATCGTAGTAACCATTGCAGCAGGAAATAGAGGTTTGAAAGTTGATATACCGGGTGGAACTGATTACAATAACTTTGTGGTAACCGATAATGGTACAAAAGCTTACCATAGAGGTTCATCTCCATATTCGGATAGAGCAATTATGGTGGGTGCTTTGGATTATGTAGCAGAAAGTGCAACCAATGACCAGAAAGCAACTTATTCGGAATGTGGCCCTGGTGTTGATATTTATGCTGCTGGAACTGCAATTATGAGCTGTACTTCAAATACCAATAAATTTGCAGATGCTGCTTATTACTTTGATGGTTCATATCGTCAATGTAATATTCAAGGAACATCAATGGCAGCTCCTCAAGTAGCTGGTATGGCAGCATTACTACTTCAACAAAATCCCGGTGCTAAGCCTGAAGCAATTAAAGCATCTTTAGAGGGGTTGTCTGGTGAAACTATATACACATCATCAGCCGATGATGATTGGACGGATAGAAGAAGTTTATTGGGTGGTACTCCAAATGTATTATTTAATAAAAATACAGAAAATAGACCAACCATCATTCAAAATGTACCAAATG
>Ga0209557_1001090_pt1 | contig 15393 bp, 8 predicted proteins | sample SaaInlV_120m_DNA_4_FD_184672 | JGI IMG/M metagenome (GOLD analysis project Ga0209557, IMG submission 184672) | Marine microbial communities from expanding oxygen minimum zones in the Saanich Inlet - Saanich Inlet SI074_LV_10m_DNA (SPAdes) (version 2) | ecosystem: Environmental > Aquatic > Marine... | reverse complement strand
CAGACCCGATCTCAGGGAAGTAGGCGTATAACGCTTTATATTGAGAAACTTGCCATTTGTCATCTGTTTCTGCAGCATTTAAGTTACAAGTTACTCCAGAAGGATTCCGTGCCTCCTCAAGCTGCCACATAAACTCGATGTCTCCCCAAGACTTATAGAGACCCTTTTGAGTGTTATAGATAGGATAGAGCTCGAATAGCTTATCTATAGAGATACCGCAAGTGTTTTTATCCTTGCACTTGTCCGTCGGACCAACAGGGTCTATGTTGATTGTCTCTATGTATTGTCTATCTGGTAGAGAATCAATGCCGTGGGGAACACGAGAATCTCTCTTATCAGTGTTATATAGGTTATCTGCTGCTTCTTTACTTAGGCAATCTCCAAATAAATTATAGACGTCTTTTAAGTCTATTCTTGTAGGCTCTGAGAAAGACGTTGTAGAGCTGTGCCCAAAGATTATTTTTAATCTAACAAAATAGAAGTCGTCTGTATTGCTAGTATTAAAACTTAAGATCTTTGCAGGGGTTAGCTCAATCTTTTTATTTGTTTCTGTAGTTATATCGCTCCAGGTTGCGGGGGTAGGTACGCCACCAGATAAGGAGTAATCAAGAGACTTTTGCCATACGTAAGTAATAGTGCTTGGATGTGTAGAAACGATCTCTGGGTCTAAAATGTGGGTTTGCTGAGAGTTTTCTTTAAATAGTATAGCTTTTTGTAGGTCTTTTGTTACATCTGCAAAAGGAGCAAAAGTTAATTGAAAATCTGGTGTGGTATATTTTGTAGTCCCTAAGTTATTAGTCACCTTGCATCTAAATTGATCTAAATAATCTTTTCCGGTAGCTTTAAAAGTAAAGATTTTGCTCTGAGCTTCGTTTATAATGTTCCAGGTAGAAGATCCGCTCTCTTTTCTTTCCCAAATATAATAAAAAGCAAGGTCGTTATTAATAATTCTTACGTCTGGAGTTAACGAAACTTCGTTGTCCACAATTGCCGTCGCTGGACTAGAAGAGACATTTGTGACTTCAAAAGAGTCCAGAACCGATACATCTATCGGAGAGACAGTTACTGGGGAGTTGATTGCTAAGTCGTCGCTAACAACACACCTGTATCTTCCGTCTTGTTCTTTAGAAGTTCTGCTTATATAGAATATTCCTGTAGAGTTTACATCAACAATTCTCCATTGAGTCTGGCCGTTAATCACAAACTTCTTCTGAAAACTAAAAGAAGGAGTCCTAGAGGCATTGTTAGTAGTAGCTGAGACCTGTAAAGAGAGCTCATCTCCCTCTATAATAGATGTTTCTAGTTTTGTAGTTCTTACTACTAGCACTATGTCTTCTACTTCGACTTTTACATACGCCGAGAAAGCAGGAGAATTTACAGAGATATTATCAACTGCTCTGCATCTGTAATAACCTGATTGCGATGATTGTAAGTTTTTAAGTACTATAGAAGGAGTTCTTTCGTCCGCAATATTTTTCCATGTAGTGCCGTTGCTAGAAAACTGCCATTGATAAGCTATAGAAGTTGTTGTTGTAGAGGACGCAGCAACGGTTAATGTTGTTGAACTTCCTACAAAAGTAAATACATTTTGTGGCTCTAGAGTAAACTTCAGTTGCGGAATGATTACTTCAACAACTGCTGTGTCTGAAAATACAGGGTCAGAAGACTGATCAGAGATCAAACACCTATAAGATCCCGAAGAGGAAGTTTGTATGTTGTTAAAGGCTAAGTTTGCTTTACTAGCTCCTGAAACAACTTGCCATTCTTTGGTGGAGGTATTGTACTTTTGCCATTGATAAGCTATGGCGTTAGAAGAGGTTGTCGAGGCCTCAACCACCAGAGTAACAGTTTTACCTTGAGCTATCTTTGAGCCTACTGGCTGTTTTGATATAGTTATTTCAGAAGGCTTAAGCTTTAGAAGCGTTGTGCTCGAATAACTTATTCTATAAGGTCCGTCAGATATGACTTTAACTCTATAGTATTTATTTAGTACAGAGCTATCAGTAGCCACTAGATTAATCGATTGAGAAGTCACACCCGGCATATCGTCATAAAAAATCCCGTCAACACTCTTTTGCCATTGATAAGAATAAGTTTGAGCAAGCGCCGAAGAAGGTATTACGCTCAGGCTGACAGGATCTGTTGTTTTATCTAGTTCTGTTACTGCCGGAAGATTTCTAGAAAAACTTACAGGCGAGACATCTTTGTCATAGATTATTTTTGGTTCTTGCCCAAACAAATTGTCATAGACCTCCCAGTCGGTGCTATCAGCCGTTGTAACAAGACCTGAACCTGTATTAAAAGTGCTTAAGTTTTGCTTTTCTATTACACCTTCAATATATTTCTTTACGCTTCTGGTGGTCCAGTGGTACATAAGAGATAGCTTGGAGGCGATAAACCCGGCAATCACTGGAGATGCAGTAGAAGTCCCTCCTATCTCGCAATCGAAGGCGTCTTTGGATAACCAAGAATAGAAATCTTGGCTGTCGTATCTAGGATATGTCTCTTGAGAGTCGTTACCAGCAGCAGCTAAGCCTCCGCTTGCAGGGGAAAATATGTCAACTCCGGTTCCGCTATTACTATACCAATCTTTTACCTCTTTCTTATCTGTATTCAAGCACCCACCTAGCGCTCCCACAGAAATTACTTTGTAGTGCTTCTCTGCGGAATCATATCCAAAATTAGTGGGAGAGCCTCTTCTGTTTACGTATCTTGCCGACACTGCGGGATCGAACCCAGAAGCATCAGGGTCAGCCGTCGACCAAAAATTGTTATAGTCTGCATCATCAGGCATTACTTGCTGCTGGTTGTTGTTACCAGCACTAGCAAACCATACCACACCAGGCGTATTAGCTAGCGCGTCTCCGGCTTGCTGGTGTGAATTTGACGGAGTTACAGTCCCGTATCTAGAGTTATCATCGCTTATAAAGTTTTTCAGGAACCTAGGAGCCGTTGCCTTATTTGTAAAGCTACCTGTAGTGCCTCTAAAATTATAGTAGTACGTTCCGGCGGTCCATTCACTTGCTACGTTAGAAATGAGACCGTAGCTAGTATTAACAACAGTAGGGTATTTTTTATCAGAGTATAAGGGCTTGTTATCTACAAATATCTTCAATACTTCATAGGCCACGACAACACTGGGCATCCCAACAACCCCAGCATTTATAGCCATGTTCCACTTATTTGCCTTAAACGCCCATCCTAATGTCTTTCCGTATACACTAGAACATACCGGAGTTCCATGGTCTCCAAAGGAAGATGCTGTGCTGGAATAGGCTGGATAGGCGCTATAACTTCCGCATACGTTAGCCCGGGTATACACTGCTGGGATTGAAGCCGCCGAGACTGCAGGAGCAGAGCTAAACTTAGAAGACCTTTTTGTTGCATTGGTCCACCACTCTTTGGCAGCGGTTTCAGTACAGGTTGTTCTTCCTAGAAACGTTGTTGTTTTTGAGGCATTAGCGTCAAAATACGCTTTATCTATATAATACGGACCATCTAAGATTATATCTTTGATCTGTGATACGCCTGCGTCATCTACAAACTCGGGGTGACCGTGCCAAGTTCCGTTATCAATAACAACAGCATCAACGCCCTCCCCTGTTTCTGAAAAGTCATGTTTAGAGTTGGTTTCTTTTACTTTTCCTACAAAGACCTGCCCGGTATTAGCGGGCCAAATGCCATTAGTAAAAGGATTTATGTTTGTTTCAAAATCTTCACTATTCCAAGAAGAGTCTTTGTTTTGAAGTCTGGTGAGATGCCAACTACTTCTATTTAGTTCTTTAGCCAGCGGTACAACTACAGAGTTTAAATAATTTCTAATTTCTGTAGTCATATTATCGAGGCTTATATGACTAAATGCTGCATTACCATTGGCAATATCAGTGCCTCCAAGTACAGCTTGTATACCTTCGCTATCGTAGGTAGTGGTTCCGTCTGTTATGTCAGCATTACCAACTGGCTCATAATCTAATAAAGTGGCCGAGATCCCTCGTTCAACGATCTTTGTTTTAAACTCAGAGGCCTCAGCTCTCCTGGCCGCAGTACCTCTAGTAACTATACAAAAGCTTTTTGCGAAGTCGGTTTTTGGCTTAGCAGTATTTTTAATATTTTCTAAGGGGCTTTTTAAAGACCAATATGCTTCTGCTTCAGCTATGCTTTCAAAATCAACAGTATTAATACTTGGGTGAACTCCATAAGCATTCATGAATCCCCAGCTGTTAGCTTCTGTTGCGCTAGTGAATCCTGCCAGCTTATTTTTAAGGTCGTATTGTGCTGTATCTATAATTATAGATCCTTTGATACTAGATATATCAATACCCTGGGCATTTAAGAGATCTTTTTGTGTGGCTATTCCAGCTACTAAATGGGCTCCGGCGCTATGGCCAAATAGGATTATATTATCTGCATCAAACCCCCACTTAGCGGCGTTGTCTGCTACCCATTTAATGGCCTTAGCAAGATCTAACAGCTGGTCCTCTGCTTTTATTCTTTGCGTCCAATCATTTAGAGTAAAATCAAGCGCAGATGTATTAACAACAGCCGGGGACCCAGAGATATTGCTAGTAAGATTCGCGTTTGTTGCTAGCCGATAATTTACACTGACATAGTTATATCCTAGCCCAGTAAAATAATTTCCCTTTTTGTAGGCGTTACCACCAACTGTGCCTTCATCAAAGCTATCTTTATCGCCGTCATAAAACAATCCTCCATGGACTCCTATAACAACTGGCCTTTTGCCTCCTCCCGGAAAGTAGCTTACATCAAGCTCTATAGTCGGACTAGTAGCAAATGCTTCGTCAGTGCCATCTCTGCTTGCCCCTGTCGTATCTACATTAGCTATTCCTCTAGGAGGGGCGGAGGAGGGAACAAGTTGATCAGCTCCCCTATAAAATCTTACGTCAGCATCGAATCTATTTACTAAGCTATCTAGTTCTACAGGAAGGTCCGCCTCAGGATGCAATGACGGGTCTAGTTCTACAAACTTTACTTTTTCGTGCTGTTTTATTAATTCCGCTTCTTCGTCATCTAAGAGATACGTAGCGACATCATCATAGACTTCTTTTGCGTCAACGCACTCACAAGCGCGACTAGGAAGATTGTCTTCCAAAGTCCCGTCTAGTAATAAAAGCTTATGTATCTCCGACCAATCGGAGGGTGATTTTACGCATACTACGTAGCTGTTTTTCATTTGCATATCCCCCCGATTAGATACCTATATCAGTTATAGGTAAATGTATCCATAACAAAGGTAAGCTCTAGAGTAGATACGTTAGTAGACGATCTATCAGCTTGACCAAAGTTAATGGAGGTAATTTGGGCGTCAGGGATTGTGATAGTTCTATTACCTAGAGGAGAAGGGTCTTCGCCACACTCGACTGGAGTAACAGTTAAAGTAATGTAAGAGCAGTCGTAGGTCTTCCAGAAGTCGACAATGTCTGCGTGCTTTTCAGGGTCAAATGGAGTAGAAACAGTTACTTCTGCAAGGGTACGAGGTCCCTTGAGCTGAAAGATACGTCCTCTTACACCATCGGCGTATTGAGTAGTACCAGAAGTATCTCTGATTCCAGAGAAAGTGGTAAAGTAATGCTGGAAAGGCGAGGCCTGGATCCAGTACTGTGCTTGGGTAATCGGCTTATATGCTAACATAGTGCGTTACGTTATATGCAATATTTCTATATAATATTTAAACTAATATGTATTACTGAAAATAAGGGTCGAACCATTTCCAGTATCCTTTGCTTTCTACGTCTAAAGTCACTGCTTCTCTATGAACAACGTACCTATTTAGTCTGAAGCAAGATTGGTAAAGACCGACAAGATCGCCAGATCCACTTTCAGAGAGACTCTCTTGTTCTATTAAGGCTTTCATCCTTTGTAGCTCTGTCTCTAGATTAGATTTATATGCTAATGCCTCAGGAGGTACTCTCTTGAGATTTCTAACTTCTTCTAGCAGTCTCTCTATAACAAAAACAATTTCTCCTGGAGACGTAAACTCGTCGATTTGTAGCCTAGAAATTTGCATTTCGTTCCCAGTAGAATCAGTTACAATCCTCTGGAATCCTACGTCGTCTAAGTTCCCCTTAAAATTAGCAGAGATCTCTTGAGAAACTTTTTGTTTTTCAGTTGGCTCTTCAAAATCGAACAGCTTCATAAGATCTGTGCCGAAGTCCATGTCTTCAGCCATAGGAGCTTCAGCTTCAGCTTCAGCACCTCCCTCCATGGGTGGCATCATTCCTCCCATCATTCCACCCTCAGGCATTTCCTGCTTGGTTAATGAAGGGATATTAAGCTTCTCTTTTAGCCAATCAATATCTTCTACTTGGTACCCTAAAGCTCCTAATTGGGAAAGCACCTGTACCATGCGCACTGGATCCTCTCTTTGTTTAAGATCTTCAAAGTTACGTACTAGCCTAGGAGGATTCCTACCGGGGTAGTTGAGTTCTACTATCCATCGGACCAAAGTGGAGTTAATTGTTTCATCAAGCTCTTCAGAGAAAGCCTTGGCCTTCCTCATCCTCACAGAGTCGGCGATTTGATCGCGCGCAAATGAGCCAACACTACCAGTCTCTTGACCAACGGTCGTCTCTCCATTAATCACAAAACTGATCTGTTGATCAATGTATGTAATAAGCTGGTTGTAGAGTTCTGGGCGACCATTGCTCTCTAGCCACCGAATATCCATCTCGTCGGGGATGACAACGGCGGTCTCTTGACCCAGTCTCTGCAATGCTGTAAATAAAGAGTTAACTTCTTCTTCAGGAGTACCTAAGCTGAACTTACCAACAGCCGTTGGTGTTGTATGCTTATCTGCGTACTGAAGCCAAAAGTTAAGAAGGGTCCTCCTGAACTCTACTAATGGATAAAGCTGACGACCAAGGCCAGAGCCATGAACGTCCATAAAGTTACTGTAGGACCAATGGCGATGAAGAATCATCGAGCGCAGAGGAATCCCCATCCCCTCTACTGGAGAGAACATGGTGATAAGCCTAGGGCTTACAGTGCCGTCTTCGTTAAGACGAAACAAAAAACGCCGGGGGTCTCTGACTTTTATCTCTGAGGGTACTATATACCTTCCCTGCCTCATCCAGCAAATCTCACTAACCGCCATGCCAAGGACAATTGACTCGCACATCCCGCGGATAAAAGTATCAAATCCAGAGTTAGTCGAAACTAATTGCTCTTTACCATAGGACTGACGAGTATTGCTACCCATGCGATTGATTACTTGCCGCACGAACTCAGCAACTTCTTCGTCTTCTGCTGAATCGGACGACGGGTACACTTCCCAAGGCCTTTGAATGATCTCACCTATAAGCTTCTCCCAAGCAGCAAGTATCTGGCTGTCGTTAAACAGCCTCATGTACTTCTCTATAGCTCTAGGACCACCACCACCTTCTTCTAGAAGGATGTCATCTCTGCGAGGAAGTATTACTCCACTCGTAAGATAGGGTGCTCCTGAGTAGGAGTAAGGATCTGACTTATACCCCGCCAAGTTTCCCTGAGCTACACCCAAGGAAAAGTATCGGTCGAAAAACCCAGATTTTATATGCCGTGGGGGATTCTCAGAAGACATTTAGTATGTTTACACATTATTCTTCAATATCTTTAAACTCAGTTGGTTCATTTACCTTTTTAAGATCTTCCTCGTTAATCTTTGTAAGATCAACCATAACGGTCTCTAAATTCAATAGCTGTTCTGACAATTCTTCCCTAGAGATCTGTCCTTTTTCCCATTTTTCGATTAGTTCTTCTGCACCTTCTACAACAACGTTGTATCCGGTTGTCATGATGTTAACGCCTTCTTCCATAGTTCTTGCTCCTTGCGAATAGAGAGATAAAAAGTTTTGTAAGTGCTACGCCAGGTGTCTTCGTACTTCCTGACGTGCTTAAAGTAGCTGGTTTCCCAAGTTTCTTGAGTATATAGATCTTTATACTCATTAGGGATTGTTTTAGAGAATTTCTTAAGTTCAATAGCACAAATTGCGCTCATGAAATCCCCTCTTTTTGCGATCATCTGTTCTCTCAAGTCATCAAGGTCAACAGCTGGAAACTGTTTGGACACCTCAATAAATACAGGAGATTTACGTAGATCGGCTTTTTGTTCGTGCTTCTCCTTCCTTAGAGTTTCTTCATAGGCGTTATCTAAGATAGAAGCAATGAATGAAGAATTAAACTCGACTTGAGCTCCGTCATTCACTTGCCCCCAGAATTTCTTAAACGCATCGTATGTTCTTACGATAGTTACGTTTGCATAAGACTGAAGTTTTTGTTTGATCTCTCTTTTTGCTGCATCAGCATAATGCATATCTTTTCCCTCAGGCCAAAAGGCTTGTCTCTGGGCTAAGGAGTTAGACCACAAAAACGTTGTTAAGAGCTTTTTTGTTCTTGAGTCTGATATATCTTTCTTGGGTAATTCGTCAATGTCTTTAATTGCTTTTTTCCATTCATAAAAGATATCCAAAGTTTTTGCTTCTGAAGCTTGCCAGACTGGGGTTTTTGATAGCTTTCCGATGTGAGTTTCATCGAGCTCCCCGTATCCAGTAAGGTCATTAATCAGAATATCGTTCTCTGAGAGACTTTCTGACGTTATTATCTTTGGTTTATTTAGCCCTTTAACATGTGCATTAAACTCTGCAATCCATTTTTCATGAGCTAGAGTTTGCTCATGCTTCCACTTATCGTGTGCTAGAATTTTGTCTAAAGCAAAGTCAGAAACGTTAGACAGGGCTAGGATCTCTTGGACTTGCATCTTGTTCTGATTTACGTAGTTCTAGGTCTATATAGCTCATTATATCACGATAATTCCAACAGTCAACCACTGAATCAAAAACTACAGGATCAAATCTGTCTATGTCCATGCCAAATGTAAGTATTCTATTTAAATCTGTCCAGCAGTTTTTTCCAGGTTCGTCAAACAAAAATAGTTTCTTACCTTCGTCCATTTCTTGTTTTTCTATGACACTTAAAGCATTAAAGAACTGACAAAGGATAGAAGAGTCCCACCCTGCAAAGATAATAAACTTAGAAGACTTGATAATAGGGTCTGTTAAACTTTGTCGAACCTTTAGATCTATATTATCTTTTTCTGTCAAGATTTGCTCCAGATGAACCACCATTTTGTTAATGTCAGAGGTAGAATCTACAGACTTAGACTTCAATATTACAACAGAAACTTTGGACGACATAGTATTTTAAAAACTACAAAGCTTTAAACTTAAAGTTTAAAGTTTAGAAAAAGACCACTTCCATGTTAAACAGCACCACAGTAAGGCAGCTTTCTGAAATCAAAGCGGCTCTTTCTATATACGTTGAGGCTGCTTTTTCCTCTTATGAGAACACTGTAGGAAAATTTGAAGTTAGCAAAAATAGGAAGATATATGTAGATGGAGTATTTAACCTCTATACTGCTATTTTAGATAGAATTATTGAAGAAAAAACCGTCACAATTCTTCCACTTACTTTTAAAATAACAGCAGCTTTAATCTCTTTTGGGTTTAACTTAGAAAGATTTTTGACTATACTTGTTACAGTAAATGGAGTCATAAAAGCCGGGTATGTCCAAAGTGGGCCAAGGAATATAACAATTGAACAGTACTTAGACTCTTATATTAACGAGATCTTATCTTCTCAAACAGGGTTAACGTACTACCTTGAGGGCTTGAAAAGTGAGCAGCAGATCCAGTTAATTGAAGAGTATGCCCCTTCTACAGTAATCATAGATGACGTCATACTTAAAGACAACCTGGTGGGTAGAACTATATACACTTTATTTGGAGAAGATTTATACTGGGAAGTCATAAGGAAAAAGTATATAGACCAAAAGTACCCCACAAATAGATTAACCATATATCAAGATAGGCTATATGTATTAAATCAAGGATACTCTAGACCCACGGCTGAGAATTTTATCCCTGATGAATGGGGAGAGTATAACTCAAAGTTCCTTACTAAAAGTAATTTATTTAACAACAAGCTCAAAATAAACACAGAAAGGTATATAAGTGAGGCCCTTGCAAAATCAGGTGGGTTAAACGCTATAATCTCTGATTCAAAGATACAAGAAGAAGTATCTGGTCTTATCTACGACGAAAAAGATCTTTCTGTTTCTTTTGCAGGTAGGGGAAAAGACATAATTCAAAACATACTTCAATTAAAAGAAACAATAAAATATTTTGGGGGCTCAGAAGCTTCTCCTGTTGGTAGCATTGATTATATTGCTAAGTTTGCAGAGTATATATACTCGTGTAACTACGCTAGAGTTATAAATACTGGATATTATAACATAGAGGGAATATCTTTATTTGGACTTTTTAATTTAATTTTTTCTTATGACTTTGGAGTTAATAAGATTGCTGGTCTTAAATATCTAGAAAATTTTAAATCTCTTGCGTCTTTCAAGCAAGGTATTACGCTACCTGAAGAAGTTATCATCGAAAAGCTTGAAAGCGAATTTAGGGTTGTTTATAACCCACTATATGCTAAGTATAAAGAAGGACTCAGAGACAGATTTATTAGCTATCCTAAAAACATATATGTTGATTCCCCCACAAATATAGGACAAGAGTCAGATAATTATGCCGTTGATGTTTTATTATTTGGTTTGCAAAGTATTAATACCATCGCTGGTGTACTAGGAGATACTATAGGATCCTTAGATTCTGCGCTAGATAAAAACGGAGCGTTACCAGGATACGAGGGTCTGGGGCCTATTTCCTCTCAGATAGGAGAGCTTAAAACAGTTTTTGTATCAAGCAACGTTTTTGAAACTAATTACGCTAATGCTAAAATACTTCCTGGGCTTAACGGAGCAACAAAAAACTTGCTCGATTCTTACAAGAAGCTTACAGAGGTAGTGCCAAATGTGCCTTTAACAGGAGAATCTCTTAACAACTTAAGCATCTGGGCTAGGAACTTACAGAAGTCTTTAGAAAGAATAACCAGTGATCTCTCCTCTATTGGCTTTATGCCAGGAAGCTTTATTCCTAACATATCATTTAAATTCTCTCCTAAAGAACAAGACTCTTTAATAGATCAACTAAGATCGCTTAATTTTCAGGAGAGCGAGATTATTCAGTTTCTTTCTGTAGGTAGCTTTGAGGAGATGATTGAAAAATTTGCTCCTGTTTCTGATAGTGAAGATCAAATTTCCTTCTTCAAAGGCTACGAGCTATCTCAGTTAATATACGAGTTTGGAGGAGAAAGCGCAATTGATGCATACATTAACTACTTATACGCGCCTGATGAGACTGGCCTAGTTAACCTATTAAAAATATCTCTAAAGGACCAGTCTGATGCCTCTGTGTATAATCAGAGCAGGTACGGAAAGCTTATAGGACTTCTTATTAACTTAACTTTTGCAATTGACCCTGTTCAATTAGATATCTATAAAGAATATCTTTCTGGAAACTTCTTAACTTTGTTTGAATCTATTTCTTATCTATTAGAGACCGGAAATGCAAATCTTCTTAAAGATAAAGACTCTATTAGTCTTTTAGAACCGATCGCAAATTCTTTAATATACGGCGATTCCATTTTTGATGTAAATAGCTACAATGTTAATTATAGAGTTGTTAACAGAGACGCACCTGTTGCCCTACAACAGATGACGAGCTTGATAGGTAAAAACGTAGGAAACGCTTCGACGGTACTACTAGAAGGATTGTATAATAAGAGCGTTGGATTGACGTCTAGAGAGTTAATTACCATATTAGATCCACAGGCCCAAACAACTGAACTAGGACAGATACTCTCAGGTGCCGAGGGAGGAAGATTAACAAAGTTAATTAATTACGCATATTTAAGTGGCCTAGTGCATAAGTTAAGCTATTATTCTAACTCTTATCAGGTTCCTAATTTCTTTGTGAGTCCTTCACCTCCTATTAACTTAGCATTCTTAGTAGGAATCATTGATCAGCTAATCTTTGCTATTGATTTGACAGTTACCAATTTTGTAAACGCGTTAGAGTACTCTACACCCTCTGATACAAATACGCTGTACCCGTTTGAAAACATAGCGAATTTATATAATAAAAATCTCTCTGAAGCTTCTTATATTGTTAAGAATCTGACTGCTATTGGAGGGGACCTATCAAACCTTGGTAACCCAGTTGCTTCACCTTTGGCGGAGATCGTAGGGTCGCCTGGTATAGGTAATTCTCCCGTCCCTGAGTCTATTTCAAAAATTAATTCGATCACACCAGAGCAGTCTAATCAATTAGCACCTATGGCAAAAAATAACTTCTCTTTTGTAGCGAATAGAAAAAACTCTCCTTTGCTTGAGTCTCAAGTCCTAGAGAAATTTATGTCTTTCATAGAGGATAATAAGAAAATCGCGGGGGTAAGTGAGACGACTAATATAGTTCAACAGGTCACAAACTATTCAAATGTTGTCGTGACGACTAGTAAAGAAAAAACTGCAGCCGCCGAACTTCAGGCCTCTGGAGCAGGGACTTCTTTAAATAATCAAGCACAACAAGAAAGCCTAAGTAATAAAAGAAACGTTAAGGCAAAGAATCTTTTATCTGTATCTAACAAAATTGCTTCTGAAGAGGCTATAAAAACAGTAAATAGCTTGGTAAAACAAAACTTAATTCAACCTTTTAGCACAGTTGAATCTTGTAAAGCTTTTGGTGGTACAAAATGCGAACAAAGATTCTCTCTAGGAAACAACTCTTGTGGCGATCCTACTAACAAAGCGATATACTCTTCAAGAGATAGCTCACCATCAACAACAAAAGAGAACGGAAGCGTATTTGTTGATAGGCCTTTTGGTGATACTATACCAAACAGAAATACTAAGTTCTTTATACCCGACGGAGAAAACAATAAGCCGGCGTACTTTAACGTCTTTAACGGCACTGAAATAAGTATTACAGATAACGGTAACCCTATATTTGAAAAGATTTTTAGTGAGCCGATTGTATTTACAAAGGGGGGCAAGAATTTAGCTGAAGATATAGAGCTAGTAGAAAAGACCTCGGTAGATACTGGAGCTGGAGAGTCTGTCCTTCTTGACGTAAAAGTTGGCCAAGATGGCGTAGCTAATACTAACACTCTTCCAGAATTAGAAAAATATTATTCTTCTTACTACAATTCAGAGTTTGGGTTAATAGAGGCTATTAAAGCAAATTGGGAGAGAGACGATTCTTTTAATTGCGCTTTATTAGATGACCCATACGCCTACCAAGCTTGTATGAATCTTCTAAAATGTAAAAGGTTTAAAAGGGTAAACGACGCGCCATTTTTAGATTTTTGTCCTAGAACCCTAGCAGGAGGATTATTCAAATGAAATTAGAGTCCAGCTTTCTTATAAGCGGTGAAGATACCGTTCTTCTACCCTTAGATAAATTCCAAAACGGAAGTTTTAACTTCGTAGAGTTTCAAAACAAAGATGTTGTAAGTAACGACTTAGTATCACTATTCAAACAAAAAACAAATTCTTGTACTATCTTGGTAACAAAAAAGCCTGGGGAGAACATGATTGTTTTAAAGCTAACAAACCAAAGCGTACTAACATGGGACGATCTATGGCTAGATAGCGATACAGGACTAAGTGTTGATCCCTACATAGAGTCGATAAATCTTCAAAGAAACTCCTTGCTGTATGTTAATTTTAACTTAAAAAGAGAGGCATTAAAGCATATTAATTTAGAGGGCAACATATATCTGAAGTCTTTTACAGGCACTAACTTACCCAATTTAGAGACCTTGGATTTTGAAAATTGCATAAATCTAGAAATAATAAACCTAGGGCTATCTAAAAATATCAGATGTTTGAGTTTAAAGAATTGTAGGTTAACTGAAGAGGGATTAGAAAGAACATTATCTTCTTTTATTCCCACTAAAACAGCCAGCGCAAATATTTACCCCGGAACGCTTCCTCTTTTTAGAAAGAGATACGAGACTCTACTAGATTTAAGAGGTAACAATATAAACTGGGGAAATAAAAGAATAGCCTCTAAAATAAGGCTGTTGGTTACAAACAACTGGTTAGTGCTATGGGATAGTCCACCTCCAACCAGTATAATTCCCATACAGATGTACGCTTTCTTCCCTAAAAACTTAAGCGATATAAATATACAAAATTATTATGGCCGACCTTCGATCTAAATTTATTGAAGATTATGCTGGAGGACTATTAAATGTCTCTAGGCAAGAATTAGCTAGTACAGGAGAAGTTTTATCTCAAGATGGCTTATTAGCAGATGCTTCTCTTTTTGTAGAAGACGGAGCCGGCGTGAAAAGCGGACTAAAGCTAGGAGCTTCCCTATGTGAGGTTGTTGATCCTACAACTGATGAAGGAGTCGTTAATGTTAGATATGCTAACAGGACTTACGCAAGCGTACGAGACCTAAAGATTTTCTCTACCGCAATTGCTTCCTCTCAAGCAGCTTTAGCAGACGCCTCATCTAGCTCTATTACAAATTTAGAAAACGCTTTCCAGCTACTAGAAAACTCTCTAGACACTCTTTCTACCAGGTTTAATTCTAGAAACGATATAGTAGACACAGAATTTAAAAAGCTATCAGAGATAGAAACTTTGAGCGGTAAAGTCACGGCCTCAGAAGAGGAAATAAAAACCCTTGATAGTAAGATAGAGGCGCTTAAGAAGAGTGTTAATACCAGCATTTCTACTTCTTTAACTCTAACAAGGATCGACCCAATCTCCTATTATGAATATGGATCTGCTGCGACCCTGCGTGTATTGACTGCAGCCGACACTAGAAGAGATGCTGTTACTGACAAAGCAGTGACAGGACTTACTTCAACAACAGGTAGTGGGCTGAATATAAAAGTGTCAGTAGATTCAGACGGTACTCTTACAGTTACCTCTATAGATGCAGGAGGTACAAACTTCCTTGTAGGTGACAAAATAACGGTCTTAGATTCGGCAATTGTACCAAGTAGTAACGACGGATTAGAAGCACAGGACGTGATTTTAGAGGTTTCTTCTGTGAGTTCTAACCAGACAACGCAAAAACTCACCGATCAAGTAACGCTCTTGTTTGCGAAAGTGAACGAAATAATTACAGCCTTTAACGACTAAAGAAATACCTCTGATAAAACAGATTTCTCAAGTCGGATCGCGTATATAGGTCCGACTTTTTTTAATATCGCAAATACAACACCTTCCTCTTTATCTAAAGATGTAGGTAAGAGCTGTTCGGTTATATCATCTAGTGTCTTTTCGCCACCTAACATTCTGGCGATTTCTTCCCTACCAAAAATCCACATTATGTCTGATTGGTCCTCTGTAGCTATGTACAGGCCAATTGGCTCATTTTCCACTAGAGTTTTTTTAAATTCAGGAATTAAATCCTTTTCTAACGTGGAGATACTTTTAAAAATCTTTTTAATCTTTTCGCGAGCTTCGGGTTCTTCAAACATTAC
>Ga0209557_1001088_pt1 | contig 15401 bp, 12 predicted proteins | sample SaaInlV_120m_DNA_4_FD_184672 | JGI IMG/M metagenome (GOLD analysis project Ga0209557, IMG submission 184672) | Marine microbial communities from expanding oxygen minimum zones in the Saanich Inlet - Saanich Inlet SI074_LV_10m_DNA (SPAdes) (version 2) | ecosystem: Environmental > Aquatic > Marine... | reverse complement strand
TGCGAGAACCCCATGCCTATGTGCTTGGATTGCCCTTGAACACATGCGATATTAAAGCTAGCCCGATGGTTGTCTGGGAGGGCTCGCATCTGATTATGCACAAAGCGTTTCAGGCCGCACTCAACCCCTATCCTGCAGCGCAATGGTCCGATATTGATCTGAGCGATGTGTATCATGCAGCGCGCCGAGAGGTTTTTGAAAACTGCCGACGCGTGGTTGTTCATGCCGAGCTGGGCCAAGCTTATGCGATTCATAGACTGGCTTTGCATGGGGTTGCCCCATGGCAAGCAGGTGCCCATGCCCCAAGCGAAGGCCGCATGATTGCTTATTTTCGGCCAGAATTAAATGATATCAAGGAGTGGCCAAACCTATGAGTATTAGGGTTATTGACTGGTTTTATCCCAAAATAAGGAGAGCTGAGATGTTTGAATTGCGACCGGATTGCGAACTTTGCAATAAAGATTTGCCACTAACTGAAGCTTTGGCTGCAAGATGACACCAAAGGCTCTCAGTGATTATATTATTAAAAGTTCTGAAGGCCGAAACCGCTATATCGTGGCTATTGCGGGCCCACCAGGAGCGGGTAAGTCTACAATTGCTCAGACGCTCCTTTTATTGTTAACAGAAAAATTTATTCAAGCAAAAATTATTCCTATGGACGGATTTCATTTGGACAATTCGATCTTGGCGGAACGCAATCTATTAGATCGCAAAGGTGCACCAGCTACTTTTGATACTGCAGGTTTTATTCATTTAATGAACAGGCTAACTAATTTTGAAAATGAAGTAGTTATTCCAGAATTTGATAGAAATAAAGATTTATCTATTGCTGGATCGAGCATCATATCAACAAAAGACAAGGTGTTGATTGTTGAAGGAAATTATTTGCTCATTGAAGAAGAACCATGGACTGAATTAAAAAAAACTTGGGATCAAACAATTTTCATAAATCCTGGTATGGATACCTTAAAGCAGCGTTTGCTGAATAGGTGGCTGAGACATGGGTTGAATATACAAGATGCAAAGAAGCGCACGTTAAATAATGACTTACCAAACGCACGCTATGTACTTGAAAAATCTTCTGACTCTGACATTCAAATTTTCTAATCTTTAAGAAGAACTGCTGTTGCTATCTCGAACTGATGATCTCATTTAAGCATATTAAATTATGGTTAAGTGATATGAACCTAAATTTCAGATGACCTTTAGCGATTTGATCTGATATGTGCACTCATTTATCAGAAGTATTGGCTGTTCTACTCAATCCACGAGAAAACTACTTGCCCAAGAAGTAGTGTCAAAGGTAATATGATGAAACTTAGCAGGGTTTGCATTGTGATGATTGCAGCCATGAGGGGCGCGTCGCCCTGCATTTCTCGGGCGAGAGTATAGCTTGCCACGCCTGTTGGGAGCGCCGCAAAGATAAGGGCGACCTGAATAAATAAAGGATCAGTATTTAGGACAAGCGCGGCGAAAATAACCGCAATTGGATTAATCAAAAACTTGCCAATGATTGAAAATCCGATGATCTTTCTTGATCCACTAAGACCGCGAAGTTTAAGATTAGCCCCCACACACAGCAGCATGATTGGCAGCGCCGCATTGCCAAGAATACGAGCAACTTCATGCAGAACCGCTACTTCATTCAGCTCAGTAAGATTAAACAGCACACCAGCGCAAATACTCAGGATCAGGGGATTCTTCACTAGTTCAATCAAAATCGATTTTCCACCGCCGCCTAATTGGCGAGCCATCAAACTAACAACAGTGACATTCACAACTGGCACCAAAAGGGCGGAACCAAGCACAGCGAGCTGTAATCCTTTAGTCCCGTAAACGGCCTCGGCTATTGCAAGACCGATGAAAGTGTTGAACCGTGCGCTTCCTTGCATGAGTGAGCTGGCTTGTGGTGCCTGAATTCCTCGCCCTAAAAGCCAGCCACAGAATATTGCAGCGAAGAAACCAGCATATAGAAGGAATGCATAATCACCTAGATCCCCACCAAGGTCGGCGGCAGAAATTTTGGCAAAGAATAATGCTGGCATAAGAATCCAATAAACTAAGCTGTCATTGAAGTTCCAAATTTCGATTGATAAAATGTTACCGCGACGCAAACTATAGCCCATCATGATGATTGCAATAACTGGAGCAATAGCTAGAAAGATTGTTAGCACTTCAGTAAGCCTCTAGTTTTATTATCCGCAAAGATTAGCGCGATAAATACATTATTTTATATGCCTAACAATACTCAGAATAATATCAATATTATAGGTGTCTTTTATATTTTACTGCAAAGAAATCTGATTAATTTAAGTCAGACTGCTTTTGTAAACAGTGTGTTCTGTTGTGTAAAATTGGATGGTAGAGGCTCCATTTGAACCGCCTACGCCAAGGGCGCTGTCTTTTACGCCAACGAATGGAAGATGGTTTTGAGGGAAGCTGCCGCCATTGATATGTAGCATTCCACTCTCGCTTTCAGCAATAAATTTTTCAACGACATGTAGTTGATCAGAATAAAGACAAGAGGACAGCCCAAAGCTAACATCATTTGCAATAGAGAGGGCCTCTTCCATTTCAGAATAGGACATAACAACCATTACAGGCCCAAAAACTTCATCTCGCGCAATTTCCATGTTGCGTGTAACACCACTTAGGATGGTTGGGCTGTAAAAGTATCCACCTGTATCAGATTTTATTTTCATTCCGCCTGCCGCAACTTTGGCACCTTCAGTTATGGCACGATTAACAAAGCCACTTACATCATTGAGTTGGTTCTCACTTGAAAGTGGCCCCATTTGTGCATCTTCCTTGGTACCATCAGATGGTGTGATTGCATTTGTGCGCTTTGCAAGGCCTTTGATAACTTGATCTTCTAAATCTTTGTGTACAATCACCCTGCTGATCGCTGTGCATCTTTGACCACAAACAGCAAATCCAGCGGCAGTAATTTGATCTAATGCGGAACTAATATTCAAGCTATCGTTTAGAATTACTGGATTTTTTCCGCCTAATTCTAAGCTAACCTCTGCGAAATGTGAAACAGCTGAGAGGGCTACTTTACGCCCAACACCAACAGAACCTGTGAAGCTGACAGCATCAATGTCTTGATGCTCGCAAAGAGATTGGCCAATGGCACCACCCCCAACAACAACATCAAACAGGCCCTTTGGGAAAAACTCAGATGCAATATCGCGCATCATTAAGAGTGGACCCGGTGAAACAGTGGCAGGTTTTTGGACGATCGCATTGCCGTATAAAAGTGCTGGAACCGCTTTGCGCAATGGTGTGCTGAAAGGAAAATTCCATGGATTAATTCCTAATACGACGCCACGTGGACGGCGAAATGTATAGCTGATAGTTCCTGCAATTTGAGAGGGCAAAACTTCGCCAATCGGTGCGCCAGCACGATCGGCGGTGGCACGGCCTTCGCCCACTGCTTTAGCGATTTCACCTTTGCTCTCGCCCAGTGTTTTCCCCATTTCTTTGGTCATGGATAAAGCAATCTCTTCAGATTTAGCTTCAAGGGCATCAAGAAATAATTTTACTATGCGTCCACGCTCGGGCTGAGGAACAGTGGCCCATTCTTTTTGCGCTGATTTTGCATTGGCGATGATTGAGTCAATTTCATCAGTAGTGTTTACAGCGTGGCTGGCAACAGTTTCTTTTGGGTTCGCAGGGTTTTTGATTTCTATGGACATAGGCTTCTCTATTTTTACTAGGTTAGGTAATCGGAAATATTACGTTTACCATCGATTAAATCTTTTATTATATCTTTATCAAGGGGTGGCCAATTTGGTGCTACTTCAGGAACTTGTGGCAGGCGCAAGCGGCCCTTGGTGACATCTACACCGTCTGTACGCACATATCGTGTATCGTCGCCAACACGTGAGGTATGATCCCATTTATCAGCTGGGCCAGGGGTGGTTTTAATTATATTTCGCAGCTTTTGGCTAGCTCTAACAGTAGTTTCTAGTTGTTGAGGATTCCAGCCTTGATCTGAGAGTTCTATCAGCTCTGCAACAGTATTTGAATATATGGGATCACCTGCAAGGTTACGCATTTCGTTTGGGTCATCCACGAGATCAAATAATAAATTAGGATGACCATAGGTGCGGATCAGCTTGAAACGATCTTTGCGGATCATTCGGCATGGAACGCAAGGACCAATGGCTAGATAATCAGATATTGCGATATTTGGATGATCAGTTTTGGTCCTTTTCAGGAAGGGTATCAAAGATGAACCATCTGCATCTTGTGGGATTAAATCGGTACGGTTGGCCAGATCAAGAAAGCTTGGTAAAAGATCAACAAGTGAAACGGTTTCTTTTATTCTATGCCCTTTAGGGGTGTTTGGCATACGTGCAATTAAGGGTACATGCGCCGACCACTCCCAAAATGTTTGCTTAAACCACATGCCGCGCTCACCTAACATTTCTCCATGATCAGAAGTGAACAAAACGATCGTTTCATCAGACAGGCTGGTTTTATCTAATATGTCTAAGATGCGTCCAATTTTATCATCAATATAAGAAATCATACCGTAATAGGCATGGCGTGTATCTCGCAGATGTTCGTTGGTTATTCTATGGCGATGCCGACCATGCGCAAAGAACATTGCCTTAGAGTAATAATCTAGCTCCTCAAAAGGTATTTCGCCAATAGTCGGGGCATCAATTTCATCAGGGGTATAACGATCCCAGTATTCTTGATTAACTGTAAATGGTGTGTGTGGGCTAGTGAATGAAATTAGTTGGAAGAAGGGTTGACCTTTGTCATCGCGAGCTCTGTCGTAGATGCTTTGAATGGCACAATGTTCGACTTCGTCGTCATAATCTTCTTGCATGGTACGCACACATGAGCCTGCTTCAACTACACCGTTTAAGGCTGTGCCAGAGGGTACAAAAGAGGGGCCTGCATCCCAATCAGCAATCCATTGATGGTTTGCTGGGTAAACATCTGTAACAGTACGATTATTAAAACCATGAAGTTGGTTTGGGCCGATGAAATGCATTTTGCCGCAGAGTTCTGTCTGATATCCAGCATGGCGTAAATAATGGGCCATTGTGGGAATAGAGCTCGAGATTTCGTTGGCATTATCGTAAACCCCAATACTGGGCGATAGACGCCCAGTTAATAAAGATGCACGGCTGGGCACACACAAGGGATTATTCGAATAGGCGTTTTCAAATACGGTACCTTCTGCTGCAAGCCTATCGAGATTTGGGGTTTTGCAAACGCTATTCCCATAAATGCTTAATGCATGCGCCGCCAGCTGATCCGCCATAATTAATATTATATTTTGTGGTTTTTTCATGTAATTAATTCCTCAAAATGACGGGCGTTTTTACGATTTCCATTCAATATCATATCTGCCCCTTTTTCACCGATTAAATATGTTGGCGCATTGGTGTTTGCCGAAGTGATTTTTGGCATAGCAGAGGCATCTATGACACGTAAATTTCTAACACCATTAACCTTTAATTCGGAATCCAACACTGCATTTGCATCAATTCCCATACGACATGTGCCAACAGGATGAAATACTGTACTACCCATATTCCGTACTGCACTTAATATTTCTTTGTCTGATATATAACCAGGGCCCGGTACCATTTCACTATTCCAAAGGTCTTTGAATGAAGGTTGGTTAATAATATCACGTAACATTTTTACACCTTCAATCATTGTGCTTCTATCGCGTTCTGTTGAAAGATAATTCGGCTTAATGATTGGATCTGCCATTGGATCTGCAGAACCAATGTTTACAGTTCCACGGCTTTCTGGATGACATTGCCAAAAGGACGCCGTAAACCCAGAGAACTTATGCAATGGCGTGCCTGGTTTATCAACGGATAAGGGCATGACATTGAATTGAATGTCTGGTCGCCCAGGATCAGCAAGTGATGTTGATGCCCCGCCGCCAACTTGACCAGCGCCAACAGTTAAAGGGCCTGTGCCAGAGAGCGCCCAATCAATCCCCATCTTTGCAAGTTTGATTGGATTGCGTACATCGTTATTTAAAGACCACTTGTTCGTCATTTGAACGATTTGGCGCATCTGATAATGGTCTTGTAAGTTTTCACCAACTTCGGGGCTGTCGGCGATAACGCTGATGCCGTATTGTTGCAGAAGTTTGGCAGAACCAATTCCTGATAATTGCAAAATCTGCGGGGACTGGATAGCGCCAGCACACAGAATAACTTCTGCGCTTGAAAGGCTTTTGTGTTTGTGTCCATTCTGTAACCATTCAACACCAATTGCTTTGGTTCCATCAAATAGAACACGTGTAACATTGGCATTTGTTTTTAAAGTAAGATTTTTACGCTTGAGTGCAGGTTTTAGAAATACAGATGCAGAACTTGCACGAAACCTTCGCCCAATGCTTAGCTGATAATACCCAACACCGTTTGTTGTTTGGCCATTAAAATCTGGATTGAAGGGTAGTCCATATTCCTGAGCAGCGTTCAACCAAGCATGACAGGCTGGATTATAGTTGCGTAAGTCTGAAATTGGCATCTCGCCATTACGACCATGATATTGATTGTCACCACCTTGATAGCTTTCGATATTTTTGAAAAAAGGCAAGATATCATTCCAAGACCAACCCTCCGCACCCAAATCTTGCCAATCATTAAAATCATCGTGTTGCCCACGCATATAGATCAAGCCATTTATGGAACTTGACCCCCCAACGATCCGGCCTCTGGGCCATAAAATGCCTCTATTTCCATCCCCCTCAGAGGGTTCAGTTTTGAAGATTCGTGAAAAGCGAGGATCATAGATTGTGCGAAAATATCCAACGGGCAGTTTAAGCCATGGGTTCCAATCAGCTTTACCTGCTTCTAATAGTAAAATACGACAAGATGGGTCTTTTGATAAGCGATTGGCAAGAAGTGATCCTGCTGAACCTGAACCTACAATAATGTAATCGTATTTTGATTTCATTTTTTTAACTCCATATTCGAAGTTATTATTTTTGAATGTTCTGAGAGGAAGTCTTGGTAGTGTTGATTGTCAATTCCAATACCAATAGAATCCCCAATATCTATTTTTCCGCATGTTAATTGAGGTGCGAATAAATCTTCACGAAGAGGGTTAATGTTACTATCAACTTCCAACAATCCATCGCCACCAACAGCAGCAAGAAGATGCGCCGATGTGGCAAGTCCTATACCGCCTCCTAAATAATGAGGGCAATATCTAGCTCCGGATTTGAGGATATTCTTTATTACAGGCAGATTACCACTGATTCCCCCCCATTTACAGATATCAGGTTGAATTACATCAAGTTGGCCACTTGAGATTGCATCATCAAAATTTTTAGTTCCCATAATATTTTCACCTGCAGCAATGGGGATAGGAGAAGCTGATTGAATTTTTGTCCATGCGCTGGGAGTCGAGGTGGCTATAATTGGTTCTTCTAGCCATTTTAGTGGAAAAGCAGCTAATTTTGGCAATATTTCAAGCGTTTTTGCAACAGACCAGCCTTGATTTGCATCCGTCATCATTTGCTCGTTATTTGATAGGTTTTCAGCTATGTCTGTTAGATTTCTGAGATCTGTATCGTCCCCAAAGCCGATCTTAAGTTTGAATGCCGTATAGCCTAGTCCTCTACAACGCTCTATGGTTTCTATTGTTCCAGTGGGGTTTATGCCGCTTGCATATGTTCCAATAATAGAGTCTTTGCCACCGATGAGCTGAAAAAGTGGTGTATTTGCGCGTTTGGCAATAATATCCCATATGGCGCAATCAATGCCAGCGATACACTGTGCGATTGATCCAGTTTCGCCAGATTGAATTGCCAATCTCTCAAAGTGGTTACTCATGGCATCAAAGCAGGCCAATGGATCGCTATAAATTCGGCCAATAAGCGCTGGTAGAATCGAAGTTTGAAGTAATTTAGCTCGATGTTCTGCCCCACAGGAGGGGAAATTACACCATATTTCCCCTAATCCTTTGACGCCATCAGTCGTTTCCAATTGCAGATAGACCGCTGGACGATCACTCATGGTACCAAAGGATGTTCGAACAGGTATTTCACAGGGTGCGCGCATTACAACAATGTTTGCTGAGGCAATCGAAAATGATAAATCTAAGTTGATGTAATCTTTTGCAAACCAGTCCAGCATTTAGTTATCCAATTCTAAGTTGAAACGGGCATACATCTCTGCGGGTGCATCCGCGCACTTCATGTGATGGATCATCTCAGCTACCAACTTGGCCTCAATTTCAGGGTTAGTAATTGGGTTTTCTTGTTTTGGATCTGTGTCCAGATTGTAAAGTTGTGTTTTTGTATTGTCAAAACTCATGCCTTGGCATTCGACAGGATTTCCTTCTTCGTTCGTGCGAGGCTTCAACTTCATCACGGGTGCCCCTTTCGTAAATTTAAAAGGATCAGTTAATGTAGCGCCGACCAAATCACTGATTGGAAAACGTGATGTCATGCGTGTTGGCATCAATGTGTATTCATATAAGCCATCTGCAGATAGGTTTTCTGGGTATCGGTGATACACATGGGTGCCGTCCGTTATATTACATGCGGCGCCGAAATATCCAAACATAGCGGTAGATCGCACAGGACTGTCTTCCGCCAAAAGAGGTATTAAAGATTTGCCTGAAACATCTTCTGGAATTGTGTGATCGTGTAATTCCATGATTGTTGGCATTATATCTATCGACTGTGTTAAAGATTTGCGCCGTGTTCCTGATTGCTCTGCAAACTCTGGATGATAAACCATCAAAGGAATTCTAGAGATTTCGTCAAAGACTGGCATACGATTTTTAGACCACCAATCATGTTCGCCCAAAAGAAACCCATGATCCGTTGTTAATATAAGGCTTGTGTCTTGCCACATATTATTTTCATCAAAGAAATCTAAGATTTTACCAAAATATTCATCACACATTGTGGTTAAGGCGGCATAGTTTGCGCGTATCTCTGCTATCTCTTCTGGGCTTTCATTGACGCGTTTATAGAGTGGCCAGTCAAGGATTGGGCCATTGTAATCGGTTGGATACATCTCTCGAAACCGGGGTGGGGCGTGAAACGGCTCGTGGGGATCAAAACATTCAAGTTGTAAGAACCAATTATCTTCTGTGTGGTTCTTTTTCAAAAATTCCTGGCCCAAAGCAAAGGTTTGTGGGCCGCTGTATTCATGTTCTTCGCCCATATATTGGCGATTGATCATGTTATTTACACGATTATGTTGCATGGGGTGATAATCAAGAGTTAGGTGATCAATATCAGCATTAACATGGGCTTTCCAACGATCAATCGCTTGGCCGCGCACTAATTCCCAAGATGAGTATCGCGGGTGATAGGTGGCTCCGCCATCGGCAAAATAATGATGATGATCTGTGATTATATGACTGTAAGTGCCATTAAGTTTCAAGAGTTCTGGGAATGAGTCATCAAATGGTTCAAGTGGCCCCCAACTACGATGCAAAAAATTTAAGCGGCCTGTGTGTAAATCACGTCGTGCAGGGATACAGGGAAGGCTGCCAACATAATGATTATCAAATGTAATTGCGCGTTCTGCAAAACGTTTGAAATTAGGTGAAATGACGGATGTATCGCCGTAACTTTCCATCGCATTACGATTGAGGCTGTCAAGAAGGACGAAAACTGTTTTCATTATTGATTTCCGTAAAATATAAATGGGTGAGCCGCACGTTTCACGTGCGACCCACTATTGATTAGTTACTTGTACGTGCTACGAATTCTTCGATACCTGGTACATTTGCTTCGCGGTAATAACGCAGCGCTCCAGGGTGCAATGGTGCATTAAAACCACCAAGAATACTATCAGTTGAAACGCGCTTCCATGCAGGGTGGACTGTTCCCATATGATCAAGGTTTTCTAAAACAGTTTTTGTCGCTTGGTAAACGATTTCTTCTGGTACATCAGCACGGATTAAAAGAACGTTTCCTAAACGGTATGATGGAATCGAGGCAGCTTGATCAGGGTATGTGTTAGCTGGCAAGTCACCTTCTGAGTAAGCAGCATATTTGGCACGAATTGTGTCTGATACTTCTGATGGAATAGATAAGAAGCGGATATCATGAGATGCTTTTAACTTGATGATTGGAGGCAATGGGATTGAACCATTCCACATAAACGCATCAATTTGTCCATCTTTCAGCATATCGACCATGGCTGGTAATTTTACACGAAAGTCTTTGAAATCTTCGCCTGGCTTTAAACCGATTGTATCAAGTAAGATTTCAGCATCCAACATTGATGTGCCACCTGGTTGACCCATGCCAACACGTTTGCCTTTTAAATCATCCAAGGTTTTAATGTCTGATCCTTCTAAAACGACAACGTGTTGTACAATTGGTGCAATAGACATCCAGCTTAGGATTCTCCCTGGCTCAACATCAGAGTAATCGCCCTCTGCTTTATAGGCTTCATAAGCAAGTTTTGAGTTTGAAAACCCTGCTTCAATATCGCTGTTTAGCATTAGGCGAACGTTTGCAACATAGCCTTTTGTACCTTCAGCAGTCATCTGAACGCCTTCAACCTTGCGGTTTACAAGGTCTGAGATACCAGCCGCCCATTGATAGGCGGTATTGCCAACAGGGTTAGAGCCAATGGATACAGGTACATCGTTTGCCAAGGTTGGCAACGCACTGATCCCTAATGCAACTGCTGCTGCAAATGATATAATTTTTTTCATTTATTTCTCCCAAAAATAAAATTGTTAACCGGGCAGCCCGGTAAAATATGAGGTTAGATTTCCTCGGGTGATTGAGCTGGCAAATATTTTTGCATTGCACCGGCCAGAAAGATGCAAGCAATTCCAATAATGTTTGAAGTTAAACCAGGCATGATCAAAAGCATTGCGCCAGTGAACAGTAATATACGTGAAAGCAAACCGGCATGACCCAAGAACCAGCCTTGTAAAGATGAAGCCAATGCAAGGGTTCCGATCATTCCTGAAATAAATGGCATGATAAGAGTTGGCAATTCGCCGACCCCCAATAAACGAGGATCAAAGACAAAGAAATATGGGATTAAAAATGCAACTAGGCCGTATTTGACGGCAACTAAGGCAATACGCATTGGGTTTTCACCTGATAATGCGGCAGCGGCAAAGGCTGCCAAGGCAACGGGGGGTGTAATCGCAGATAACATTGCAGAATAAAATACAAAGAAATGTGCGGCTAATGTGTTTACACCTAAATTAATTAGTGCAGGAGCTGCCAGTGTGGCCACTAAGATATATGCTGCTGCTGTTGGCAGGCCCATCCCAAGAATTAAAGAAGCTGCCATTGTTAGCACTAAGGCAACAAGTAAGCTGCCACCAGATAGGGTAACAATTAAGCTGCTGAATTTTAATCCAACACCAGTAAGCGTTACTACAGCAATAATGATACCAGCAGTTGCTGTTGCCATTGCTACTGGCAAGACTGCTTGCGCTGCAGCTTTTGATGTTGAAATTACTTTGCTTGGCACCAACCAGGTGGATGGTTTAAGGCAAGATAGCAAAACTAAGATGACAATTGACCAAAGGGATGAATACATTACTGAATAACCATTCATCAAAAAGCCAATAAAGCTAGGTATTGCGATAAGAACGTGTCCGCCCTCTATTAACGCAGCTTTTGCAGATGGAAGCTCGTGTTCTTTCATTGGCTGAAGCCCGTTTTTAACGGCTTCTAGATGTACAGCTGCAAATACAGCTACATAAAACAAAATAGCAGGGATTATTGCAGCTTTTGCAATGTCAGTATAAGGTGTTTCGATAATGTCAGCCATTATGAATGCTGCGGCACCCATGATAGGTGGCATCAATTGTCCGCCCGTAGAGGCAACAGCTTCGATGGCGGCGGCAACTCGTGGCTTATAACCGCCGCGTTTCATCAAGGGTATAGAGATTGTTCCTGTGGTTAGTACGTTTGCCACAGCAGTACCAGAAATCATACCCATAAGACTACTACCAACAACGGCTGCTTTTGCAGGGCCGCCACGTGAACGACCTGTCAAAGATACGGCAATATCCATCAACACTTTGGATGCGCCTGTGCTTTCTAACAAAGCGCCTAGGATCACGATCAAAACAACGAATGTAGAACTTACGCCAAGTGGGGTGCCAAAGATACCATCAGCACCTAAGTATACTTGGCTTAGCACACGCTTTAAACCATATCCACGATGGGCGATATCGCCCCACAAATAATTTCCCCAAAAGGCATAGGCCAAGAATATCAGCGCTAAAACCACCATTGACCAACCTATTGTACGACGAGTTGCATCCAGCAAAATCACAACGCTGACTGCTGCAATCCAGATTTCTGGATTGGTCATTGCGCCGTAGCGATTGACCACATCATCATAAAACATCGTTTGATACAAAGCTGTGAATGCGCCAAAAATGGCAAGTATTATCAAAAGCAGGGTACTCAATAATGTTCTGTTACTTGTGATTATTCCTAAATATACTAATATGATTGCTAGTGCTAAATGCATTCCCCGTTGGATAACATCTGGAAACACACCAAAAGCCGCTGTGTATAGGCTGAACGATATTAAAAGAACTGCGACTAATTTATATGTATGACTGGCCCAACGGGTTTGCTCATTCATAAGAGAATTACTCCCTCATCTATGGTGTGAGGTGTAGAATTTGAGGTCGTTGCTGCAATCAGGGGTTCTAAATCAAGCGATGGAGAGAAAAAATGTTCTGACAAGGCTAAGCCAGCGGCGGCTTCGGAAGGTTGTTTGATTGCATCTTGTAGCCCACCACGAATATCTGCTTTTACACCAGAGGCCTGAAGTTGCTCTTTAAATGCCTGGTGGTAAATTGGATTACGCCCCAATGGGCCTGTCAGAATTACAGCTTCTGGGTCAAACATTAGAATAGGAGCGGCGCTGTGAAATCCAAGCGCTGTAGCCGCTTCGCTGATTGTATTTGAAATGAGTGCATCGGTTTTTGCTTTTTTTAAAACTGTACGAAGGGCATCTCCATGGCGTTGAAGATCTTCTAGACCATTATTCGTGCTTAGGAATAAGCCAAGGCGTTGCAAAACAGCAAAGCCTGATGCCTCGGTTGTGAGGCAGCCAATTTTACCACAACTACAGCGTTTACCGTCTAATTTAGCTGGGATATGCCCAATTTGGCCTGCAGTGTTAGTGTGCCCAGTACATAGCTCATTGTTGCTGATCATTGCACCGCCTAACCCTAAAGCTGCCCGAATAAGAACTACATCTTTGGCGCCACGTGTTATGCCGATATTTGTTTCTGCGATGATGATAGCTCTGTTTACATTTTCGATTGCTACTGGCAGATTTAAGCGTTCTTCAAGGCTTCGTTTGATATTGAATTTTGGCCACCCAAGGTATGGAGATTGCATTAAAATCTCACCTGAGGAATCCAAATAGCCCGCGATTGCAGCGCCAACACCAATCATTCGACGCGGATCTTGAATGTGATCTGTAATCATTTGATTTACAGTTTTTGCTATTTCATTAAGAGTAGACGTTGGATTGGTTAAATCTGAAGCTATCACAGTTTTATGCGCAACAATCTCACCGGCAAGATTGCATAGTGTAACGCCTGTATTGAACGCAAGTATACTAATGCCTAGAACATAACCTCCGCTTGCATTTAAGCGAAGGCTTTGGCGTTTGCGGCCTCGACCCGAGCTTTTTTGAGAACCCGACTCAGATAATAAATCTGCACGAATAAGTTCTTGGGATATTCGCGTTATGGCTGGCGTAGTTAGACCGGCTAATTCAGCCATCAACGTTCTGTCAATATCTGGATTGTGTGATGCAAGCTTTAGAATCGTCGCGCGATTTATCCCGCGAACACTCTCTTGGGGTTTGGTCGTTGTTTGATTCGTATTTTGAGCTTTCATAATTAATTAATTGCTGTAATTAATTAATTAGTCAAGGTTTAAGTGGGTGACCCCTAGTCCATTTAGTGTTTACCTCATTGCATAAATACTGAAGGGCTGGTTTTGCCACTATCGTAAATTTTGAGAGGTGATATAATAATTTGTTATCATAAATCTAAATTTCATATGACCTTTAGTGATCTGATCTGATAAGTGCTATCATTTGTCTGAAAGCGTTGTCGCTTATGGCCTTAAGTAATTGTTTTATATTAATAAAGCTATCTCATTTATATTTAGTTCTGATACTTGTTCCCATGTAATTAACTTGGGCTATATATTTGGACAGACGCTCGCGCTTGCGCAAAGGTGTCACTTAAATCGCGAAGCTTACTCCACAGTAAGGTAAGAGAATTGATAAAATATTAAACGAGATGATGGTTATAACAGTTCTTGGGGTTAAATAGCATATGTGTACTGTTAGGCTATATGATTTAAGTTTTTTAGAGCTACAGCGTAGAAAAGGATAAGAATATCAGATACTTATTTGTCATAATTATTATTTTATTTTCAATTTTAGCCTACGTGCGTCTTGTGCAGGTTCTTCCAATTAACAACATCCCAAATTCAACTTCTAACCAACTTTCAAGTAAAGGTTTTGTATTCATAAAAGCCTATACAGGGAGCAAAGATGAATTGTATGAAGAAATAACAAAAGTAGCATTAGGGACACCCCGCACATTATTACTTTCTAATGACCCATTACAATTTATAACCCGGTCAAAATTTTTAGGATTTCCTGATATCACAGCTATAGACATTCAAGATGGAAATTTGATTATTTATGCAACTTCAGTATTTGGACAGCTTGATTTTGGTGTTAATCGTGCGCGAGCCTTAAAATGGTTAAGCATAGTAAAAAAATCATTACCTGTGGATTCCATTATTGATTGGTAATGATATGATTTGCAGGTGTTTAACCATTATCTATATCCCATCATAAACTTGTCAAAAGTGAAGGTGCGATATACATCAATCGATGTAAGGAGTTTATCATGGTTCTCAGATTAGAAGGGGTTAAAAAATCTTTTCGTAATAACGAAGAGCTTGTTCCAGTTTTACAAGGGGTCAGTTTTGAGCTTGAGGCTAGTGATACTTTGGCATTGCGTGGAGAATCTGGTAGTGGAAAAAGTACGTTACTTCATATAGCAGGCGCTTTAGAGGCTGCAGATGCAGGTCGAATTTGGGTTTCTGGTAAGGAACTAACACAGCTCAACGATGGTCAGCGTGCTCAATTACGTAGAACAGACATCGCCTTAATTTTCCAACAGTTTAATTTAATTCCTTCCCTGACGGTGGCTGCTAATATTGCATTCCAATCTGCGTTATCAGGAACGCCAGACTTGGTTCATATAAAACATATTGCTTCCGCTTTAGGCTTAGAAGAACAAATGCAAAAATATCCAGAGGCTCTATCTGGTGGGCAACAACAGCGCGTTGCCATCGCACGGGCAATTGCAGCAAAGCCGAAGTTGTTGCTCGCAGACGAGCCTACCGGTAA
>Ga0209557_1001084_pt1 | contig 15429 bp, 17 predicted proteins | sample SaaInlV_120m_DNA_4_FD_184672 | JGI IMG/M metagenome (GOLD analysis project Ga0209557, IMG submission 184672) | Marine microbial communities from expanding oxygen minimum zones in the Saanich Inlet - Saanich Inlet SI074_LV_10m_DNA (SPAdes) (version 2) | ecosystem: Environmental > Aquatic > Marine... | reverse complement strand
GCGACCATCTCTGGCGCATTCCGCATAGCGACCTACATCGTCATTCTATGTGCTGGATATATTTTTCTGAATATCGCTTACAACGGCTCTAAAGCGGTCTTCATCCCGAAGGCTCCGTTTATCAATATCGAATTCCTCACCGCAAAGCCACAAACGCTACATGTGTTTGAGCCCAAGGAAATCGATACCGAACTGAAGTCCGCCAAGGCTCAAATCGTTTCCCTGCAGACCAAACAACGTAACCTCGGCTCCAACGAAACAACTGCAGCCGAAGCACTCGGACAACAAATAGCCGCACTGCAGCAGGAAATTAAAGCGCTCGACCTACAGCGTAAAGACGGGCGCCTTATGTATGGCGATGATGCCTACCGAGCGCTCGACCAAGAACCGTCCAGCGAACTCTACGCTTACAGTAACTACGCCTATAGTGGAGGTGGTATCGGCCCCGCAATCGTCGGTACCTGCCTGCTGGTGCTAGGCTCTATTGCCATCGCGCTGAGCCTTGGCATACTCTGTGCAATCTTTCTCAGCGAATACAGCACCCCGGGACCTACGCTGCAGTTAATTCGCCTATCGATTCTAAACCTGTCAGGCGTGCCCTCTATTGTTTTCGGTCTATTTGGCTTTGGTATGTTTGTCCTCTACTTCGACTGGGGCGTTTCGATGATCGCTGGTTGGTTCACGCTCGCCATCATGGCACTTCCGGTGATCATTGCCGCCAGTGAAGAGTCAATGCGCGCGATCCCTAAAGGCTTCCGCGAGGGCTCACTTGCTCTGGGTGCTTCGAAATGGACGACCATCCGCACCAACGTATTGCCCTACGCACTGCCAGGCATCCTGACTTCTTCGATTATGGGCGTGGCTCGTGTCGCGGGTGAAACCGCTCCGATCATGTTTACCGCCGCCTACGCGCTGCGTGATCAACTCCCTTGGCAGGGCCTAGAACAAAAAACTGACTTCTTTTTCCAGGGCGTCATGGCACTGCCCTACCACATCTACGTTGTAAGTTCGAAAATCCCACAGAACGAATACACCCGCAACATGCAGTATGGCGCTGCGTTTGTCTTCCTGATCATTGTCGGATTCTTCGCTCTCAGTAGTATCGTCTTACGTATTAAGATTCGTAAAAAATATAAGTGGTAAGGCCCCACTTTCCAACTTTCCCACCTTCCAACTTTCTCACTTTTTAAAATGAGCACATCCAATCCCTCTCAAACTACTGGCGGCGGCACTCCGATTATTAAGATCCGCAACTTCGACTTCGCATATGGTGATGCACAGGCTCTGTTTGATATCAATATGGATATCAATGAAAAAGAAGTCACTGCATTCATTGGACCGTCTGGTTGCGGCAAGTCGACCTTCCTGCGCTGTTTCAATCGGATGAACGATTTAATCGATATCGCACGTATTAAAGCCGGTGAAATCAAAATCAGTGATGTTAATATTTACGATAAAAACGTCGATGCTATCGAGCTACGCAAGCACGTCGGCATGGTCTTCCAAAAGTCCAACCCATTTCCAAAATCAATCTACGACAACATTGCCTACGGTCTCCGTATCCAAGGTGTTAAAAAGAAGAGCGAGCTTGATGAAGTGGTTGAGCGCTGCCTGCGTGATGCTGCCCTTTGGGATGAAGTCAAAGACCGCCTTAGTGAAAGTGCACTCGGCATGTCTGGCGGTCAACAGCAACGGCTGTGCATCGCTCGCGCCCTCGCCGTGCGCCCTAAAATTCTGCTGATGGATGAGCCCTGTTCAGCGCTGGACCCGATTGCAACCGCCAAGGTCGAAGAGCTCATACATGAACTTAAAAAAGATTATACAATCGTGATCGTTACCCATAGTATGCAACAAGCCGCACGCGTATCCGACCGCACCGCCTTTTTCTACTTGGGGAAATTGATCGAATATGGGCAAACTGATCAAATCTTTATGAACCCCCGAGACCCACAAACCGAAGCTTATATATCCGGACGCTTTGGGTGATCACGGTCTATCAGCAACACACGCTTAATAAATGATACAATGAAACCTTTCTATCAACACGAACTCGAAGACCTACGCACTAAACTCATCCTCATCGGTGAGAAAGCAAACGAAGCTGCCCGCCTGGCCATCGACGGGTTTCTTGAAGACGACCTAAGCAAACTCAGTCAAGCGATCTCGCTCGACGATGCCATCGACGAACTCGAAGTCGAGATCGACCAAGCTTCAGTTCGCTACATCACGCTTCGCTCTCCAGTATCCAGTGATGTGCGCTTTATTTTAGTCGCCATCAAAGCTAGCCACGACCTCGAACGTGCCGGCGACGAAGCGCACAATATCGCACTACGAGCCAAGAATATCCTCAATCAGGATGGACGCTCTGGTGACACCATGACAATCAAGCAAATGAGCCAGCTCACCTGCTTGATGATGAAGGATGCTATTACTGCATTAGTCGAAAAGGACTTGGAACTCGCACACGCAGTGATCCAGCGCGACAAGGAGGTAAATGCTCTCCACAAAGAAAATTTCAAGATCCTGACGATAGGGTCAGCAGACGACTCCGAAACTTCTACCTCCTTTCAAAAAGTCTTTATTTCCAAATCAATCGAGCGCATCGCCGATCATGCTAAAAACTTAGCTGAAGAAGTCATTTACCTACTCAAATAAGTTTGAGAATCAGGCCTCATTCGGTGGTCTACTGGAGATACATTCGCCCGGTGATTTAATAAAAAAAATTCCGATATCTTTTTGGCCTCAATTATGCTATGCATAATTACGTTGAACTTGGGTACGCCGTAACATGCGACGATAGCTTCAACCACTTAAATTCAATTAAATTCGAAAATTAATCCAATGGCTAAAAAAACATCCACCAAAAAAGCAGTCGCTAAAAAAGCACCTGCTAAAAAAGCATCCACTCCGAAAAAAGTGGCGACTAAAAAAGCACCAGTAAAGAAGGCGGCTACTCCGAAGAAGGCCGCCGCTAAGAAAGCACCCGTGAAAAAGGCGGTAGCTCCGAAAAAATCTACTACTAAGAAAGTTCCAGTGAAAAAGACGGCAACTCCAAAGAAGGCCGCCTCACAAACAAGCATCATCGCTCGCGTTGATGTCGGCTTTGGCAACACACTCTACGTACGTGGCGAAGGCGCAGGCCTTAGCTGGGAGAAAGGCGCGGCGCTTAAAAATATCACGCCATACGAATGGGCATTTGCTTCCTCAAAAGCCACAGGTACGGTCACCTTCAAGTTACTTATTAACGATATACTTTGGGCCGAAGGTGAAGACCTTACGGTCGCAGCGGGCGGCAAGTCCGTAAGTTCACCGACATTTGTTTGGTAATCAAACCCAGCCAACTATTCATTCCAAAAGCCCTCGTCACCACGAGGGCTTTTTTGTCCGTCAGTTAGCCGTGATAACATTGATCTATGCCCTCACGAAATAGAGATTTAGCTGCCCCTTGAATTAACCCTTAGGGCAATCGTCTTTGTTGGCGAGATACTCATCATCTTCAGTGATCGCCATCAGTCGCTCTTTTAAAATAATTGCAGCTGCCCGAGAATCACCCCCAGCCAGTGCTTTGGCGTCACCTACATCATCAACACGCACATCTACTCGACTAAACGGCAGAGGAATATAAAATCGATCCCAACTCTTTAAGCGCCACGCCCGCTTATAATTAAACGAAAGTAACATTACAGGAACTCCGGCTCGTACCGCCAATGTTGCCGCGCCTGCTTTCATATCATACATCGGCCCACGCGAGCCGTCGGGTGTAATCCCAATATCATATCCAGCTCGACTTGCTTTAAGTAGTTCACGAAATGCCTGCTTGCTGCGACCATGCCTAGAACCGCGAATTGGCTTAATACTCAACTGCTCAAAGAAACCAGCCAACCACGCACCATCACTGCTGGCACTAATTAAACCTGCCATTTTACGCTCTGGAAAATTTCGTCGAAACAGCTCTGGCGCTAACAACAGTCGGTTATGCCACAAAATAACGACTGCAGGCTTTCTATCCGGATTTATGAGCGTTTTCACAGTCGTATCATAGTGCAAGCGCAGGGATCTCGTCCACACGCGCACGAATAAGCCCAATACGACTACAGCCGCACGTTGCAGCCCTGCCAACTCGGTTGTAACCTTGGCTGAGTTGGCAGTCGTTGTAGGCGACTTCTCTGTCTGTTCATCATTCATTAAAACTACGATTAATGCATATTAGTCGCACATAGCAATGCCAGTATCTTGACCGTATCATAACTTTCCAACCTTGACCCAATAATTCAAAACTCCATCTTTTGGCGGCTTATGACAGCAAATGCATCCAGTGATGGTCTCATGGAAGAAATCGTCGGCCTCTGTAAGCGCCGCGGCTTCATCTTTCCCTCCTCCGAAATTTACGGTGGCTATAACGGTTTTTACGACTACGGCCCACTCGGCGTAGAACTGCGCAACAACATTAAGCAGGCATGGTGGCGCGACATGGTGCAACGCCGCGATGATATCGAAGGGCTCGACTCAACGATTATCATGCACCCCGACATTTGGAAAGCCTCTGGGCACGTCGACGGCTTCTCCGACCCGATGGTGGACTGTAAGGAGTCCAAGCTTCGCTACCGCGCCGATCAGCTCTTTTTCGCTCCGGTCATCGTCGAGGGCGACACGATTGGCTACGTCTCGGTCATCGAATGCCCCGAGCAACAGGAAGTTGCTGAACAGGCTGCAGCAGCCCTCAAGCGCAAAGCTGCCAAGCAAGGTGAACTCGCGCCGATCGTCCTCAAGGATTATACTGAATCAAAGCCTGAAGAGTATGAGCTGATTCCTTCTCCGGCGACGGGTAAGCCAGGTTCACTGACTGCACCGCGTGAGTTCAAGCTAATGTTCGAGACCAAGGTCGGGCCACTCGCAGATGATTCTGCCACTGCATATCTTCGTCCGGAAACCGCACAAGGTATCTTCGCCAACTATAAAAACATAGTGGATACTGGGCGCGTAAAGATCCCGTTCGGCATCGCTCAAATTGGTAAGGCGTTTCGTAACGAAATCACACCACGTAATTTCATCTTTCGCTCACGTGAGTTCGAACAAATGGAGATCGAATTTTTCATCTCGCCAAATGCAGATTGGAAGACACTCCACCGTGAGTGGATTGACACTTGTATTGATTGGCTCGTCTCAATCGGTCTGCCGCGCGAAGGAATTACCGAAGACATACATCCAGAGGACAAGCTTGCCTTCTACTCGCAAGCTACCACAGATCTCATGTTTCAGTTCCCGCACGGCGAGCAAGAGCTCTGGGGCATTGCGTGCCGCGGCGACTACGATCTGATGCAGCATCAAAAACACTCAGGCAAGTCGATGACCATCTTTGACGAAGCCACCAAAGAAAAATATGTGCCGCATGTCATCGAGCCATCACTCGGCGTCGACCGCACACTCCTCGCCGTACTCTCCGCGGCATACACTGAGGACGAAGTGCCAAACGATAAAGGTCAGGTTGAAAAGCGCACACTACTCAAGTTCAGCCCGAAGATTGCACCCGTCAAAGCCGCTATCTTTCCGCTGCTGAAGAATAAGCCCGAACTCGTTGAGCGCGCACAAGCACTCTACAAGAAGCTACAGCTACGCTGGAATGTCTTCTACGATGCCTCAGGCGCCATTGGTCGCCGCTACCGTCGACAAGATGAGATTGGCACTCCTTACGGCATCACCATCGACTTCGACACCATCGAAAAAGATGGCACTGTCACTCTCCGCGACCGCGACACTTGTGAGCAGCGCCGCGTGACCGAAGATGAACTCATTGCTTTCCTCGAAGAGCAAATCAACGGTTAGTCCGCGTTCACTATCTTTAATTGTACCTAACCCCGTGTGCTTCGGCTCACGGGGTTATTTTTGATTAATCGCCATTAAAGCGACATCATTCTGGGGCGAATATGAGAGGTAGCCTAGCTTTGCTCTGAGAGTTGCCTGGCTTTCCGCTTCACATTCCTTAACAGTTTTTTGACTTTCTTACGCTGATCTTCACGTACGATATAACCGATACAATTATCAGATCCACAGCGACATGGGTGGTCCAAAAAGTGCTCCATATCGTACCCATAATCATAGACCAGCTCATCGTCTTGCTTGATGTCCTTTCGCGCCACCACCCAAATCTCACCGTCGCAATTGACCGCTTCACAATTACCATCACAAGAGTGATTCATGTAACGTGCTGGATTCTCGCCTAAGCGTCCGTCAATGTCCCAATGATCATCGAGCTCGAAGATATATACCAAACCTTCGCCTGACTCACGGGCCTGTTCCTCCCAGTCTAACGCACGCCGATTCGACTCCTCTTTAGAGATTTTCTCTCCTACGTACTGAATGATATCAGTCCCCTCTTCGATATCACATGTGGCAAACAAGCCACGTTGATGAATCGAAGAACTTCGAACTTCACAGAGCGATTTATCAGACATATGGAATTACAATTGCTTGGTTTAATAAATCGAAATTATTCAGCCTTGAGGCCACGCACCATCAGCGCCTGAATCGCAGACAACGGTTCCTTACCATCAAATAAAATGGCGTGGATTTGTGACAAGATTGGGGCATCTATCGACTGTTCGTCGCAGAGCTTTTTAATACACGCAGTGGCTCGATATCCCTCAACCACTGACTTTTGTCCGGATACGATCGATTCAGAAGCTTCGCCTTGCCCGACACGCTCACCAAATGTACGGTTGCGACTCCAGCTTCCCGAGCAGGTGGCTACCAAATCCCCGAACCCACTCAAACCATAAAACGTCTCTTTTTCGCCGCCCAACAATTGACCCAGTTGTACCATCTCATTGAGGCTACGAGTTAACAGCGACGCCTTGGCATTGTCACCAAGCTTCAGGCCATCACACATCCCAGACGCAATTGCATAGATATTTTTGAGAGTCCCGCCCAGCTCAGTGCCACGTACATCATTAGAGAGATAAGTGCGCAGAGAGGCATTGCTAAACGCCTGCTGGAAAGTCTCTGCATTTTCAAAATGCTCATCGACTGCCAATGTCACCGCAGTCGGTTGCCCCGCAGCAACTTCACCCGCAAACGTAGGACCTGAAAGAACGCCACATGCGACATCCTGAAAAATCTCATTCACGATCTCAGAAGGAGTCTTAAACGTCTCAAGCTCAAGCCCCTTGCACATCACCAAGAAGAGCTTCAATTGCCACGCCACATCACGCGCGGCTTTAACAGTTTCGCACAGCTGGCGTAAAGCCTTCGAGGGACAGGCCAAGAAAACGACTTCCGCTTCCATCAGCACTGGCGCCACTTCGCATCCAATCTGAATCGTATGTGGTAGCTTGCAGCCCGGAAGATAATCGACATTCTCACGTATCGATGCAATCGCCAAAGCATGCTCCATACGCCGCGGAACGAGTGTCACAGAATGGCCGCAACGATCTAAGTGTAAGGCCATCGCAGTGCCCCAGGCTCCAGCTCCAAGAATACAACAGTTCATAGGTATAATTAGGTATTAAAAATTATGGATTAGGAAGGGAAATCCTCCTGTCCTTCTATAACTATCGAAGCTTTATGATGGAAAGTTACCTTTTCTGACATCCTCAGCATAAGCCTCAAAAGCGCCACGAATCTGATTCCCAAGATCCACATACTGTTTCACAAAAGATGGCACGTGGCCGGCAGTCATTCCCAGCAAATCGTTGGTGACTAAGATTTGACCGTCGCAATGTGATCCACTGCCAATCCCAATCAACGGTAGCGCCAACTCTTGCGCAATTGTACTCGCCACAGGGCCATCCACCATCTCACAGAGTACCGCGAAACACCCGGCCTTCTCGAGCGCTAAAGCATCGGCCACTAGAATCAATTTCTCCGCCTCGCTGCGGCCGAACTTACGGTAACCTCCTAGCTGATGAAATTGTTGGGGTAATAATCCAATATGTGCGAGGACTGGGATGCCCGCATTCGTTAGGCGCTCAATCTTAGGCGCCATCGATGCTCCACCTTCTATTTTCACTGCCTCTGCCCCTGCTATTTGCATTAAGCGGCGACACGCTTCCAACAAATCTTTAAATTCACCATGCGCGACCGCAAAGGGGATATCTGCAACAACGAGCGCTTGCGGCTTAGCTCGGGCCACTGCAGCAGTGTGATGTAGCATCATCTCTAGCGTGACGGGGATCGTGGTCTCGAAGCCTAATTGCGTGGTACCCACAGAATCGCCCACTAATATAAGGTCAACGCCAGCCTCATCGGCATAGCCGGCCATCACCGCATCATAAGCGGTAACAGCTACAATCGGACGCTCTCCCTTCAGGGATGATATGGTTTGTGTAGATATTCTCAAAATTTGGGAATTTGCATTGATTAAAAAAATTCAGAAGACACAAATCATGATAGGCTTCAATCAATGTGACAACCCTTTGTCGCAATAGAGATGAGAACAATCAATCACACATTTAGCAGCCGACCTCACAGAGTCACCGCATGATCCACCTTTATTACAAATGGCGCTACCGCCGCTCTCAGTATGCAGATGCATTCCGCCTACCAAGAGACGATAAACAAGGACCTTACAGTCGAGGCAATTTCGGCAGCTATTTATCACAGCCATGTGTACGTGGGCGCAATTTCTCTAGCTTCGACCTACCTAAAAAGAGGCGGCGGCGTCTTCGATTTGTCGTTATGCTATTTTTAGTCATTACAATTGGTTGGCTCATCTGCGAGAGTGCCACCGCACTGGCAATCTTAGGTAGCTAAGAGCTACATCAACTAAAAAAGACGCTAGCAAATAGTAGATACAAGCTAGCTGCCTACTAACCCAGTTTTAACAACTTAGCGAATAGTCGGGCGAGTGCCATATAGCTTGGCCTTTGTCGAAGACATATCTTCTTAAATCTTACTCACAAAAATCAGGTGCGCTCGGGCTGCTAGCGCCTTAGGCTTTGAGAGACAAAAAAACCCGTCCAATAATGAACGGGCTTCTTGTAAATTATATAACTGAAAAGAACTAGTCTTCCTTCTTTGTCGCTTTTTTAGTCGCCTTCTTCGCAGCCTTCTTCGCCGCTTTTTTGGCAGCCTTCTTGACGGGCTTTTTTTCTTCAGCGGCAGGTGCTTCAACTTCTTCAGCAGCAGGTGCTTCAACTTCTTCGGCAACGGGCGCTTCTTCCTTTTTAGCAGCCTTCTTAGTTGCCTTCTTGGCAGCCTTTTTTGCTGGCTTTTTAGAATAACCCTCGTCGTTCCCATCGATTAATTCGATCAATGCAACTTCTGCGGCATCACCAACACGTTGACCAATCTTATAGATACGAGTGTAACCACCGCTACGAGCAGTGAACTCAGTCACAAGCTCATCAAAAAGCCTAGCCACTGCTTGCTTATCGCGAACACGAGAGATGGCAAGACGACGAAAGTGCAACTTGCGTGCAGCGTCGTTCGCAGCTTCAGCTTTTTTCGCGAGGGTAATCACCTTCTCGATGAAAGGGCGAAGCGCCTTCGCTTTTGTGAGCGTTGTTTGGATACGACCATGAGTGATGAGTGCAACGGCGAGGTTGCCCATCATGGCAGAACGGTGTGGTCCGGAGACCCCGAGTTTATGTCTTCTTTTGCTGTGACGCATTTTCTAAATTTCTTTTGCCTTAGGCGGCGGGATTAGAGCTCAGTGCCCTTTTCAAGTAGGCGCTCGTCGATTTTCATTCCCAACGAGAGGCCAAGCTGCTCGAGCTTGTCTTTGATCTCGTTAAGGGACTTCTTACCGAAGTTACGATATTTAAGCATTTCTTGCTCTGACTTCATTGCAAGCTCACCTACAGTGGTGATATTCGCATTGTTTAAGCAGTTAGCCGCACGAACTGAAAGTTCGATCTCGTTAACACTCATATTGAGCAGCTTACGAAGACGATTCTGCTCTTCGCTGATTTCCTTGCTTTCGCTTTCGAACTCAATGTCTTCCTTCGATACTTCATCGAAGACGTCCATATGGTGCTTAACGATTGCAGCACTTTGCTTGAGAGCATCATCTGGGCTGATACGTCCATCGGTGGTAATCTCAAGGATAAGCTTGTCGTAGTCCATCTCCTGTCCAACACGAGTGTTTTCAACAGAGTATTTCACAAGTTTAACAGGACTGAAGAGTGAATCAATCGCGATAACGCCGATTGCTTGATCTTCCTTCTTATTGTCATCACCGGCGCAGTAACCGCGACCAACGCGCACCTCAAGCTCAGCGAGAAAACGCTGTGCCTTGTCGAGGGTGCAGATAACTTGATCTGGATTGACTACTTGAATGTTAGAATCGAGTTGGATGTCTGCCGCAGTGACAGGACCTTCACGATTCACGTCGATTACGAGGTTCGCGGTGTCGCGAGTTTCGGAAACGAGGAGAACTTTTTTGAGGTTAAGAACGATGTCGGTAACGTCTTCGACGACACCTTCAACACTCTGAAACTCATGCTGCACACCATCGATCTTAATCGATGATATGGCGGCACCTTCAATGGAGCTGAGAAGAACACGCCGGAGAGAGTTTCCGATAGTGTGTCCGTAACCGGTTTCAAACGGCTCAGCTTGGAAAGTGGCAAAAGTGTCGGAAGCAGTTTCTTCAACTTTAACTAACCGGTTTGGAAGTTCGAATTTTCCTAAGCGCTTTGGCATAATATGCTTTGTTTTAACTGATTACAATGAATTGCGAATATCTGACCAAAAAGGTCGTGAAACGAGGAATGATTAACGGCTGTAAAATTCAACGATCAGCTGAACGTTGATGCTATTTTCAGTTTCCTCAGTAGACGGCAGGCGATTAATAGTGGCTTTGAGCGCGTCTGCATTGAGTGTGAGCCACTCAGGAACTGTGCGACCTTGGCTTTCTTCCATGCTACGTGTCGCAAGTTGACGAGACGAGGTACGCTCACGCACTTCGATTTCGTCGCCTTCCTTGACGATGAAGCTAGCAATGTCTGTCTTTTGACCATTCACGCAAATGTGACCATGACCAACCAGTTGACGAGCTCCAGCGCGAGACTTAGCGAAGCCTAAACGATAGATCACACTGTCCAAACGTGTTTCGAGCATCTGAAGAAAAATCTCACCAGTTACACCACGAGTGTTTTTAGCTTTTTCGAAAGTCAGACGGAATTGTTTTTCCGTGATGCCATACATGAAACGAAGCTTTTGCTTTTCGTTTAAGCCGACAGCGTATTCGCTGAATTTACGGCGAAGACGCGGTCCATGTTGACCAGGAGGGTGTGGCTTACGCTCGAATGCTTTTGTCGGCGCGAAGATGGCCTGACCGAAGCGGCGATTGATGCGGGTTGTTGGTCCAGTGTAACGGGACATAATATTTCCTTTGGTTTTCTGCTAACTAATTTAAATGTATCTACGTGGCAGATGCACGCTAGACACGACGACGTTTCGGAGCACGGCAACCGTTATGAGGGACCGGAGTCACATCAATAATATCGGTAACGACCATGCCTAAAGATTGGAGCGCACGCACTGCAGAATCACGTCCCATACCAGGGCCGTTGAGCTTGACAGTGACTTCCTTCATGCCGTGCGACATTGCGACACGACCTGCATCCTGAGTCACCACTTGTGCTGCGTATGCAGTCGACTTACGTGAACCACGGAAGTTGCATTTACCAGCACTGGACCAAGAAATAACATTACCACGCGCATCGCTGAAAGTAACTTTTGTGTTATTAAAAGTAGCGAGGACATTTACAATACCTACGGTAATGTTCTTGCTGCCCTTAGCACGACGGATTTTTACACCATCAAGATCGCTCTTCAGAAGGTCCTCAGCTGTTTCTTGCTTCTTAACAGGTACTTCGGCTTCGCCTTCAGCAACTGTGTCAACGACGACTTTTTCTTCTTCTACAGATTTTGTTTCTTCTTCGCTCATAGGAAAGATCCTCTAATGGTTACTTACGGACTGGCTTAACCGCGCCCTTACGTGTGCGGGCATTTGTTTTGGTGCGTTGGCCACGAACCGGAAGCCCGCGCATGTGGCGGATGCCACGAAGGCTGCGGATGGCCGAAAGGCGCTTTAAGTTGGCAGTGCGCTCACGACGGAGGTCACCTTCAACGATGTATTGTTTATCCGCAACCAAAGATGCGAGCTGATTCAACTCCTCTTCGCTTAAATCGCCGGCACGGCGATCAGCATCGAAACCAGACGCTGCGACAATTGTCTTAGCGCGTGTCGGTCCAATACCATAGATGTAGCGAAGCGAGTATTCTAGCTTCTTGTTTGCGGGGATATCGACTCCAAGTATACGTGGCATGATAATAAAAAAGTTAAAGATTCCGCTGAATTGCGGAAAAACGGTGGAAAATAGCAGTTAAGTTAAGTTTGAAAAGTTAATTTTTCGGAATTGTTAAAATTTCCGGGTTCTCGCCAGTAACGAGAACAGTATGTTCGAAATGAGCTGACGGTTTACGATCTTGTGTCACAGCAGTCCAACCATCGTCTAACATCTCGATTGCGGCACTGCCAAGATTGATCATCGGCTCGATTGCGAGCGCCATGCCAGGCTTGAGTAATGCACCGCTTCCGCGACGACCATAGTTGGGGATTTGCGGTGCTTCATGCATCGTTGGACCCACCCCATGACCTACAAACTCGCGAACGATACCGTAATTGTGGCGCTTGATAAAGCGTTGCACGGCATTAGAAATATCGCCCACACGATTACCCGCACGTGCGAATGTGATCGCATAATCGAGCGCGTCGCGCGTGGCATCAATGAGTGCTTGGTTTTCATCCACAACGGGTGGAATAAGAACTGTTCGGGCATTATCACCGATAAATCCGCGGTAACGAACAACAACATCAATAGAAACTACATCGCCAGCTAGAATGGTGCGGCGCATAGTTCCAATACCATGCACAATTTCTTCGTTTACTGAAATACAGGTATACCCTGGGAAGACGTGTTGCCCGTTACGATAATTGTAACACGCACTTTCGGCTCCCAAAGTTTCGATGGCCTTGCGGCCGAGTTGATCGAGGTCGTAGGTTGTCATCCCCTCTTTGACTGCATCGACCAACTGCTGAAGAACAGTTGCTGCGATTTGGCAGGCTTCGCGAATCGATTGGATTTCATCGTCTGAACGAATGCTTTTCATCGGTTTGCAGTGAGGAGATGTATCAAAGAACAAAAATAAAACGGAGAGGCATCTGATTGAGATACGTCTTCGGTGCGGCCAGTTAGTCGAAACTTAACTGATGTTAAGAATCCAGGAAACAATCCCAAGGACGAACAGTGTGACAGCAATGAACAAGAGTGGGCGCCAAGCAGTCCAGAAATCTTGGAGTCCAGCTGAATCAACGAGTTGCTTATTACGCGCTGCTGAGCGGCCGCGGATCTTACCTTTCTTGAGAAAGCCATCATAGTGGCGCTGCAAGAGGAACGTTTCGATCTGGCGCATGGTATCCAATAAGACACCCACGGTAATGAGCATCCCGGTGCCACCGAAAAATACGGCGACTGAGAAAGGGACATTGTATGTAAAGAGCAGAATATCTGGAAACAGCGCGATCACAGTCAGAGACAAAGCACCGAATAGGGTCAGGCGCGTCATGATATGATCGAGGAACTTAGCCGTTGGTTCGCCTGGGCGAACACCTGGTATGTAACCACCATTCTTCTTCAAATCATCTGCTATTTGAACAGGCTTGAACATCATTGACACCCAAAAATAGCTAAATACGAAGATCAAGAAGCCAAAGACGAAGTAATACGCTGCTTCACCACGACCGAGCGAATCAGCGACGTCATTGAAAAAACGCATACCAGTCGCAGTACCCAAGTAGCTCAATATCTGCGTCGGAAACATCAAAATCGCAGAAGCGAAAATGACGGGCATGACGCCAGCGTAATTCACCTTCAGTGGTAGAAACGAGCTCTGGCCGCCATACACTTTACGACCCACAACACGTTTAGCGTATTGCACTGGAATCTTGCGCTGAGCTTGAGTGATGGCCACAAGGCCAGCAGTCACAGCAAACAATAGAGCGAGCATCAACACACCTTCTGGCACACCGAGCGCTGCACTCTCAGAACCTACTGGCGCGACAAACATCTGGTAAGCAGATGCAACCGCCGCCGGAAGGCCGGAAATAATGCTCACCGTAATCAACAGTGAGATACCGTTGCCGATCCCCTTCTCTGTGATTTGCTCCCCAAGCCAGACCATGATCATGGAGCCAGCTGTCAGGAAGATCGTACCCGTGATCAGGAACTGAGCTTGGCCTGCAATAACCACTGGACCATATTGCTCAGGACTAAAACCTTGGCCAACTATGCTACCTGGATTGGTGCTCAAAGCGACTAACAACAGTAGGCCTTGGACCACACAAATACCGAGTGTTAAATAACGAGTGTATTGGTTGATCTTCTGACGACCGACATCCCCTTCTTGCTGCAAACGTGCAATCACAGGAAATACTGCGCCCACCAACTGCATGATAATCGATGCACTGATATACGGCATGATACCTAGGGCAAAAACCGCTCCATTAAGAAGCGCTCCCCCAGTGAACATGTTGTAGAGACCCACAAGCCCGCCGCTAGCGGATGCCTGATCCGCCATGAATTCACGGATTGGACCCACATTCATCCCAGGCAGCGGGATATTCGCCCCGACACGAGCGATAAAGAGCAACGCCAGCGTAAAGAAAATCTTTTGGCGCAGCTCTGGTATCTTCAGAGAATTTGTAAAAGCAGATAGCATTATGTGGTCACCCTAAACAAAGCGATTAAGAGGAACATGCAATTAAGCGTCTTCCTTCGTTTCAGCGGCAGCGGGTGCAGCCTCAACGATCTTGCCGCCAGCAGCCTCGATCTTGCTCTTTGCAGAACCAGATACTTTGCAGACTGTTACCGTGTATGCTTTAGAAACTTCACCATCACCAAGCAGCTTGACGCCTTGCTTGTTATCACGGATCAGACCAGCCTTGATCAAAGTCTTGCGAGAGACTTCGTCACCCTCAAGCTTTTCAAGCTGGCCCACGTTGACAAGCTGGTAGCTTACCTTAAAATTGAAGTTATTGAAGCCACGACGTGGAAGTTTACGATACAGTGGCATTTGACCACCTTCGAAACCGATACGGATACCACCGCCAGAACGAGCCTTTTGGCCTTTGTGTCCCTTGCCGGATGTTTTACCGTGGCCACTACCCTCACCACGTCCAAGACGCTTAGTTGGGTGTGTTGCTCCCTTAATTGTTGGAATATTTTCGAGATTCATTGTGCTAATCCTTACGCTTCTACTGCGGCTTTATCACCGAAGCGGACGTTTTTGATTTCCTCGTTCGAACGAAGCTGCTGAAGCGCAGCCATTGTCGCCTTGACCATTGCAAGGTGATTGTTTGAGCCGAGAGACTTAGAGAGAATGTTCTTAATGCCGACCGATTCGAGGACCGCGCGGCAACCGCCA
>Ga0209557_1001081_pt1 | contig 15460 bp, 7 predicted proteins | sample SaaInlV_120m_DNA_4_FD_184672 | JGI IMG/M metagenome (GOLD analysis project Ga0209557, IMG submission 184672) | Marine microbial communities from expanding oxygen minimum zones in the Saanich Inlet - Saanich Inlet SI074_LV_10m_DNA (SPAdes) (version 2) | ecosystem: Environmental > Aquatic > Marine... | reverse complement strand
GTGTTGTACTTAGATTATCTAGAGATGGAATAACAGAGATTTCATCTTATGGTATGCGTAGCTTTTTTAGAAATGAACTAAAGAACGCAGATAAGGCGTATGGTATGTTTGATGTGCATTCAAAAAACTATGTATTAAGTCTACAAGGATCAACTGATTCGGATTACAATAAGCAAACATATTCAAAAAATACTTTTAATACAGGTATAACTCCGCTTAGAACAAATTATAAAACGTTATCTTTTGATGATAGAGTAAATGGCTGGACATCGTTTCACACCTATAAACCTCGATTTGGAGGCAGTTTAGCTAATAAGTTTTACACCTGGAACGCTGGTAATCTTTACGAACACTATTCAAACAACAACAAGAACACATTCTACAGTGAATTTAACCCTAGTACAATAACTATAATAAGTAATCAAAATCCTTCCTTAGTTAAGTACTATAAATCAGTTAATTACGAGGGTACAAAAAACTGGAAGGCAATAGAGATATTCTCTCCAGCAGACGATGATAATGATTATAATGCTTATCCTATACCAGGAAACGTAACGGGTAGGTATTTGTCTCCGTACGACGGAAACTTAAAATATGCAGGATTTACACCTTTAGAAAAAAAATATTACGGGCAAATCAAAATCAATGATACATCGACAATATCAGGTGTTAGCGCGTTAAATACAACAGGTATTAAAGGATTTTTTGCAGAAGTAACGTTTGAACACGAGCCCGTGGGTAACGATAAAATATTAAACATAACAAATCATGCTGAATTATTTTCAGTAGGGTTTAATTACGAACAATCTTTATATTAATAAATTATGGACAAAAGTGTTTTAGGCATGATAGGAGGCCAGTTCTTAGGTGGTCTTGGGCAAGCTATATTTGGCGGTGCAGCTAGGAGAAAAGCAGCAAGAAGAGAAAGAGCTTTGCAGAAACAACTTTATAGGTTAGAACAAAACAGGCAGGATATTGTCAATCCTTTTGCAAACGTAACGGATTTATCAAGTCAATTGTCAAATCCATTTGCAAATCTACAAGTTGCTACTGAAGCAGCGGAAATGCAGGCGCAGCAAACAGATATATCACTTGCTAGTAGTTTAGATACGTTAAGAGCTACAGGAGCTGGAGCCGGTGGAGCTACTGCACTAGCACAGGCAGCTTTAAGTTCTAAGCAAGGCGTTTCGGCTAGTATTGCGCAACAAGAAGCTAGAAACGCGCAATTAAGAGCTCAAGGACAGCAGCAATTAGAAATGAATAGAATGAAAGAACAACAACGAATTCAAATGGCAGAGGCTCAAGGTAAACAATTTGTATTCGGGGCTCAAGAATCTAGAGAAATGCAACAACTAAATAGAGTATCTGCTCAATTAAGTAATGCTTCTCAGCAATCAGCAGCTTATGGTTCTCAAATGATGGGTGGTATTGGTCAAATGCTAGGCGGTATTGGTAGTTTTGCTGCAACAGGAGGTTTTGGTCAACTATTTGGAAGTGGAGGTAATAACTCAACCGGCTTTACAGACGCTATGAATAATAACAATATACAGCAAGGATTAGGGTTACAGCAAATAAACACGGGTGTTTTAACATCCGGCGGCGGTTTTGGTGTAGGTGGATACACTGGGGGTGGATCAGGATCAAGTGGTATTGGAGTTACTTATACACCATCGAGTGACCGTAGATTAAAAAAGAATATAAAACTTATAGGTTATTCACCTAAAGGTTTAAAAATATATGCTTTTGAGTATATAGATAATAATTTAGGTAAAGGTGTTTACCAGGGGGTAATGTCTGATGAAATACCTAAAGATGCTGTTATAAAGGGCGATAATGGTTTTGATAAAGTTGATTACTCTAAATTAGATGTTGAATTCAAATTAATTAAATAAATATGGCAAAACAACAAACAAGGACATCAGGAGGAGCGTATCAAAATCCAACAGAAGGCATAGTAGACTACGGGGCCTTTAATAGAGGCTTGCAAGCTGGTTTAAAGCCAGGGCTTGATTTTTTAAAAGAACAAGAAAAAGAAAAAAAAGCTTTAGACGAAGAAGCAGAAAAAATACAGCTTGACACAAATGTTGAGGTTTTTGGGGGAATAAACAAAAACGCAATGACAGGAGGTGTTGATCTAATAACAAATGATTTATTTACAGACAATGCTAGGTTCGCAATGAGTTCTTTTAGGCCACAATATATTGATGCATTTAAAAAGAAAGATAAAGGAAGAATGAATGCAATACTTATGCAAATTGGCGACGTTAAAAATAGTTACTCTAATTTGTCTGGATATATTAGAAGAATTGGAGACAACGAGGTAAATGACGGGGTTGTTTCTAATACTAGATTTATAAATGAAAATAAAGAACAAATTGAATTTAATGGAGCTGATTTTACTAATTTAAATAATAATAGCCCAAACGCTATAAGACAAGGTTCTAAAACAGATAAATACGGTAAAATTAAACAAGGGTTTTACGTAATATCAGGAGGTAAAGAAATGTTTTTGAATACGCAAGACATGGACGAAGCTTACCTTAATAGAAATTTTAAATTAAAAGATAACTTGCAGGCCAGTATAAACGAAAGTATAGGAACTAAAGGTATTACTAGCGCTTTTAATAGAACCCCTGACTATAATACTGAGAATAACGCAACAATTACAGTAAAGGATGCTAACGGTAAAACAATTACTACAAATGTAAAAGATTCTACTAAATATATAACCGATGGATTTTATTCAAGAGCGGAAACAGCTGCAAGTACTTTTGCTTTAAATAAATATTCTACTGATGATGAAGCTTTCTTTGAGTCAGGATGGAGCCAATTTACCAAAGATACAGAGTTTGTTTTATCTGAAGAATTGCAAAAAGACTTAGGGGGTAAAAATTACAGAGATCCTAAGGTTGCCGCCGGCCTTGATGATAATTTAAAAATTAGAATTATGCAAGACTATGCGGCTGAAAAATGGAAAATATCAGTTGCTAATAAAGGTTATACAACAGGAGAAGACGGTAGAGCTCTTGAACTTAATCAAGTTACATTTAATGGAGGGACAACCACTACTAGAAAACCAAACGAACCTAGTAACAATGAAAAAAATATAGCACTAAATATAGAAAATGCATTAACTGGAGATACAACAGCTATAAAAAATAATTTATTTTCAGAAACAGTAGATGTTACTATTACACCTGGTTTTACAGCACAGGTTAATTTTAAAAATACTAATGGAAAAGAGTTTAAAGCTGCTTTAACCAAGGACTTTACAGGAGGTAAAACATTAAAAGGTATTCAGTTTGCGGTTGAATATGAAGGCGAAAATAAAAAAATAGTTAATACGGAACTTAATTACGATTTTAGTTTGTTAGAAAAAAGCGATGTTGGGACCTCTAAGAAACTCAGTCTTGAGCATTATTTAATAGATAAATATGGACCAGGTAATGAAGCTATTATTCAAGAGCAAATAGATGCTAAAAAAGCTAGAAGAAAAAATTATTGGGTAACAAATATATATAAAAGTGATCCAGTTAATAAAGATAAAACAGAAGACGAAGCAACTACAGCGTATCGATTAGCATTAAAACAACTTAAACCAAATTAAATTTTATGACATTAGAAGAATACATTGATAGCTTAATAGACCAAGGTTTTTCAGAAGAAGAAATTAATGAAAAAGTTAAGCAATACAGAGAAAACGGCAACGTAGTACCTGAGGCTGAAGAAATTATAGAATCTAAAGAAGCAGATTTTCCAACAAGCAGTGCAACGGGTGCGGGTGTTCTGCGTGTAAACGAACCAGCGCCATTCACAGAGGATCAACAGCTCTTAATGAGCGAGGAGTTGACTTTTCCAAAGGAAACAATAGAGGTAGATACGGAATTACCTTTGGTAGATACTTCTTCGGATTCACAAGATCCTGATCCTAAGGAAGAATATAAGACTCCTGAAATTTTAGCTTTAGAAAAACAGCTAGAGGAAGCAAAGAAAGAATATAATACTGATTTTTCTGGTAAAGAATTTTCTGACTATACTAGAAAAATAAGAGAAATTGAGGACAAAATAGCTATAGAAACTAAGCGCGCTTTTAGTGGGGGTGTGGACTTAAGTAATCCATATACTCTTGCAAACATTTCTGAACAAAAGTTTATAGAAATAATTAATAAAGAATTTAAAGGCGCTGTTGATATTCAAAAGACACCTAATAGGCTTAATTTTGCTAAAGACGAAGTAGTATACACAAACCCTTTTACAAAAGAAAAAATTGTAATAAACTTTGAAAATGATTCAAAGGAGGGCAGAATTAGAACTGCTAATCAAATAAAACAATTAAAAAAGACTTTTGACTACGATTTTTCAAAAAACGAAGTTACGTCAGTAGATCTTGATAAAAAAGACGTGTTACTAAAGGAGTCTATTTTTTCTAGAAACTACGACAACAGCCCTAAGCAAAATGCAGAGTCGTTAAATTTTAGACTAAAGGGTACAGGGTATACTGTTGAAGGTGAGTTCCGAGGAGGAGAAAGACAAGGCAGTAATGAGACAGGTGTAAATGACTATAAAATATATAAAAACGGTGAGTTAATTTCTACTGAAAGATCTTTTGACGATACCAGAAATTGGTTTAAATCAAACATATCCGATGAAGACTTTAAAACAACTCAGAATAATATATACGCTGCTTATAGTGATCTAAAAGAAACGCTTAATGAAACTAATCCCAGTGAGTTAAAAAGAGTTGAAGAAAGCGATAATACTAAACAATCTTATTTATCTTCTGGAACTTTTATTGATAACCTTTTTAGTGAATTAGAAAATGAAAGTTATGGCTTAAGCGGGGACGAAATTAAAGAAATAAAAACTGTTTTAAAAGATAATATTGCTAAAGGATTTTTTTCTAAGCAGTCGGGTGCTCCTTTAGGTATGCCCGCACCCTCTAAAACCGTCTCCACTAAAGAAATGTATGCAAGGTACACTAATTTAGGAGGGCTTTCTGACGATTTAAAAAACAAAATTAATCCAGAAGTTCTAGAGGAAATATACAAAGAAGGCTATAAAAAATACGCAAAAGGAATTTCAGATTCAAACATCCAAACCATATGGGAAGGTATTGTCGATGCTTCCGGCCAAAAAAACCTTATAGCTTCAGGTACTATTCTTGAATCAATGGAAGAAGCGGATGTTGAAAATAGTTTCAAAGACAGAGCTGATATTATTTCTAAAGCCCAAAAAACTCAATCTAACGTTTTAGGCTCAATGCTCGAAGACTTAGCAACTGAAGCTAAAGGGGTTAACGTAGGTTACTCGATGGAAGCATCGAAAGATACAGGTATAAAATTTACATGGGACGATTCTAAAGCAACCGACAAGGAAGCTGCTAAAAAACTTTTTTCAAAGTGGCAAAAAATACAAAAAACATATTACCAATTTTCAGATGAACAAGAACTAGCGATTGCTTCATTAAATTCTGACTATTTAAAGTACATAGACAAAACTAGTAATCCAGGTATAACGCCAAAACAAATATTAAATTTAACGTCAAAGACATATAATCCTGGTAATATTCTTGCGAATGATATTTCTACGGCTCTTTACGGTACTTATTTAGCTTTACCTACGGCATTTGGAGGCAAAGTTTCTAAAGAAAAAGCTATAGAGGAGCAGAAAATGCTTGACAATAGGCAAAGCGCTTATGAAACCCAGTTAACCTATAAGCAAGCTTTAGATCAAGGTAGATTTGGGTTTTTTGCAACAAGAACAGGGACTCAGCAAAGTGTTAATGTTGCTATGGCAATGAGTACTAGCTACCTAGGGGCTGGGTTAAAAGTAGCTCCTTGGTTATCGCGTTTAGCGGTTAGTGCTGAGTTTGGTGTTTCTTCAGGTGCTCAAAAAAGTAGAAATTTAAATATTTTAGTTGACAATAAAGAGGAGGCCGAAGAAAGCTTAAAGGCTTTAAAAAATCTTTATGATAATAAATTAATTTCAAATTTAGAATATCAAAACAGGCAAGCTGGGCTTCATGAGGTTATTGCCATGGGTGACATGACAGATAACCAAATACTGCTATCCTCTTGGGGAACAGGTCTTATTGAAGCTGGTGTTTCTTATGTTGCTGGTACAAATGTCAACGCTCAAAAAGTTATTAAAGATTTAGCTATAAAACAGGGTTCTAAAAACGTTGCTTTAGGTGGTTCAAGTGTTAATATATTAAGTTTTTTTGAAAGAAACGGGTTAGAAAAGTTTGGTATTGCAAGTAAAGAATGGGGTAAAAGAGCATTAGGTGAATTGACAGAAGAAGGTACAATACTTGTTGGAGATGTTGCTTTAGATAGCGCCATTTTAGGTAGGGACTTTGATTTAAGTGAACTAGACGATACATTAGTTACGGCTTTAATCACTACAGGAGGAATGAACACACCTTCTATAATGTATAACTCTTTAATGACTAATGCGTTAACAAAAAAACACGAAGAAACATTCAGGTTGCCAATTAACCGAATAAGTAATATAACTAATAGTCTAAAAGATCCTAGCTTGAGCCCTACTGTTAAGGAAAACTTAAAAGCTCAATTAGTGCAGGAAACTAAAGATCTTGGGTTTGTTGTAGCGGGTATTGAAATAGATGCTTTAGCTTTAAATGGAGAAAACCACAGAAGGTTAATTGGTTTAGAGTTTTTTAAACAGCAAAGGTTAGCCGAAGCAGGAGTTAAAGCCGGGGACACGAAAGAAGTTGTAGATCAAAAAATAGATAATTACATTACTTCATTAAGAAGAACAGGCAAAAATAACCAAGCTGATGGTTTTTCGCAAGATCTAAAACAAGTGGAAGACTCGCAAAAATTAATAAAGCAAAATATTGACTATTCTATTGTTGAAGAAAACTTAGGAGATGAGGGAGAAAAAATAAAAAATAGATGGTCACAAAAATCAAACAAAAGCAAAATAAGTAAAAAATACAAAGCAGCAGATCAAAGGGGCAAGCTGGCGCTTATTCTTGAAGAAATAAGAAGAACTACTGTAAACGGTTATGTAAATAAAGCTAAAAATGATGACAATACTCGTGATAGAGTAGAGTCAATGACTTACACAGACGGAATCAGTAAAGGTAAGCCTTTAACAAAAAAAGACAAAGAAAAAGAATATTTTAAGATAGGAGCTAACGATCTTTTTACAGTGTCAACAGCTGCTACAACAAAAACTATAAGTAGAAAAAGAGCAGATGAGTTTGCAAAACAAACAGACATTCAATTAATAAAAATAGACCCTACAAAAGAAGACGACGATGGCAATATTTTAGGATTAAGCGAATACAATTTGAATTTAGATCAGCAGAAGAAAATAAAGGATGCTGTAGGTAATTCGGATTTTAACGGTGTAATGATCGACACTGGGGATGGTCCTAGGTTTTTAGTAACTAACGAAAGCGAAATAAATCAAAAAAGCTTAGAAAGCGGAGATATTTTTGTGGGATCAGTGGAAATTCATGAAATAACACATGCTTCCGATGATGCTTTGTTTTCTTCAACTCAAGCAAAAGAGTATAGAAATAACTTATACACAGAAGCAAGTACTAATAAAGATTTAGAAACAGCTCACTCTATGACTATGCAGACTTTGTTTGGTAGAACAGGAAAAGATGCCAATGGCAATAATGTGGATTCTGATTTAAGCGGTGATGCTAAATATTTTGACAAAAACGGAAAATTAACTAACTGGGAAGTTACTTCGGATAGGTTCAAGGATGAATATACTAACCACCTGCAAGAAATTCTTTTTAGTTTTGAAAATACTTTTAACTTAGAATCCTCTAGGAAAAAAGAAAGCTATTTTACGAGAAAATTTAAAAAGAGTGCAGACGTGTCTACCCCTAAAAAAGCGTTAGACTATTTGTTAAATCGTAATGCTGATTTTAGGTCTGGTAATTTTAGTAGCCAAGTTTTAAACGCTGTTAATAAATCAAAAAAAGAAGGCGCTAGTAAGTCTGTTACTCTGTTTACTCAAGAGTTAGCTACTATAAAAGAAAATGAATTTGACTACGAGCCTGGAGAGTTCGATGCTCTTGTCCGTAATTTAGAGTTTAAAATTAAAGCAGCTAAGAAAAAGGAAGCAGCTAAGCCTGTAGAAGAAGCTAAGCCTAAAGATAAAACTAAAGATGACACTAAAAAGAACGAAAAAAGAATTGGTGATCAACTAAAAGCTATGGTACCTCCAGGTACAACCAATAAGGAATTTAAAGAAAAAGTTGCTATTAAGGTTATAGATGGTATTGATAGAGGTATGCTTAATCCTTTAATTAAAAAGATTGCTGCTGGTTATGGCGTTGTTGCTGACAATGTTTATGGTAAAAGCTGGGATGACTTTTTTATAGAAGTTGCCGGTGTTCAATTAAAGAAAAATATAATGAGCTTTAATCCTGAATCAAACAATGATTTAGGCGGTTATATTATAGGTAGTCAATACGGTATAAGAAATAGAGTTAAAGAAGCTTTAATTAAAGGTAAAAAAGAAGCAGCTACTGGATCCGGTGTAGGACTAGATAAAGCAAAGAATGTTACATCTAGAGAAGAATTAGGCACACAAGAGGCTGAAAAAAGCAAATATGTACCGCTAACTAAAAGCAATATCGTCCCTAGCTTCACAATAAAAGCTATAACCGAAAAGCTTACAATTATAGTTAGCAAATTGAAGTCTAAAATAACAGACGCAGCTGGTAAAAATAATTCATCACCTCCTTTAATACGAGAGATGAAAAACGAAATTGGAAAAGTTGTTGGAGACGCGGGTGCAATACCCAAGTTAGTTATAGCGAGATTAGGTAAGCTAAAGGATGGTACTTATGAAAAGAATCTTATAAAACATAAGAAAGCTATCATAGAAAACATGACCACTACTTTTTTAATGGGTAAGGATAATGGAGAAGTTGTTAAAGGAGGCATACCTATAGCTATTGAAAAATCCGTTGGAGGTGCTTTTAGGGTAGACGAAGACGGAAACAGAGTTAAAGTAACTGTTAATGTAGGTGGTAAAAACGTTGTCCAAGATGTGTTTGATCCAAAATTTATACCATACCCAGAATGGATTGGTAAAGAAATTGATCGTGAAAAAACTTTAGTTAGAGGCGCTACCGCGGGTAACGAAATAGTTAGAAGAGTACCTGCTGATAAAGTCTCTGACGCTGACTTTGTAGGGTTGTTTATAGATGAAAAAGGTAAACTTATTAGAGGAAAAAGAGAAGCTTTAGGTAAAGCTATTGGCGAAGAAATAGCTTTTGAAATTTTTAGCAAAGAAATTCAAAATGAAAATTCAGAAATAAGTAAAGCATTTGATACAAATCAAGAGGCTTTAGGTGAGGTTTTAGCTGACAACTTTGTCACCGTGCTACTAAAAGACATAGAAAGAGGTACGGTTAAGTTTAGCAAAACTTATATAACAGGCTTTGATGTTTTTGATAACAAAGTTCGTAATGTTATAAAATATATTTCTGTTAATAATATAAATCCTTTTAGCATTACCGCTCAAGAAGACGAAGTCTTTAAAAATATGATGGACGATCTTAAAGAATCGTATTTAGAATTTAAACAAAAAACTAATAATGATGAGCTTTTTGAAGGTAAAAACCTAACTACCGCTCAAAAAGAACAACTTAAAAAATGGAACAAAAGTAGTGGTATTAGTTTTTCTAACTATATAAACAATGTAGCAGATTATAATTTTAGCTATGTTGAGAGTATATTAGGGGTACCTCATGGAGCATCTAATTTGAAGGCTGAAGGAGCAAAGCAAGCTGGTAAAAAAACTATATCAAATTATTACAGTCATTTAGTAGACAGCGGTATACCTAACCCTCAAGAAGTGTTTTTAAGAACGCTAAGAGGATGGTCTGTTAGCGGATTGAAAATTAGCATATTCGGAAATAATAAAAGCCTGCAAGAGTTTATAACAAAAAATAAAGTTTTAAAAAATGCATTTGCAGGGTATACCTTAGAAAAAAGTGAAAAATTTGATGGCTTAACTATAAAAACAGCTTCAGGTAAAAAAGCTGTTAATCCTATACTTATTCAAGAAGTTAAAGAAGATTTAAGTAAAACTGTAGATTCAGGCACTAATAAAGTAGATCTTGATGGTAGAAAAAAATTAGCAGATCAGTCTGTTGAAGATTTAAAAAGATTTAGCGAGTTTTTAAAAAATGGTAATGCGGGTAGCAATTTAGGAAAAGCTGTAATTTTAAATACAATGAGTTCCAGTATGCGTAGTATTCTAAAAACAGTTTCCGAGGTAAAAGGAGTTATGGCTGTTGATGGTTTACCTGCTTTTAACAAAGAAAATAAGTCTAACTATACGCTAGAGCACGGAACCCCTGTTAAGCAATTACGAAACTCAATTGCTTATTTTGTTAGTGACGAAAACCTTTCTTATGAAAAATCTGTAGGTAAAGTAGTAGAAACTAGTTACACTTATATAGTTCCTACGGATGTTTCAAAAGCTATAGATGCTAACTATAGAGACGATTTTCCTGGGCAAGATTGGGTTGATATGGAAGAACCTTTCAAGGCTAGGTTTAACGCTAAAGCAACGCAAGACTTATTAAAAGAAAAAGGATACAATCAAACGTTTGATGACATAACTCAATTAAACAACAAAACTGTCAATGTCCCTAAACAAGTTAAATTTTCTTCAGGCTTCAAAAAATCTGTAACAACACAATCTGCAATTAATATTGCTACTAGTTTAGATTATAATAAGAATCCTAAAGGAATTAGTGTTTGGGACTTTGACGACACTCTAGCTACAACTAAAAGTAATGTATTATATACAATGCCCGGAGAGGTTAATAAAGTTACAGAAAAGGAATTTAATAATTTATTTAAGCAAAAAACAGTGTACTACCATGGCACCTCTGCAGTAGTAGACCAAAAATTTGTAAATAAAGAAATAGTTAAAGATTTTCCAGAGGGAGCATCCTCATTTAGTGTTCAAATGCAAGGGCTGGGCAAGCATTATACAAAAAGTTTAGATAATGCAAAGTCTTTTATAGATCATAGAAACAGAGAAGATAACACGGGGACAGTTGCGGCTGTATCTATATCTACTAATAATCCTAAACAATTTAAGACCTATGATGAACTTTTAAATGACATTAAAAGCACTGTTAAAAATAAAGATCTATCCATCTCTGAAAGAAATAAAAAGTATTTAGATATTCTAAAAAGTGAAGGGTTTGATTCTATAACTTATAAAGAAGGCCCTAGTTATAATCCTGGCAAGAAGAGCCTGATGGCAGAAGCTGTTATTCCTTTTGATAGTGCAAAAAAATTAATAGGATCTGCGGATTATAAGCAACGAAACGAGGGAATTGTAAAAGAATCTGTGGTAGCTGTAAAACAAAATAAATTGAACGCTACTGAATTTGCTTTAAGAAGCGAAGAACTATCAAAAGAGGGTGCTGAATTTGATTTCAGCGAATTTAGTAAAGTAATGGAAGGTGCAGAGGGTCCTATGTTTGATAAAGCAATAGCTCGTAATAAAAAGTTTGGAAACGATAACGTATTTATATTAACAGCTAGACCGGCCGATTCAAAATATGCTATACACGAGTTTTTAAAAGGCATTGGTCTCGATGTTAAACTTGAAAACATTGTGGGGCTTGGGGATGGTACAGCTAAAGCAAAAGCTGATTGGATGATCGGTAAAGTAACCGAGGGATATAATGACTTTTATTTTGCAGATGATGCCATTAAAAATGTCAGCGCAGTTAAAGATGTCTTTGATAATTTTGACGTAAAAGGAAAAGTTCAGCAAGCTAAAGTTAAATTCAGCACAACATTGAGCACTAAGTTTAATCAAATGATAGAAAGAAAAACTGGACTTCCCACTTCTGATAAAATTGAAAAAATGGCCGGTAGGCAAATGGGTAAAGGTAAAGGAAGGTTTAAAGTATTCATAAGCCCTTCAGCTGAAGATTTTAGAGGCTTAACCCAGTACGTTTTTGCAGGTAAAGGTAAACAAGGAGAAGCTGATCAAAAGTTTTTTGAAGAGGCTTTAATGGATCCTTATTTTAAAGGGGTTTCCGCTATAGAAGCTGCTAATGTTGAAATGAAAACAGAGTTAAAAGCTTTATATAAAAAGTTTAAAGGTATAAAAAATAAATTAAAAAAGAATACAGAAAATAAAAACTTCACTAACGATCAAGCCGTTAGGGTTTACCTTTGGACTAAAGCCGGTTACAAAATACCTGGTATTTCTAAGCAAGAACAAAAAACACTAAACGAAACAGTAAAGAACGATGAGCAACTTTTGAGGTTTGCTGAATCACTATTAATATCTACTAAAAAAGAAAAGTGGGGTAAACCTAATCAGTATTGGGACACTCAAACTTTATTAAACGATATACAAACTTTAACAGAAAAAATTAATAGAAAAGAGTATATAAAAGAATTTATACAAAACGCAGATTTAATATTTAGTGAGCAAAACTTAAACAAGGTAGAAGCAGCCTTTGGGGCATCTACGAGAAACGCTATAGAGGATTCTTTATACGCTATGAAGACAGGTAGTAACAGAACGGTTGGCCAAAACCAAATAGATAACAAATGGATGAACTGGCTTAACAACTCTATAGGTTCTATAATGTTTTTTAATAGAAAATCAGCATTATTGCAGACGCTTTCTGTTATGAATTTTATTAACTGGCATGATAATAATCCAGCTAAATCGGCGTTAGCTTTTGCTAATCAACCTCAGTTCTGGAAAGACTTTGCTTTTCTATTTAATTCACCTAAGTTAAAAGAAAGAAGAGGTGGTTTAAAGTCTGATATACAAGAAGCCGAAATAGCTAATGCAGCAAGGGGGTCTAAAAACAAAGCTTCCGCAGCGTTATCTTATTTATTAAAAATTGGTTTTACACCAACGCAAATAGCCGATAGTTTTGCAATTGCTGCTGGAGGCGCAACGTTTTATAGAAATAGAATAAATACTTATTTAAAAGAAGTTGATGCCAATGGCGAAAAAGTTTACACTAAAAAGCAAGCAGAAGAAAAAGCATTTTTAGATTTTTCAAAAACATCGGATATTTCTCAACAATCCGGAGATCCGGCTTTAGTTTCTCAACAACAAAGAAGTATTGCGGGGCGTCTTATATTAGCTTTTCAAAATTACCCTATGCAGTCAGCTAGAATTCAAAAAAAATCCGCTCAGGATCTTTTAAATAGAAGAGGTGATCCTAAAGAACATTTGAGTAAAATATTATATTATGGAGCTATGCAATCATTATTGTTTAATACTCTTAGTAATGGTTTATTCACTTTATTCCCCGGTTTTGATAATGAGGATGACGAGGAAAAAATAAAAAAGAACAGCGAAAAAAGAATTAATAAAGCGATGAAAGGCATGATAGACTCTGCGATACGAGGTACTGGTATATACGGCGCTGTTGGAACTACTATTAAAAACACATACAAAATGTATGTAAAACAAGAAGAGAGAGGGTCTTTCAAAGCTGACCATGCTTACACTTTATTAGAGGGTCTAAATTTATCCCCGCAAATAGGATCTAAGGCTGCTGATTTTTATTCAGCAATACAAACAAGAAGATTTAATAAAAAAGTTATAGAAAAACACCCTTGGAGTATAACTATAGATGGCAAATTTAATCCATCACCTAACTACGACATAGCGGGTAGTTTAGCTTCTTCGTTTTTTAACTTACCTTTAGATAGGATGTTGGTTGAAGCTAAAGGGGTTGCTGAAATGTTAGACAAAAGAAACACTCAAATGCAAAGATTGTTTTTAGCTTTGGGTTTTAGAGCATGGGATGTTAATGCTCCTAATGAAGAGTTTGAATTAATTAAAGAAAAATCTAAATCAGGAGGTTTAAAAATTAAAAAAATAAAAGTTAAACAAACAATAAAAGTTAAATAATATGGCAAAAGATGCATGTTACCACAAAGTAAAAAAAAGATATAAAGTATTTCCTTCTGCTTACGCTAGCGGAGCTTTAGCTAAGTGCCGTAAAGTAGGTTCAAAGAATTGGGGAAACAAAAATAAAAAGAAAAAATAGTATGACAGTTCGCAAAACTAAAAAAGGTTTAGCTTTGAAAAGATGGTTTAAAGAAAAGTGGGTAGATGTGCGTACTGGTAAACCATGCGGTAGAAGAGCCGGTGAAAAAAGAGGTACACCTTACTGTAGACCTAGTAAAAGAATATCTAGTAAAACGCCTAAAACTTCAGGAGAAATGTCTTCTGCAGAAAAAGCAAAAAAAATTAGAGAGAAAAAAAGATTAGGACAACCAGCAGGTAAGCCTAAACGTGTTAAGTCTTTAAAAAGAAATAAAAAATGACCATTCGAGAACTAAAAATTTATATTATAAACGGAGGAGCTTTGAGTATAACAACTTTCACTACGATAGAGGATTATTTAAAAATACTACTATTATTGGTAACAATAGGGTATACTATAACTAAATGGGTAAAAATTAGCAGAGAGAAAAAATAATGAAGTTTAAATATTTTGAATATAAGCATTTTGATTCGCCTGATATGCCAGGCAGTGGTAAACTAGTCAGTGATGAACTAATAAGTATGCTAGATGTTGCTAGAAAAAAGTATGGTAAACCTATAATACCAAACTCTGGCTATAGAACAATTGAACACAACGCTAAGGTTGGTGGTAAACCCACTTCATCTCATTTAAAAGGATTAGCAGCTGATATAAAATGTGTAAATTCAACCGATAGATTCAAGCTAGAAGGTATATTGAGGGAAGTTGGTTTTAAAAGAATTGGTATAGGAAAAACATTTATTCATGTGGACATCGATAAAGATAAATCCCAAAATGTCCTATGGACTTATTAAATAAAATGCCGGTAAAATTAATTACCGACATTTTTAATTAAGCAATATAACAAAGTAATTGTTTTTATATATGTAAGTGTATAGCATACTATCCGTCGCACGCTAAGCAGTCTTCATTCATTGCCTGCTGAGCTATATCACCACGTAAAACAGATTCTGTTCTAGTGTAATATAAAGTTTTAACACCTTTCTTCCAAGCTTCAAAATGAACTTTATTCAGCCATTTTGGTGTAGCTTCAGACGGAAAAGCTAGGTTCAAACTAACCGATTGATCTACATACTGCTGTCTAAGGCCAGCTTGATTAACTAATTCTAATTGATTAATCTCTTTAAAAGTTTTAAAAACTTCTTTAACTGGAATGTCGTGACCCACAGTAATATTATCCAAAGCATCGATATCCTGTACACTACCTCCGTCAGCTAATATCTTATTCCATATCTCACTAGTATTTAATTTATGTTTTTTTAATAGTTTAACTAACGTCGGGTTCTTCCTAATGAAAGTCCCTTTCGCACTTTGCTCTGTAAAAACATTTGCAGCCCACGGCTCAATACCCGGTGAAACATTACCACTAAGCTTGCTATTAGAAACAGTAGGAGCAATAGC